>LUMJ01000180.1_pt1 | contig 21143 bp, 20 predicted proteins | sample 729631 | NCBI WGS metagenome assembly LUMJ01 (sample SAMN03860266, study PRJNA289734) | marine metagenome | biome: seawater column; feature: ocean; material: water; isolation source: Red Sea water column Station 22 - depth 500m | place: Saudi Arabia: Red Sea | collected 2011-10-15 | depth 500 m
TCAGTATCAACTGAACTGTTTTCCTGTCTTTTTCGGAGGTCCTTTGACGTCTGGATTCTACAAAACTGTCAATATTACGAACCTGTAATATCTTGATCAATTCTCTTCGTCACGCTTTATCTCCTCAATTTCCAGTATTTGTTTTGGCTCGTGAACTACCAATCCCTGTGCGATCTTTCTTAGTTTAGGAACTAATCTGTGAAATTCTGACTTTGGGATTACAGTGTTTACACCATACCAACCATCCTCACTGAGTGGGCTGATGGTAGGTCTCTTAAGAGAGGTAATTTCAGTTAGCAGTTTCTTCAGATTCTTCTCCTGTACGTTCATGTAAATGTGCAGGTATTTTCTGCCCTGAACAGCACCTCTCATCAACGTAACAATATCAAATATTTTCTGACGTTTTTGTTTGTCCTTTAGAGATTTCTTGTTGGCAATCAAGTGTGCGCTTGACTCCATGACTGTGTCTACAATCTTCAATCGGTTTTGTCTCAAAGTTGTTCCCGTTTCGGTTACATCCATTATAGCGTCAACATCTTCTGGTGGTTTGGCTTCCGTTGCGCCGAACGATAGATGAATCTGAACGTTTTTGTTAGTTCCCAATCGTAGCCAAGGAGTAACGATTTGAGGATCTTTCGAACCATAGAGTTTTTTGTAGGATTTGCAATTTTTGATAAACTTTGAAGCGTTCGTAAGATACTCTGATGAAATTCTAAGTGTCTTCTTCTTCTTTCCATAATCTAAAATCATGTCATCAATAGACTTGTACTTGTAACTGTCTGGAATAGCGATTACTAGTTTAATTTTTCCGTATTCTAAATCAAGTAATTTTTCAACATCTGCCTTGTTTTCGTTAACCCAATCCTGTCCAGTAATACCTACGTCATACAAGCCGTCTCCGACTAGAGTAGGAATCTCTTGAGGACGAAGCATTTTGACTTTAATGTCTGGATCATCCAAGAATACACGGTAAGTTCTTGATCTTCGCCTAACTTTTGTCCATGATTCTTCTAGTAGCTTGAATGTAGCCTCTTCTAGGCTTCCTTTAGGAATTGAAAATTTTACTGGTGCAATTTTTATCAAGACATTTCTAGCTAATATAAATGCGATCTGTCAACTTTTGCCTTCCTTCCTTGCATGAAGCTTCATGTGCCCCTTTTGAATTCCCTCAGTCACTAAAGCATGCATAGCAGCGAAGTTTTGAGCTAAGCCTGCTGCAGCCATAACGCATGAAAGCTCGTTGGCGGTAGAAACTCCAAGTATCTTTGTACAAATTTTTGCAATTGGGTGGTGCTGTATAACGCCTCCAACTATACCAACAGAAAGTGGTAATTCAAAATTGCCAACCAAATTCCCATTTGCATCTTTTGTCCATTTTGTCAAGGAACAGTAAGATCCACTTTTAGCTGCATATGCATGAGCTGCAGCTTCAATAGCTCTACTGTCTTGTCCTGTTGCATTCGCAACAGAAATTGTACCATTCATTACGCCCTTGTTGTGAGTTACTGCTCTATACGGATCATTTTCAGCAAATTGAAAAGCCAAGATGATATCATCAATAACATTCTCTCCACCAACAGCTTCCTTGTCAAAAACAGCAGAGGCACTAGCCATTCTTTTCGTAGAATAGTTTGATAGAATTCTAAGAAGAACTTTTCCGCCAGTTAATTCTTCTATCATTGGTGCTACTGCCTCACACATTGTGTTTGTTACGTTTGCACCCATCGCATCTCCTACATCAATTACTAATTCTACAATTAGCATATGACCAGAGTCGGTCTGTAGATCTTTGCAAGAAATTTCTTTTGCACCCTTTCCCATTTTGGAAAGCGTGTCACTTTTTGAATTAGCGAGATTTAGAATTTCATTAGAAGCACCAATAACTTTAGGTATTGATGACTGAACATCAACGTTTACCACTTGAATTTGTCCAATACTATACGATTGCCCAGCTTCAGCCTTAAAACCACCATGAATTCTTGCAATTTTAGCTGCTTTTGATGCAGCTGCAATTACTGATGGCTCTTCAATTACCATAGGAATGAGGTAGTCTTTATCATTAATTTGAAAATTCGTTGCAATTCCTAACGGTAGTGAGAATGTACCTATCGTATTTTCTATCATACCATCAGCATCATCATAAGAAATTCCACCTGCGGCATCTTCAATGATTTTTAGTTCATCTTGTGACAAGCCAGAAAAATCTGCCACTACATCAAGCCTCTCTTTTAATGATTTTTCAAAAAATTTTGATATGGATGAATCAGCCATTTTACTTCAATATCCTCAACAATTTATCATCACTTGCATCTGGAAAACCTTTTCCATCTGTGTTAGAAGTTATAAGATAAAGATGGTCATCTGGACCTACAGCAACATCCCTTATCCTTCCTATTCCGCTTAGAATGCTTGTTTGGGATTTTACTTCTTCATCATCAATTTCCAGATTAAATAGGTGTGAAGCACGTAAGCTTGCTAATACAAGAGGATTATCTAGTTTGATCTTGTCTCCATAATAAAATACAATACCACCAGGCTCTATCGCGGGATCATAGCAAATGATGGGATCAATAAATTCTTCATTGCCAGAACACTCTTGTTCCGGCCATCCATAATTTCCTCCTGGCCGAACTAAATTGATTTCATCGTTTTTGGAAGGACCTATTTCAGTCACAAAAAGATTTCCTGCATTATCCCAGCCCAAACCTTTCGGATTCATATGTCCGAGTGAGAATACGGGAGAATCTGAAAAAGGATTGTCATCTGGTATGGTTCCATCATCATTTAATCTAAGAATTTTTCCTTCAAGTGATTGAATATCCTGAGAACCGTGAGAAGATTCTGAAATAGGGCCAGTGCCTACATACAATTTCCCATCTGGACCAAATTTGATAATTCCCCCATTATTATACGCGGATCCTGGTATATTGTCAAATATTGTTTTTGCAGCATCTAACTTATTGTTTGATTCAGTGATTCTAAGAATTTTGTTCCAAAGTGCATCATCCTTTTCATATGTATAATAAACGTAGATGAAATGATTGTTATCAAAAGATGGATGTACTGCAATTCCAAGTAATCCTCCACCAAAAACATTTGCAACTCTTAACGTAGCCAATGGATCATCAAGTAGTACTCCAGATTCTATTACTCTAACTAATCCGGCTTTTTCTGTTACAAAAATTTTATCATTTGCAAAGTCAATAGCCCAAGGTTTTTTCAAATTAGTAGCTAAAATTTGCACAGATTCATTACTGTATTCTGTTGTAGGTTCAGGAATTGGTGGTGGGTTAGAGGGAGAGACCCATATTAAAACAGCAAAAATTATTGCCGCAGCTATCCCTGCAATTCTAATTCGCTTATCCATTATCAAATAACTTCAGATCCTAATAATAATTACAAGTTTGGATAAAGGCGTATATAGCGTATAAAGAATTTTTGTTCAGCGGGGTGGGGAAGTCAGGTCATCCCGTCGGGCTCATAACCCGAAAATCAGTAGTTCAAATCTACTCCCCGCTACCAATCATTATGTTTTTAATCGCACTCAAAAGAATTGCACTTTCTTTCATTTTAAGATCTGGATAACAGGTTGTCATCCAACCGTTATCAACTTTATAAAATTCCATATCAACGCATTCTTGATCAAACTCATATGGTCGTGTATTGTCAAACTCCCAATCAAAGCCGTTATCTATTTGAGGTTCTGGATAACCATGACCTCTGATTAGTGTGATTGTGTTATCAACATAATCAACTTCAATTTCGGCATACAGTGCATTAGGATAAAGATACAGCACGTTAGGATGACTTGTTACAGCATCAAATATCGTGGGCGTTACATATTCATTATGTAGAATTACTACACCATCAAATTCTTTTAGTATGTCGGGATTCTGATCAATGTCAATATCTGTCAAGGTGGTGTAACCTAATAAAGATAGAACTTGAATTCCCATCCCACTTGCGTTATAGACTAATTTGTGGTAGTTATGCTCAGATATCATTTTGACTGTTGTACAATCATCACAAAATCCTTGATAATAATCATAAAAACCAGAATATTGTTCGAATGGCGCATCGATATTTGTATTCTGATATGCAGTAGCAGTAAATATAGGATATACTACTGCTACCTTTTTAGATTCATTCCATAATGCTACTTCCTTATACAAATCCATCATATCTGGATTTAATGCAATTACTGATGATACCCAGAGTTTTTTTGCCGGGCATAATATACTACTCGAATCGGTAGAGTCTGGAATACAATCTAATTCTCCTTCTTGAACTTCAATTATAAAGTCATCTGGAAAACCGTACACACTAAAAAATCCAGAATACAAAAAAACCAAATCACTCACATTAACATTTACACCCGAAGCAAGGACAACATCATTGCTTGCTTGGTTTGGAGTTTTAACATCTACCTGAATAATTCCATTTGATATAAGCCATTGAAGCCCAGAAACAAACGTGTTGTCATCAATCTGTCCATCAGCCCACCAGCCCGCATTGTTTTTAATCCAGTTGGGAACCAGATTTGTATATGAAAAGTCTATTGAGACTTTTGGCTTTTCATAACTTGGAGTATCAGGAATTACAATAATATTATTTTTAATTAAATATTCAATTGCCTTTAAAAACTCATTTTCAGAAATCTGATCATTTGCCCACCAACCGGCATTGTTTTGAACCCAGTTAGGAATTTGTGGACCTAGATACAATGGAGTTTCTTGAGCCCAAGAGTTTGAAATAGTACCAGACAGTATGCTCGAGCCAATTAATGAAGAGAATAGAATTGTAGATGCTATGAAACGTATTTGAAGAAGACTCAATAAATTGAGGGTTACTGCCTTACATTAAATATTATCTACTTGCACTATTGTTTTAGAATACACGTAACCATGGAATTGAAGCATCAAATGTAGCGTATTTATTTTTCTTTTCGAGCCTTTGATATGGTCGTGTCAGATGTCGGTGTGCTGATATGTCTGGAAGGTAAAGTTTGCATCGTATCTTTCTTGGAATTTCCATGCTGGATTTAGTGAATGATTTGCAACTGCATTTAACACATTCAAATCCCTGTCTGTTTCCTTTAGATTTCATTCTCTTGTTGCATTTTTTACAAGTTGGATTAGTCAATAGAATGTTCTTTGTTAATTTTAGGACATTTAGAAATTCAACATTAAGTACTCTTCCATGTTTTTTTGATGCCTTTCTTATTCCTCCACCGATACAAATTTTATCTCCGATAATGAGATTTTGTGCTATTTTAGTAATTTTTGTTGGTTTATAGACTCCACATCTAATTTTTTTGTCTTTCACCTTGATTGAAAAAAACACATGTCCGCCTCGTTCGGTTATAGGATTATTGTACACTTGTCCAATCAAAAAACCTGAAGTATACGGCTTCAAGTCATCAACTTCTAGCTCGTTATTTAGATGGTCCCCAGTTCCTTGGTTTGATTTGAATATCATATATCCGTCTAATTTCTCATCGGTACTCAGATTAGAAGATGCTGAGACCACAGATTTGGCAGTTTCACCACGTATACCATAAAATACAGGATCAGGTCCATGTGGTGTGATTAGTATTCTATCATTTTTGTTGTCATAGCTGTTAAAGGTATCAGGAAATGTAAGCGATTGCATTTTCTTTACAATATCTTTACTAATTACACGTTTTTTCCCAAATTTGGATTTTTTTCTGTAGCATAACAATTCAAATGTGTGATCATTAAATTTGTAACCTATAGCACCAACCGCACCGACTAGACCTTGTCCATTTCCAAGATAAAACGAATCTATTTTATTTTCTGATACGAATTGTCTGACTGTTTTTCTACTAATCATTTTCCAAAGTGCCAGCTTACTAAACTTGTGAAATGATTCAGGGATTGATTCACTCTTATAAAATACAAGCCCTGGATTTGCTCCATTCTTTGTATCAGAATAATTTTCAACAAAGTGGGTGATTTTGTTTTTTATTTTGTTTGGATTTTTTGTTTTAATAGTCAGCCGAACAGCACCATTACCCCGCGTTTTCCATGGAATATTTGGATTAAACCTAATCAAAGATGGATAATCCATAAACTGGACGCCCTGTTTTTTAAGAAATCTTATAATTTTGTAAGAAAGAAATGTAGTGCACATTCCCTTAGGTGAATCTGTATCATCTATACCAATATGAAGAATTGTGCTATTTTTCAACACTATTTTTCTCTCTTTCCTACATTTTTTAGTTTTGAAACTTGGGGTTAGTTTAAATTAAAAACAGTACCTGAAACAGGATATTATGATAATAATCGATGAAAAAAAGATTTTTCACATTATAGAAACGCAAAAACCAGTTTCTGTTGCATTAAACGGTCCTGATGGGCTATTACCTAAAGTACAGGATCTTACGCTGAGAATTGGTAAAAAATATGGAATTCCAGCATATCTTCTTGCAGATACTACATGGGGTACATGTGATCTGAATTCCAATGGTGCTAAAGTCCTGAATGCTGAAATACTGTTCAATATAGGACATACAAACAGAATGGATGTATTTGAAAAAAATGTCGTAATGATTGATGCCTATGATGATATATCTTTTGATGCTGTAACGAAAAAATGCATAAACTTGTTTAAAGGAAAAACTATTTCGTTGATTACAGATAGCCAGCATCTGAATCAAATTAAATCTATTAAGAAGACATTAGAAGAAAATAATGTTAGTGTCAAAATTGGAAAAGGAAAGGGTCAGCTTAACGACGGGCAAGTTTTTGGATGTGAGTTCTATCCTGCAATTGAGACGGCGGTTGAGGTTGATGCCAATGTATTTTTGGGTCAAAGTAATTTTCACGCCGCTGGAGTAGCTTTGGCTACAAACAAACCAACTTTTATTTTAGATCCATATTTTAATGAAATACGAGAGATTACTGACTTTGCAAAGAAATTACAGAAAAAAGCTACTTTAGAAATTTACAAAGCTGCTGAAGCTGAAACTTTTGGTGTAATAGTTGGGTTAAAGGAGGGTCAGATCTCTAAATTAACTGCATTAAAGATCAAAAAAGAATTAGAAAGCTTGGGTAAGATAGTTCATCTTATTGCATTAACTGAAATTACAAATGAAAGAATTAGAAATCTGAAGGATATTGATGCTTTTATCCAGGTCGCATGCCCTAGAATTTCAACTGATAATAAATTTGACAAGCCAACATTATCAACGCCTCAGACAGCAGCTCTTATGAAGATACTTAGAAACGAAAACATAGACGAATATTTTCAGATAAACCACTGGCTGTAAACAAATAATAGTTATAATTTGAAAAATTATTCATGGACAACTTAGTTTTACCGGGAGAAAAAATAGCGATAATTGAAGAATATGAGGCAGGTAATAATACGTATGATGATGGTGACATGGTAAGATCCACAGTTATTGGTGAAAGTAATATCGATAAAAAAGAACGTTTAGCTAGTGTGAGAAACATAAAAACCCATTATGTACCAAAACCTGATGATATTGTAATTGGTACTGTTGAAGCTGTGATGGGTTCAATGATTGCGGTGTTAATCAAATATGTAAATTCTAAACCTGTTCAATCACAAGTTGAGTGCATTTGCTCAACAAGAAATATTAGAAAAAAATATGTTGCTCTAGTTAATGATCTAGTCAAGCTTAGAATTATTGGAACTCTAAATGGAGCTACACATGCGGCAATTAATAGCTCAGAATTAGGTGTATTATTTACTAAATGTAGAAAATGCGGTAAAGATGTTAAACCAATGCGCGATATCGTAAAATGTATTGAATGTGGCTGGACTGATGATAGAAAATTATCCAGTGATTTTCTAAAAAGTGATTTCGTGAAAATGAGAGAATAAAGTATGAAACGTGTTTCGTTCCAAGGTGAACGAGGAGCATATAGTGAGGCCGCATTAAAGTCATTTTTTGATGATAAAACTGAAACAACTTCGTGTACAACTTTTGCTGAAGCCTTGAAAAATACTGAAGATAATACGACTGACTGCTGTGTGTTGCCTATTGAAAACTCACTTGAAGGAAGTGTAGGTGAAAGCAATGACTTGTTGTTATCTACGAAACTCAATGTTGTAGGTGAGATATATTACAGAATACGACATTGTCTAATTGGAATTGGTTCGATCAAGGATACTGATACAGTATATTCTCACCCACAAGCTCTCGGTCAATGCAGACAATTTATTCAGAAACATTCGTTGAAAACTGTTCCATCTTACGATACGGCAGGTAGTGTAAAGATTATCAAGGATTTGAATAAGACCAATATTGCGTGTATAGCAAGTAAAAGAGCTGCAGAAATTTTTGATGTTCCTATAATTCATGAGGGGATTGAAGATAATACAAATAATTATACAAGATTTCTTGTACTTTCTAAAGAAAAGAATGACGAAATTGAAAGAAGCAAAACGTCTATCATTTTCTCTGTAAAACATGAAGCTGGTGCACTACACAAGATAATCAACGAGTTTTATCAATACAAGGTAAATCTTACAAAGATAGAATCTAGACCAAATAAAGATACGCCTTGGGAATACAATTTCTATGTTGACTTTGAGGGTCATCAAGACAATTCTTCAATTAAGGAAATGCTAGAAAAGTTAAGAGATAATTCTTCTTTCCTAAAAATTTTAGGTTCTTACCCTATTGCAAAGCTAGACTAGAATCCTCGTGGTTTTCTTACAGTAAAAGCTGCACTGAATCCAATAACAATAACACCCGCTATAATAACCATGATATGATATGTAAAGAACAATGGATCACGAGATAACTCAAATGTTCCAGATACATTAAATTCAGATTTTCCAGTATTTTGGATCTGAATTATATTTTCACCAGATACTGTATTTGTCCATGAAAAAGTTGCCTTATCCTTATAGCTACTATCTATGTTGTTTTTTTCATCAGAAGTGAATATTTTCACATCGAACGTGTCACCAGTAATTACCATTGTTTGAAAAGAGTTTGCAGGTGCATTAAATCTAATTCTATCAGAATCGCCAGTTCCAAAAGTATCATTTGTTTGTCTAATTTCGTTTGGATTTGCTAAAGAATCAATCATGGAACCAATACCAAGAGTAGTAATAATACCGCCTACTATTAGGCCGATAACGGTGTACTTGTTTAACACAAAAAAAAATCCTAGACGACGAATAAAAAACTAACTACATTACATCTACATCATGAGGCTGACTTTCAGCAAATCCAGCCCCTGATATCTTAATAAATTCTGCATTTTCTTGCATTTGTTTTATGTTATGTGCTCCACAATAACTAAGTCCTGAACGTATTCCACCCGTGATTTGAGTAATGATATCAGTAACACTTCCTTTGTATGGAACCAAAGCTTCTACTCCTTCAGCCACATAATCATTGACATCATCAGTTAGTTCAAAAGTCCCACTTTCCTTTGTTTTCCTTCCCATTGAAGCTGCTAAGGATGCCATCCCTCGATAAATCTTGAAACGTTTACCATTTTTTGTAATTGTTGAGCCAGGACTTTCATCAGTTCCGCCGAAAATGCTTCCTACCATAATTGAGGACGCACCAGCGGCTAAGGCTTTAGTTGCATCACCTGAATTCCGTGTACCACCGTCTGATATGATTGGTATACTATTATCTATACCAACTTTGGCACAGTCCAAAACAGCTGTCAACTGTGGGACGCCTGAACCCGTAATTACTCTAGTTATACAAATAGAACCAGAACCAACTCCAACTTTTACCGCGTCAACACCCGCCTTAATTAGATCTTCGGCTCCTTTTGCTGTAGCAACATTTCCTGCAATTATTTCACAATCTGGAAATCCCTTCTTGATATTTTTTACTGTACTTATTGCATTTTCGCTATGACCATGCGCTATGTCAACAACTATTACATCCGTTCCCGCATTAATCAAAGCCTCAGTTCTTTCCATAAAATCACCCTTAACACCAACGGCTGATCCAACAAGCGGACGTCCTTTTTGATCCTTTGATGCATTAGGATATTTTTCTAAATTAGAAATATCTTGACTAGTTATTAGGCCCTTGACATGGTTCTCATCATCAGTTATCGGTAGTTTTTCAATTCTGTTATTTTTTAGAATCTCCTTGGCTTGTTGTAGATCAATGCCTGGTTTTGCAGTAACAACATTCTTTGTCATTAGTTCTTTAACTAATTTAGAACAATCTATAGGCTCAAACAAAACATCTCGTTCAGTTAAAATTCCTACTAATTTAGAACTAGAATCAGTAACTAAAAGTCCTGAAACTTCCTTTTCGTTCATTATCTTGAAAGCGTCTTGAATTGTTTGCTCAGGGTTAACAAAATATGGATTTTCTATGATTACGCTTCCAGAGCGTTTGACCTTAAGAACTTCATTTACTTCCTGTTCGATTGTAAGAAATCTATGTACTATTCCTATACCACCCTCACGAGCGATGGTCACTGCCATTGATGCTTCTGTAACTGTATCCATGTTAGCGCTGATTAGTGGTATATTCAAAGAAATGTTCCTAGAAAGTTGCGTTGTCAGATCTGTTTGAGAACGACTAGTAATATCTGAAAATTTGGGTACAAGTAGAACATCGTCATATGTCAATCCTTCTCTTATGCCCAAATGAACCTCATACATTAGAAAAAAAAACCGTTATAAGCCTTTCTTGTATTTAGGATAATTTTTGCGCTATTGTGACTGCGTTTTTTGTTTCGCCCACGTTATGAGTACGAATTACATTTGCTCCGTTTATAACAGATGCTATTTCAGCTGCTAAAGAGCCAGAAAGACGATCTGTCGGATTTTCTTTTTTTAGAATTTTGCCAATAAACGATTTATTAGATACTGACACTAGAATTGGTCCACTAAGTTTAATTGACTTCAAATTTTTTAGAATCAGTAAATCTCTTTTAACCCAATCTGAATTGATCTTTGTAAAAATAGCACCTCTTCCTTTTTTTCTGAAAAAGCCTATAGCAGGATCTAAAACAATTTTTGATCTAGGAATATTTGCAGATTTAGCAATTTCCAAACTTGCTTTCAATAGATTCTTTGTTTTTAGTAATTGATTACCTATTATGAGCTTGTTACTAAAAGCACATAAAACTAGTGACGGGCAATACTTTTCAATTATTTTTGGCATTATAGGATCATATTTCAATCCTGTGACGTCATTGATTATATCAACACCTAATTCTAATGCTTTCCTAGCTACCATAGCTCTACATGTATCTACTGAAATTGGTAGATTGGATACACGTTGAATGATTTTGATAGCCTTGATGATCCTACCTGTCTCTACCTTTTCTGAAACCATTGTTGAAAGGTATGGTGCAGTAGACATACCTCCAACATCAATAAAATCCGCACCTTCATCTTCCATTCTATGAACCACATCAACAATTCTTTGTTTGCTAATTGAGATAGATTTCTTATAAAATGATTCAGGACTCGTGTTTAAAATTCCCATTATTCTAACAGGATTTGAATTACCTACGGGAACAGTTCCTAGTTTATTCACACAATTTATCATAGACCCTACTAATTTGAGTGATATGACGATTTTAGGCTGGGAATCTAAATATAGAGAGATCCTAAAAGAATTTGGTTATTCCAGAAAGGAGGATAGTGAATCATGTAAGCTGTTGGATTCATTATTACCAAACAAGTTTAAGACAACAAAGATCAAGGAACTGATAGAGAATAAACCTGTTTTTGTAGTAGGTGCTGGTCCTTCATTACCATCTTGTATTCCCGTTTTGAAAAAATACAGTAAGATTACAAAAATTGTAGCTGACGGTGCAACTCGAGCTCTAGTAAAAAATAATTTGAAGGCAAATATTGTGGTCACAGATCTTGATGGTGATATCGCTGTGCTGAAAAGAATTGGTAGAACAAATACAATAATGGTTGTGCATGCACATGGAGACAATACAAAAAAGCTTTACCTTGTAAAAAACTTCAAAAATCGTATAGGAACTACACAAACAAAGCCTTTGGGAAAAATTCACAATTTTGGTGGATTTACTGACGGAGATAGATGTGTGTTTTTAGCTAACCACTTTAAAGCCAAAAAAATAATCCTTTTTGGAATGGATTTTGGAACTACAATTGGGAAATATTCGAAATATGTAGTCACAAACAAAACTACAAAGATTAGAAAATTATACCGTGGAAAGAAATTGTTAGAATGGCTAGCACAAAAAAGCAGATCTGAACTTTATTCTACAACTACCATTAAAGGATTCAAAAAAATCAAGTTTGTAGACGTTGATAATTTAATTACCAACAAGAATGCGTTTTAATATCGTTCATGTATAATAGAAAACATGAAGTTTTCAGACGAACAGATTCGTAGTATTTTAGAACTAAAAGAGCAGTTTACTGAAAAAATAGCAAAGTGTAAAGAGGAAATTGAAAAACTTGAAAAAAATCTTTCCGCTCTCAATGTAATAATCGTACAATCAAGTTTTACAAAAGCCTCAGATCTGGCTATTAATATACCAAAAACAAGAAATGGGGAAAATAGAATAACAATACCTATTACAAAAAATTCAGACGGCTCTATTATTGCAAATGCATTTGTAACAAATGATAAAGTCTCAATTATTTTGGAAGAAAATGTTACACTTGATCCTGAAACACCTCCTCTACAAGCTTTTTTTGTAGATCGTATCATTGGTGAGATGAAAAGTAAAGATGACCAAGAAGTTGAAAGTGGAAAAATAGCAAAGAGTGATGTTATTAATTGTATAATAAACAACAATGGAAGCGCTTTAAGAGAGATCATAATCAAAAATTATCGTCAAAAAGAAAGAGTTGATGAAATCATAAACACAGCAACGTGGTCTCTGATGCGAATGATTGAAAATTCAGCGTGATTTTATGGATAAAATTGTTGTATTAGATTTTGGTTCTCAGTATAGTCATTTGATATGTAGACGTATTAGAGATTTTTCAGTATATGCTGAGCTTGTCCCATACAATATTTCTTTAGAGGAATTAAAGAAACTAAATCCGAAGGGAATAATATTTTCAGGAGGACCGTCTAGTGTGTATGACTCTAAAGCACCTAAACCTACTAAGAAAATTTTCCAAATGCAGATACCAATATTGGGAATATGTTATGGACATCAGATAATTGTTAATAATTTTGGTGGAAAAGTAAAACGTGTAAATAAAGAATATGGCTCAGCTGTACTCTCCATTGATAATAAATCTGACATTCTTAGTGGAATTGGTGATTCTGTTAGAGCTTGGATGAGTCATGGAGATGAAGCTAAAGCTGTACCAGATAATTTTGAAATTATTGCACATACAGAAAACGCACGTGCTGCAGCAATTTCAAACAAGCAGAAAACTGTGTATGGTATTCAATTTCATCCAGAAGTAGTCCATACGGAAAATGGAAATAAAATCTTGGAAAATTTCGTTCTCAAAGTTTGTCATGCAAACCAAGATTGGACTCTGGAAAGATTTGTTGAAAATTCTGTTGAAAATCTTTCAAAATTAAAAGGGAATATTTTATGTGGAGTTAGTGGTGGTATAGACTCTACAGTTACTGCATTACTAATTCACAAGGCAGTGAAAAAGAGACTTAAATGCATTTTTGTGGATAATGGTCTTTTGAGGTTGAATGAGGCTAAAGAGATAGAGAAAATGTTCATGAAGGATTTTAAAGTTGATTTCACAAAGATAGATGCGCAAAAACAATTTTTATCAAAATTAAAGGGTATAGTTGATCCAGAAGAAAAAAGGAAGATCATTGGAGAGGAATTTATTAAAGTTTTTACAAAATTTGCCAAGAGTAAAGGTCCATTTACTTGGCTTGCTCAGGGAACTCTTTACCCTGATGTGATTGAAAGTGGAGTGTCAAAAGGACCAGCATCTGTAATCAAGACACATCATAATGTTGGTGGTCTACCAGATTGGTTAGATCTGAAAGTTTTGGAACCACTTCGCGATTTGTACAAGGATGAGGTTAGAAAGGTTGCAAAGATTATTGGTGTACCACAAAGTCTACTTATGCGACATCCATTTCCAGGACCGGGACTAGCGGTAAGAATTATTGGTGAAGTTACGAAAAATAAGTTGGATATAACAAGAGTTGCTAGTAAGATAGTAGAAGAAGAATTACAAAATGCAGGCTTGTATGACAAAGTTTGGCAAGCATATGCCGCTGTAGGTAACGACAAAGCTGTTGGTGTTGTTGGAGATGAAAGAAAATACGGTAATATTGTGATGATTAGAGTTGTAGATTCAGTTGATGCGATGACTGCAGATTGGTCTAGGCTCCCAAATGAGCTAGTAGAGAAAATCAGCAACAGGATTACAAATGAAATTGGTGAGGTTACATGGGTATCTTACGTGGTTTCAAGTAAGCCGCCTGCAACAATAGAACCACAATAACTAGCTACTCAATATACAGGCACCAAAGACACCAGCAGAATCACCTAGACTATTTTTTAGTATTGGGGTTTCAATTGAGTCGCTAAACACTTTATTGTAGACTGCCTTTTTGCCTTCATCATACAAGAAAGATATGTTTGAAACACCTCCACCTAAAATAATAATATCCGGATCTAAAATATCAATTACGTTCGCAAGACCAATTCCAAAATTATCAAGAAATTCCTTTTTCCATTGTTTCGCTTTTTCATCAGATAGATCTTGCACTATTGATTGTAACGGTTCTTTTTTTCCAGTAATTTCTAACCAGCGCATTTCTAAAGCAGGTCCGCTGATATATGTTTCAACGCATCCATGTTTTCCACAATAACATTCATTTCCATTGGGATGCAATGTGTGATGCCCCCACTCACCAGCAATGTTTGTCTTTCCTTTGTGTAAAGTTCCATTAATTACAATCCCACCTCCAACACCTGTTCCCACTATAACTCCAAAAACAACTTCATATCCTTTAGCTGACCCCAGTACTGATTCCGCAAGAGCAAAACAATTGGCATCGTTTTCCATAAAAATCTTGTATCCCAACATATTTTCAATATCTTTTTTTAATGGCATTTCAATCAGACACTGCGTATTACTATTTTTGATCAGTCCAGATTTAGTGTTAATAACACCCGGTGTACAGATTCCAACTGATGTCTCTTCATTAGTTTTAGATTTTAATTCATTTACCAATGAGATTATGGATTTTACAATAGAATCATAACCATTTTCTTGGTGCGTTTCTATACGTTTACGTTGAATCGTATTATATTTTTCATCTAGCAGAATTCCTTCAGTCTTAGTTCCACCAAGATCAATTCCAATTTTATGCATAAATGCTATTTTGTTTAGTAATTTTTGAAGTTTTAGTAATTTTGGAAAATTTATCCCATTGGTGGCATACCTGGAGGCGGACCGCCAGCGCTTGGACCACCTGAAATAGCAATAACGTCATCTATTCTAAGGATCATAGACGCAGTCTCTGTTGCTGATTTTATTAACTGCTCTTTTACTGCAAGAGGTTCAACTATATCCAAAGAATACATATCGCCAATCTTACCTTCTCTTGCATTAATTCCAATTGTTTTTTTAGCAATATTTTGTTTTGTGCGCAGCGCAATAATAGAATCTATTGGATCCATTCCAGCATTCTCCGCTATTGTTAATGGAATTGATTCTAACGCTTCTGCATATTGTTTGATAGCAAGTTGCACTCTTCCATCAAAGCTATCTGCCCATTCTTTCAACTGTGCAGCTAAATACGCTTCAACTGAACCTCCGCCTGCCACAATGGCTGGTTTCTCAAGAACGTCTTTTACTACCATTAAAGCATCATGTATAGAACGATCAGCTTCATCAACAACCCTTTGTGAACCTCCGCGGATAAGAAGTGTTACTGAATGAGGATTTTTACATCCTTCGATAAATACCCATTTGTCTGATTCAATCTTTTTCTGTTGTACTATGTTGGCGGCTCCCAAGTCCTTTGTTAAAATATCATCAAGATTAGAAGAAATTCTTGCACCGGTTGCCTTTGATAGTTTAGTCATGTCACTTTCTTTGACCCTTCTAACAGCCAAAATGCCTTGTTTAGAAAGATAATGTTGTGCAATGTCATCAATTCCTTTTTGGCATATTAACACGTTAGCACCAACACTTTGTAATTTGCTAACCATATCCTTTAGCATCCTGTTTTCTTCATCTAAGAACATCTGCATTTGTGCAGGATCATTAATTCTTATTTCAGCGCTCATTTCAGTTTTTTCTACCTCAAGAGCAGCATTAACAAGTGCAATTTTTGCATCTTGGATCTTTGTAGGCATACCACTGTGTACAACTTCTTTGTCAAGAACTATACCCTCAATTAGAGTAGTATCCTGAATAGAACCACCTGATTTTTTTTCTACTTTAAGATTATCAAGATCAACAGAATACCCATCCTCATTTTTATCTGCAATTTTAAGTATGGCGTTTACAACTAATTTTGATAAAGGTTCACTGTCATCGGAAACCAATTTAGATTGCATACTTGTTTTTGCAATTTTTAGTAATTGCTCTTGATCATCAGCTTTAACGGATTTTGCAAGTTCTGATAATAATTGAAGAGCTTTTGAGGAAGCGGCCTGATATCCATCAATAATGACTGTAGAATGAACATCTTTTTCAAGTAACTTTTCAGCTTTTTCTAATAAAGATCCTGCAAAAATAACAGAAGATGTAGTCCCATCACCAACTTCAGTATCAACAGTTTTGGATACCTCAATCATCATTTTTGCAGCTGGGTGCTGTGCATCAATTTCCTTCAAAATTGTGGCTCCATCATTTGTAATTGTAACATCTCCCAATGAATCTACAAGCATTTTATCTAAACCGCGTGGGCCTAAACTTGATTTTACTAGTTCTGCTACCAGTTTTGCTGCAGTAATATTATTTTTCTGAGCGTCTCTTCCTTTTTGTTGAAGAGCGCTTTCTTTTAAGACTAATACTGGACCGTTAGGGGTTTGTTGAATAGATGCCAACTACCAAAGTTCTTGAAAACCCCTTTAATATTCTATGATATTATAGTTCTTAATAGTGAACGACTTTTAACGTCAACCAATCCAGTGCTTAATATTCGAATTTCCGGTAGTGCCAAAAACGGTAAAAAAAGTGGTATAAGATGAGGTTTTTTGAACTTGCATCCAGCATCTGCCAATACATTATTCAAGTTAGCAAAGTTTTCTGAAACATTTTCAAAGCTATCTGTGGATATAATACCGCCTAGTTGTAAAGGCATGAAAGAAAGAATTTTCCCTTTTCTGACAACCACCATTCCACCTTGAGTTTCGATAAGACTGTTCACAGCTATTGCCATATCTTTTTCGTTAGAACCAATTACAATGACATTATTTTCGTGAAAATTCCATGTTGAGGCAAATGCTCCTATATCAGCACCAAAGTTCTTCATAAACCCGACAGCATGTTTTCCAGAACTAAATGTTCTATCAAGAGCCGCTACCTTCCACACATCTTTATCAGGTGACGGAATAACGTTTCCATCTTTTACAGATAAAGACTCATTTACTTTTTCTGTAATAATTTCTGTCATCATGTTTATCACATTAACATTAACTAAGTTAGAACGTGATTTTATTGAAAAAATATCTTCTTTGATTTTTTTTAACTTGATAGTTTTAGTTAGACTTTTAGGTACTGGGGAGTTTTTCATTTGACTAACAATAGTACCGTTGGATACCACTAATTTCCCTCCAACGAAAATTTTCTTTGGGTTAATTTTAGTGATGTCATCAAAAATTAAAATGTCTGCCAGTTTTCCAGGGGCAATACCACCCAAATCCTTTCCCATATTATAATAATCAAAACAGTTTTTTGATGCCATAGAAATTGCATCTATTTGATTAAGACCAAGTTTTATCGACTCTCTAATACAGTGATCAATATAACCAAACTTTGTAATGTCAATAGGATCAAGACCGTCAGAGCAAAACATCAATCTATCAGTATAAATTCCATTTGAGAGCACTAATGGTATGATTTTTTTAAGGTCTCTGCGTATAGAGCCTTCTCTTATCATTACCCACATACCCAATCTTAATCGTTCTAAAACCTGATCATAGTTTGTTGGCTCGTGACAGGATAGAATTCCTGAAGATATGTAAGCACTTAGTTTTTTGCCAGATGCGCCAGCAGTATGACCGTTGATCACACAATTATTATCAAGCATTGTTGATAATGTTTCCATTGTTTTAGAATCACGTTTTATTACTTTAGTCCATGAAAACACCTCACCTAAACCAAGAACATTTGGAATCTTTAGTGCTAATTTTTCTTCAGTTGGGCTTAAAGTTTTTACGCGACTGAACTTCCTGTCAACTGGAAGACCTCCAGGAACAACATGAAAAAAACGTACAGGAAGCCCAGATGTCATTTTAACAAATTGTTTAAATCCAGTATAACCACATGTACTCACTATATCAATAGAATCGGCAAAGACTGAGGTTACACCGCATAGAAGAGATCTTTTTACAAATTCGATAGGTGAGATAAACTGATCTATGTGAGTATGAGGATCAGCAAATCCTGGTGAGACATATTTTTTTTCTAAATTTATTACGACTGTTTTTTTTCCTTTTGTATGTGATGCATCTTTACCAACATATGCCACCCGATCTTTGGAAATTGCAATTTGAGTTTCTGGCAAAATCTCACGAGTATACACATTTACTAACTGGCAATTTTCAAAAACAAGATCAGCAGCTTTGTCTCCAATTGCCACCGCATTTAGATCTCTAATAGCCGCAGATAAACCTAGAAACATTATTTGTTGATATTTATTATAATTATTATAGATTAGAGGGGATGTTTAAATTACCGTCATAGTCGAAAATTTATTATGAACATACCTAAGCAGATCAATCGCTTTTGCCCTAAATGCAAAAAACACACTGTACAAAAAATTTCTATTTACAAAGCTGGTAAAAGACGAGGAATGGCTGCTGGTGAACGTAGACATGCATTACGAAAAAAGGGGTATGGTGGACAAAAATTTCCAAAGCTTGCAAAGCCTGCAAAAACAACAAAAAAAGTTACTCAGCTTTTTACGTGCCCAGAATGCAAGAAGAAAACCGATAAACGTGGTATTAGGATTAGAAAATTTGAGCTGGTTGCGAAATGAAAAAGGAACATGAACTTATTCCAGAACCAAAGAGTAAGTTTCTTAAAGTAAGTTGTAAAGAGTGTAAAGAAGAAAATATTGTTTATTCACATGCAACATCTACTGTTACATGCGGATCTTGTGGAAATATAATATCAAAACCAACAGGTTCAAAAGCAATAATTTCAGGCAAAATTTCAGAGACCTTAAAGTAATTCATAATCATGTTTTGTATTTAGGTTAAATGCGATTCTCTTATCATTTAAAATAATATAATCCTCATTAACTGGATTCAAATTTTTAATTTTTGTAGTATCTACTATTGAAATTCCAGTATATGCACATACAGAGTTATCTATTTTTACCAAAAGTTCAGAGTCTAAACCTAAAGAATTTAAAAATTCATTTGATACAAGGAAGCTGCTCCAAATATTTTCTGGATTAAACTTTTCAACCATGATTTGAATAATTTTTTCATCAAGTAATGGTAAATCTCCGGAAACAACAAACACATGTTCATCTAAATTTTGAAGTAGGAAGTTTAGATCGTAAATGTATCCTTTTCCAGGTGTAGCTAAAGTTTCTATTTTTTTTTGTTCTAATACTTGTTTGGTTTTTGGTGAATTTGGACTTGTAGCAACAATAACTTTGGAAAAACATCCAGAATTTCTTAGTGCGTCAATTACATGAAAAATTACCGGTTTTTTGTTTTTTAGTAATAATTTTTCTTCAGGTAGATCCATTCTGGTTCCCTTACCACCAGCCATCACCAATCCAATCATATTGAAACAAAGATTAACAGAGATGAGAGTCGAGTAAGTTCGTTAGTCGCACCTAGAACATCCCCAGTAATTCCGCCAAAACTTCTAGTGGATAAACCAATCAAAAACAATGTCACACCAATAGACGCACCAAAAAGTATCAAACCCACAGTTCCGCCTATCACAACAAGTGGAATAATTGTAATAACACTAGCCACTACCAGTCTTCTTTTATCGTTCATAATATGCAAGAATGGTGAATTAGAGCCTACTGCTGCTGAATTACCAATACTAGCCATAAGGACCATAGAAAACTTAGCTAAAATCTCACTAAGTAAGATAGCCTGGAATAACTCATAACCACTTGTCAGTGATAAAGCTATGATTGCACCAACTACATACAAAACAACAGAAAAAATACCTGCCGAACCAGTTGAAAGATCTTTCATAGCTTTACGCTTCTTCTCTTTTGTACCTCTGGTCATAAGACCATCAGCAAAATCCGCCAAACCATCTGTGTGATGTACTCCTGTGATAACAGCAATAGATGCAACAACTAGGAGTGAAACAATCAATGGATCTAGGAAAAATGAAAGTCCAAATCCAATTGAGCCAATTATTAGGCCTATAGCAATTCCAATAATGGGAAAAATATGCATGTATTTTGCTACAGTTTCCAGTCTAGTGTTATTAGAAGGAATTACTGTAAGAAATGAAAAAACTGAGCTGATTTCCTTAAGCATGTATCCACCATCCTAAAAATGAGAGGGTCACAATTATTGGAACAGTAACTACCCCACAAAATAAAATTGATGAAACCTTCATCAATGTAATTGCAGATATAATGTGAGATTTTGTAAATTCTATACTGCCATTACCAATTGTATAATGATTCACTTTTTCTAACCTAGTTCCAAGTGCACCTGCTAAGGCAGCCATCGGGAATCCTGCGTTAGGACTTTCTAGTTTTCTACTGTCACGTCTCATAATGTATAATGATTCTTTCCAATTGTAGCCCAAAATTAATGCGCTAAAGATCATTACTAGTCCAGTTAGTCTAGATGGAGCATAGTTGAGTATTGTGTCACACTTGGCTCCAAACCAACCCACATTTTTGAACAGTGTTGTCTTGTAACCAACCATAGAGTCTATGGTGTTTATTGCTCTGTAGGCAAATGCTCCTGGAAGACCAAAAATTGCATAATAGAATAACGGACCAGTAACTCCATCAACCGTATTTTCACTTACACTTTCTAAAACAGCAGATAAGA
>LUMJ01000450.1_pt1 | contig 21141 bp, 17 predicted proteins | sample 729631 | NCBI WGS metagenome assembly LUMJ01 (sample SAMN03860266, study PRJNA289734) | marine metagenome | biome: seawater column; feature: ocean; material: water; isolation source: Red Sea water column Station 22 - depth 500m | place: Saudi Arabia: Red Sea | collected 2011-10-15 | depth 500 m
TTGTTGATAGCCGTCAATTCTGATTTGATTTTCGATGCTCGGATAGCATGTAAATTCTTCATTTAGAACATCAGCAGTGTGGAGTGCGAGAGGCGCTGCACAGATGGCACCTATGTATTTACCCTGTTCTTTCATTTGCTTCAATATCGATTGAACGTTTTCGCTCTCACTAAGCACAAGAGTCCCCGCTAAGCCTCCAGGTAGTGTAATCATGTCGTAAGAATTTATGTCAACTGAGTCCATTAGACAGTCGGCGCTAACTTCTATTCCCTGGCCACCTTTGATAGTCATTCCAGTGACTCCAGCAACAGTGACATCAATGTCACCCCGTCTACAGACGTCAATAATAGTGATAGCCTCTATTTCCTCAAAACCCTCGGCCAGGGGGACTAGCATTTTAGGCATAAAAGTCTCCAAAAAGTATTAACTAGAGATACAGAATATCACATTCATTGAGTTATGGTGATGTCTTATAGGTTTTTATTAAAAGGTATGTTCGTTACTGTTGCTATCCTTGAACCCCAAGGAGTATCTACATCAACTTTTGAATCGATAGCGTTAGAACCTTTATCTATCGTTGCAATGGCTATGTTTTGTTTCAATCTAGGTGAGTAGGCAGCGCTGGTGACTTTTCCACAAACTTTAATGTTATTTTTAACTTCCCAGGGGCTAGCGCAACCACCGTCAAACGCTTCACCTTCTACAATCAAACCAACGATTTTCCTGGCAACTCCTTCAGATCTAGTTTTATGGAGCGCATCACGACTCAAGTATTCAGCACTCTTGTCGAGCTGACAAAACCTTTCAAGCGGCAATTCGAGGGCATTGGTGTTCAAATCCATATCATTGCCCCAAGAGAAAAGTCCTGACTCGACTCTTTCAATGTTGTTTGGAGAGCCTGGTTTGATGCCGTACTTTTTGCCCGCTTCCATAACCATATCCCATAGCTTTTCACCTTTAGATCCATCTCTTAGGTAGAGTTCAAAGCCACCTTGTTTGCTCCAACCTGAGCGCTGAACAATTAAAGGTATTCCGTCCAGTTCAGACTCCTTGAAGAAGAAGTATTTCAAATCTTTAATCCAGTCGCCGAAAAGATCCACCATTAAGGGTAAATTTTTGGGTCCCTGGATAGCCAGTGGAGAGGCGTCAGGTTCGTCGATTTGGACATCCCAGCCTAGACCACAGGCAAGTCCACGAGTCCACAGAAGGACGTCACTGTCAGCGATTGAAAGCCAAAAATGGCTCTCACCCAAACGCAGTATGATAGGGTCATTGACGACTCCACCTTTTTCATCAGTAATCAACGCATACTTGCCCTGACCAATCTCAAGGCTGGAGAGGTCCCTTGGGGTGATATATTCAACAAAACGGTAGGCATCATTTCCGGTAATCTCGACCTGACGTTCTGCTGCAACATCCCAGAGGGTGACATTGTTGATGAGATTCCAGTAGTCGTCATCTGTTCCCTCGTAAACGACAGGCATGAGCATGTGGTTGTAGATTGTAAAACTTTGAGCTCCAGAACGCAGTGTAGCTTCGTAATATGGAGATTTTCTTAAGCGATCTGATAGTGTAATTTCTAAATTTCCGGCCATTCTTTTCCCCGAATATAATGTCTGCTAAATGGTTTACAGTCCATCGATTCTTGTCAAAATAGAAGTGTATTTATACCTTATTCTATTGCCTAACTACTGTAAAGTTTTAGTTGAAATATTGTTTTTTTCTAGCCAATCTTTAAACCTTTTTTTAATGGATTTTAGCGCCTCTTTGTCATTACCCTCAAAGCGCAACACTAAACAGGGCGTGGTGTTTGAGGCTCTCACCAAACCCCAGCAGTTTTCATATTCAACCCTGACGCCATCAAGTGTGTTTATCTCAGCGTCTGGAAAGTCAACACTATTGCAGAGTGTCTCCATGGCATCATACTGTTGCCCTTGTTCATCAAAATGAATATTTATCTCTGGTGTACTAACACTGCCAGGAAATTCAGCAAATATTTCGGCGCAGGTTTTACTAGTTTTGGAAATTATTTCTAGTAGCCTAGCTCCAGTATAGAGAGCGTCATCAAAGCCATACCAACGATCCTTAAAGAAGATGTGTCCTGACATCTCTCCACCAAGCTCTGCATCTGTTTCCTTGAGTTTGTTTTTTATAAAGCTATGACCAGTTCGTGACATAATTGCTTCACCCCCATGCTCGGAAATATCCTTTGGAAGTAAGGGAGAACACTTCACATCAAAGATAATTTTAGCTCCCGGTTTTCGACTCAGGACATCCCTAGCATAAAGAATCATTTGACGATCAGCCCAAATCACATTGCCATTATTGTCGACCAAACCTAAACGGTCGCCATCACCATCAAAAGCAAGACCCAAGTCAGCACCGGTATCGACAACCTCTTTAATTAAATCTTTCAGGTTTTCTGGATTTGAGGGGTCAGGATGATGGTTAGGAAATCTTCCATCAACCAAACAAAAAAGTTTGCTGACTCTGGCCCCAAGTGATTCAAATAATTTAGGTGCGATGTTTCCTGCAATGCCATTGCCGCAATCAACGACAATGTTGAGCTCTCGGTCCAGAACGATGTCAGACTTAATAGTATCCATGTAGTCTTGGTCGATATTGATTGAGGTTAAAGAACCGGAACCTGAAAAAAACTCTTGGTTGACGATTCTTGAATACAGGTTCTGGATTTTGTCAGCCGAGAGGGTCTCACCTGCAATTATGATTTTAAGACCATTGTATTCTGGAGGGTTATGTGAACCGGTAACCATCACTCCTGAGCTTGCACCCTTCGTGTAGGTCGCGAAATACACCAGAGGTGTTGGAACCATACCAATATCAACGATATGACAGCCACTCTCAATGAGTCCAGATATCAGCGATTCGGATAGCGTAGGTCCGGTCAAGCGTCCATCTCTGCCGACAACTATACCTCTCTCACCTTGGGCAATTGACTCGCTACCGATCGCCAAGCCTATTAATTTGACTACTTCTGGAGTTAACTCTTTTTCAACAATTCCACGAATATCGTATGCTTTAAAGATCGAACTTGTAATATCCATTAAAATACTTGATAAAATAAGCGTAATCTCTATTTTAACAAAGAATGATTTTAGATAATGAAAGAAGATTTTGAAGTAATTGAAATAACGCGCGACACGATGACCATCAAGGCCGATAGACAGAGTGGTTGTAATTCGTGTACTTCAAAAAGTGCATGCGGCACTGGAGTTCTTTCGGATTTATTTTCAGGCTTCAGTCTGTTTAAAAGGCCCCTACAGAAGGGTGTAAAGGCGGGCGACACCATTACTTTAGAGATTTCATCGAAAGAGCTTTTTTTGCGCGCTAGCCAGCTCTATCTTATGCCTTTGTTGGCGTTGTTTTTGGGCGCTTATCTTTCAAAACTTTTTTTTCCATCAAATGATATTGTTCAAACTCTAGTTGGCCTGTCATCCCTGGCAGCAAGTCTAGTTTTGTTAAGGTTATTAATTAGGTAAACATGTCTCTGACTATTGGGGATAATATCCTCAAAATTTGAGATAAAGTGTGTCTTAGATTTGATTTGATTATATTACATGTCTGAAAAAGATATCGATCCCCAAGAAACTACGGAATGGCTCGAAGCGTTCAGGTCCGTTGCTAAATTTGAGGGAGAAGATAGAGCGAAATACATCCTTCGGAGGCTTATGGATATGGCCCATGAAGATGGGATGGATCTCCCAGAAGGTGTTAACACGGCCTACCTAAACTCAATTCCAGTAGAACAAGAAACTGAGCCAGTTGTTAACGAAATTGAACATAGGATTAAGTCAATTATCCGTTGGAATGCGATGATCATGGTCGTCAAGGCGAACCAAGAGTCATCTGAGCTGGGAGGCCATATTGCTTCATATGCCTCATGCGCCACTCTTTACGAGGTTGGTTTTAACCACTTTTATCGCGGTAGTGGATTGGATCAGGGTGCTGACTTAGTCTTTTTTCAGGGGCATATTGCTCCTGGTATCTACTCAAGAGCCTTCTTGGAGGGCAGAATTACTGAAGAGCAGATGCTTAACTTCAGGCAGGAAGCAAACCAAGAAGGTCTGTCCTCATACCCGCACCCGTGGCTGATGCCTAATTTCTGGGAATTTCCGACTGTTTCTATGGGTCTTGGTCCGATTATGGCTATTTTCCAGGCTCGATTCATGAAATACCTTCATCACCGTGAAATCGTGAAGACTGACAAGAGGACAGTTTGGGCTTATATAGGTGATGGTGAAACCGATGAACCGGAATCATTGGGCGCGATTTCGTTGGCCGGTAGAGAAAAACTCGATAACCTTATTTTCGTGATTAATTGCAACCTTCAGCGCCTAGATGGACCCGTTCGAGGTAATGGAAAGATAATACAAGAATTGGAGGGAATGTTTCGTGGTGCTGGCTGGAATATCATCAAGGTCATCTGGGGTAGGGGCTGGGATGTACTCCTTGCAAACGACTCCTCTGGGCTCTTAAGGCAACGCATGGAGGAAGTTGTCGATGGTGAGTATCAGTCCTATAAAGCAAAAGATGGAGGCTATGTTCGGAAACATTTTTTCGGGAAATATCCTGAACTTCTAAAGCTCGTCGAACATATGTCCGATGAGGAGATTTTTGCGCTTACCCGTGGCGGTCATGATCCAAACAAGATTTATCAGGCATACAAGAAGGCGAAGGAACATGTCGGTCAACCTACGGTCATCTTGGCAAAGACCGTCAAGGGCTATGGGATGGGTGAAGCGGGAGAGGGGAAAAACACCACCCATAGTCAAAAGAAATTAGGTGTAGAAGCTCTAGTTAAAGTTGCCAAAAGATTCGACATTCCTGTCACTGAAAAGGATGCGGAGGAGCTCAATTTTTATAAACCCGATGAAGATAGCGAAGAGTTAATACACTTGAGAAAGCGTCGAGAGGCATTGGGTGGATATTTACCAAGTAGAAGTTTTAACTTAGAGAAGTTCAATATACCGAAACTAGAAGTTTTCAAGCCATTACTAGAATCTAGTGGCAAAAAGAAAATGTCCAGCACAATGGCGTTTGTACGATTCCTTTCGTTATTAATTAGAGATAAGGAGATTGGTCCAAGGGTCGTACCTATCGTTCCAGATGAAGCTAGAACTTTTGGCATGGAAGGTCTGTTCAGGCAAATGGGTATTTATTCTTCCTCAGGACAGCTCTATGAACCTGAAGACTCAGACACAGTGATGTGGTACAAGGAAGACATCAAGGGACAGGTTTTACAGGAGGGTATCAATGAAGCGGGTGCAATTTCTGACTGGATAGCGGCAGCAACCTCCTATGCATCTCACAATGTGACCATGATTCCGTTCTATATCTATTACTCAAAGTTTGGTTTTCAGAGAGTCGGGGATCTTGCCTGGGCAGCCGGAGATATGCAAGCCAAAGGTTTCTTATTGGGAGGTACTGCTGGCAGAACAACTCTGGCTGGCGAAGGTTTGCAGCACCAGGACGGCGACTCACTGATTGTTGCCAACACGATTCCTAACTGTATCTCCTACGATCCAACCTATGCCTATGAGCTTGCAGTCATTATTCAGGACGGTATGCAACGCATGTACGAAAAAATGGAAAATATTTTTTACTACATCACCCTAATGAATGAGACCTACACTCACCCCGCAATACCAAAAGGGATGGAACAGGGCATCATTAAAGGTATGTATCCCTTAAAAACGGTTGGAAAATCTAAAGTTGAAGTGCAACTACTAGGAAGCGGCGCCATTCTTAGGGAGGTCGAAAAGGCTGCAGACATGCTTGACAAGGATTGGGGTGTCAAATCGCATATCTGGAGTGTTACCAGTTTTAATGAAATAACCCGTGAAGCCCAATCTGTTGACCGTGATAACCTCTATGAAGTGGGCGATAACAAAAAAACCCCATACATTACACAATGTCTAGAGAAATCCAAAGGTCCTGTAATTGCTGCTACTGACTATATGCGAAATTACGCGGAACAGATTCGCAAATACGTGCCGGCACATTATGAGGTCTTAGGTACTGACGGTTATGGCCGTTCAGACTCTCGTCAAGAATTAAGGTACTTCTTCGAAATAAACGCCAACTATATCGCTTATGTAGTATTGAAGGCCCTTGTTGATGACGAAATCTTGAATTCAAAGACGCTAAATAGCGCGATAAAGAAACTTAAAATTGACAAGAAAAAATCAAACCCCATGTATACCTAAGGGTTGAGAAGGAGTTTCCATTGGTAAAACAACCCTTTCAGTTGAAAAGATTAATTTCTCTAAAGGGGAATAGCTAGGCAACTAATGACTGAGAATAAATCAATCAACAGAGGTATATATAGTTGCTTTCTGGGCGCTTTCCTTATGATTTTTCAGATTGGGGTATATTTTGTTTACATCCCCTGGAATGTTGAAAGGCTGCAAATCTCCGAATCTGAACTAGGACTAGGACTTCTGGTTTTTGGGATATCAAATCTTATCAGCAATCAGGTCTCTGGCAGATATATCGTGCCAAATATCGGTACAAAAAATTCCATGGTGCTAGGTCTTTTTATCGTCGCTTTTTGTCCCTTGATGTTAGTATCAGCACCTAATTACCTATCTTTTTTGTTGGCTTTCATACCGTTTGGGATTGGTGTTGGATTGTTTCATCCTTCTGCTCAATCTCAAATCTCAATGATTGAGGATAAAACATCTCGAATAATTACACCCGCATATCAAGCGGCATTCAGTGCGGGATCATTAGTAGGAGCTATTTCAGCGGCATTTTTTATAAAAAATATAATTGATCCTCGCTTAATATTTTTATTCTTGGGTTCGATATTGACGTTTGGCTCATTCATTATTTTCAGGATTGGGTTAGTAAAAAATCTAGAAATCATTGAAAAAACTCCAAGATTTAAGTTGCCAAAAAACAATATATTAATTTTCGGTTTTCTTATGATGATGAATTATGCAACCATGGGTATCATCCTCGATTGGTCAGCGCTTTGGTTGACAAGAGATTTGTTGGCGCCTCTATTTATAGGAGGAATTATTATCATCATGTTTAATATTGGGGAGATTGTTTCAAGACTATTGGCTTCAAAACTCATCAAACATTCTAGCGAGAGATTTGTTGGGGGGTATTTAAGTATATTTTCTGGAATTATTCTTTTTCTCTGCATAATGACATCAAATTTATATGTCATTGTTATCGGTATGTTAATTTTTGGTTTTGGTACTGCAAATTTTGTTGCAATTGTAATACGTCAAGCCATCAACATAACTGACGAACCAATTTCTTTGACTGTTTCAAATCTAGTCACACTCGGTTTTGCTGGTTTTATTTTTGGACCTGCTCTTGTAGGCTATTTGGCAGAATATCTCGGTTTAACATTTAACATGTATCTTCTTAGCGTAATCTGGGGACTTAACGGGGTGGCACTTCTTGTTATGATGAAGCGTTTAAAGTACTCCTAGAAACTATGTCATTTCTTTACCAAGAATAGATATATCTTGAAATAGTCTTCTTTAGGTGACTCGCCCCATATTTTTTTTATCTATTTGTCCATTGAAATTATAAACCTCAGAGCGCTTGCCTACTATTCAAAAAATAGTTATAAATCTGCGGCAGTTTCACTGACTAGCATGTCCACTACATCTTTCAACGCATCCTCATGATTTTTTCCTGTATCTATTGAAAATTGATAGGTTTTAAGTTGACGGTGGGCGCTTGTTCCTCGATTCAATATATCCTTTGTTTCTTTAACCTCTCTTTCACATCCAAGTAATTTTGCATCCTCGAGTGCAAGCTCTACAAATTCATCGAGCAATTCTTCAAACGGGACAATACTGCCTATACCGAAATCAATAAGCCCCTCATCAAAACTGTAGCGCATTGCGCGCCAACGATTCTCTCTAATAAGCATAGAGCTGTAGTCACGCCAGCGTTGGTTTTTGACTCTTAGACGATAGAGAACACGTATTGTAGAGACTAGCAGAGCTGCGATTGAAATTGCATCATCTATTCTCGTGCACACGTCCATAATGCGAGTCTCGAGTGTAGGATATCGAGCGCTTGGCCTGATATCCCACCATAGCTTGGTTGAGTCTTCCATAACACCAGCGTTAATCAGGATTTCAATGTGACGCTTATAATCAGAAAAGCTCTGAAATTCAGTTGGTAAGCCTGTTCTAGGTAAATTATCAAAAATAGTTAGACGATAACTTTTAAGTCCAGTATTTTCACCATTCCAGAATGGAGAAGAACACGATAATGCGAGCAGATGTGGAAGGAAATAGGCAAGTTGGCTCATTAAATCAATACGCAATTCGTCGTCATTAATGCCAACATGTACATGCATGCCGCAGATCAGCATTCTCCGAGCTACTGCCTGCATTTCATTTGTCAATAATTCATAACGGTCTTTTGGTGTTTGCTCCTGCTCAGACCAGCGGCTAAATGGATGGGTTGAGCAAGCAATCGGAGCTAGTCCGTGTTGACCTGTGATTTCAACTATATGTTTACGTAACTTAGCAAGGTCCTCACGAGCCTCTTGTATATTGCTGCATACTTTTGTACCAATTTCAATTTGTGATAGTAAGAGTTCATTAGTAACTTGATTTCCCAATACTTCCTTGCACTCTTTCAATAGAGATTTTGGTGGATTGATTACGAGACCTCTGGTTTCCTTATCAACCAAAAGATATTCCTCTTCGATACCCAGAGTAAATTGTGGAATATCGAATGTCATCCTAAAAATTCCTGTTTTTGAATGTTTTTTGGCCTCTCAGGAATTGCATGTTTACTAATAATTTCACTTAGGATACTAGTTACACGTTCGACCCCGTCATCATTACTAATAAGGTTTTGAGAAATTTCGATACCGACATGAGGCAATCCAGCTGATTCAGCGTGATAATCAATTGTGAAGTCTTCAGGATCCTTACCAGAGTAGGGTTCATTATTGCCAACCAAATAGCCAGCTTCGCCAAGTCTAGTTAAAAAAATCTCAGCCGTTTCGATGTCCTTATCCCAGAGAACACCTATTTCCCATTCTCGGTCACTGCCATTGATAATAGGAGTGAAACTATGAATGGAAATAACAACTGGATCAATACCATTCTTCTTTAGGCGAACAATTTGGTCTTTGATAGCATTGTGATAGGGCCAGTAGATTTCAGAGGCTCGTCTCTCTTTTTCATCGTTTTGTAGGTTTTGATTGCCAGGTACATCAATACCATCGCTATGTTCAAGAAACGCGCTGTCATCGATGAGCTCGCGATTACAGTCTACAATTAGGCGCGAATACTGACAGAGAACCGCAGTAGCACCAAGATTATCGGCAAGCGTCTCGGCAACTGCATTTGCACCAATATCGAGGGCAATATGGCTCACTCTATCCAGATAATCCAGGCCCATCGTTCCAAGGGAGCGTGGGAACCTATTACTGGCATGGTCACAAACCAACAAAACTGGTGTATTTGCTTCCGCATTAAGAATTACAAAAGGACTTGGTTCTTCTGGATTTAAGAGTGTTTCTTTGAGTTCTTTATTTTCAATTTTCAATATAGTAAATAGGCTTTATTATCAATTGCTTTTCATAATATACCAATTGAGCATTGAATGCTTAAAATAATCTTATAAGTGGTAGGGTGTTTTGTTATTATTAACTTTAATTTTTGGTTATGAAACACAATACGATAAATAAAAAAGCCACCTTGCGGTGGCTAAAAAACTTACTTATCTATTAAAACTTTGCGTGAAAGTTTGATTCGACCTCGGTCAATGCCAAGTACTTTAACTTCTATTTCTTCACCTTTTTTGAGGTAGTCTTCGACTTTATTGACCCTTTCGTGGGCAATCTCTGAAACGTGAAGGAGTCCATCCTGATTTGGCATGATTGTTATGAAAGCGCCAAACTCAACGATCTTGGCGACTTTGCCGGTATATACCTTGTTGACTTCCGGAACAGCGGTAACGTCCTTGACCATCTTGACAGCCTTTTCAAAGCTCTCATCATCGTTAGCAAAGACATTAACATTGCCGTCATCGTCGACATCAATACTGGCACCAGATTGGGCGATGATGCCTCTGATTGTTTCACCACCTTTGCCGATAAGGTCACGAATCTTGTCGGTAGGTATCTTAATAATCTTTGTTTTGGGAGCATTCTTCGAGGCTTCGTTAGGCTCAGAGATGACTAGATTCATTTGACCAAGGATATTAAGTCTCGCCTCCTTAGCTTGTTTAAGCGCGATTGACATGATATCTTCGGTGATTCCATCAATCTTGATGTCCATTTGCAGGGCATTAATACCGCGAGATGTTCCTGCAACTTTAAAGTCCATATCACCTAGATGGTCTTCGTCGCCTAGAATGTCCGTTAAAACAGTGAAGCGTTCATCATCCTTTACGAGGCCCATCGCGATACCAGCAATGGGAGCTTTAATCGGAACACCAGCATCCATCAATGACAGTGAAGATCCGCAGACACTCGCCATAGAGCTGGAGCCATTGGATTCAGTTATTTCTGATACTACCCGGATTGAATATGGAAAATCTTCAATGCTCGGAAGACATGCGCTAATACCACGACGTGCCAGACGGCCATGGCCGACCTCGCGACGCTTAACGCCCATAACACGCCCGGTTTCACCAACACAGTATGGAGGGAAGTTGTAGTGAAGCATGAAGTGGTCTTCTATGCGGTCATTGGTTTCAAGTTTTTCAATGAGCTGTGCATCACGTTTCGATCCCAATGTAGTGACCACAAGGGCTTGTGTTTCACCTCGAGTGAATAGGGCGGAACCGTGGGTGTTTTCAAGTACACCGGTCTCAATCGCAAGTTCACGCACGGTCGAACTGTCGCGACCATCGATTCGAGGTTCTCCGGCAAGAATTCGTTCGCGGACAGTTGATTTTTCAACTTTCTTAATATAGTTCTTGATTTCTTCTGAGCTTGGCGAGTCTTCGTCATCACCGCCAAGTTCTTCAACAGCAGTATCCTTGATTTGGCCCATTTTTTCGTAACGTTCCATCTTATCAACAGTCTGGTAGGCTTCCCACTCACGTGGGGACACACCAACCTCTTTGGCAAACTCGGCAACATTATCGATTACCAACTGGAACTGCTGATGGGCATGCATAACCGCACCCAACATAATATCTTCGGAAAGCTCTTTGGCCTCTGATTCGACCATCAAAACGGCATCTTTAGTGCCCGCTACGACCATATCAAGGTCTGAAGTTTTAAGATCAGAGTATGTTGGGTTGATGATGTAGTTGCCATCTTGGTAGCCTACACGGGCTGCACCGATCGGGCCTTTGAATGGGACTCCTGAGATTGCAAGTGCAGCTGAAGTGGCTATCATTGCCAATATATCTGGATCGACATTTTTGTTTGCTGAAACGACTTGGATCATTACCTGGACTTCGTTCATGTAGCCGTTCGGGAAGAGGGGGCGAATAGGGCGATCGATCAAGCGGGAAGTAAGTGTTTCCTTTTCGCTAGGACGACCCTCGCGTTTTAAAAAGCCACCTGGAATTTTGCCGGCGGCATAAGTTTTTTCAATATAGTCAACTGAAAGGGGGAAGAAGTCTTGACCTGCTCTAGCCTCTTTTGCACCAACAACGCTAACCAGTACCTGTGTGTCATCCATACTGGCTAGAACAGCGCCGTGTGCTTGACGGGCAATCCTTCCGGTTTCAAATGTGATTTGACTATTGCCAAATGTAAAGCTTTTTTGAACGATATTCATGTTCATATTGTGTCTCCAATAAAATAATAATTGTTTTATGGATTAACGCAATAAGCTTTATTTGAAACATACCTTGCAGGTATGCTTGAGATAAAACTTACCAAAAACCCATAAAACCAGTGAATTATCCCCTAATTAGATTACTCAAATAGACTAATTTCACTAGTTATGTCAATGTGTTAGCTTATCGTTATTAGTAATTTTTTGCTTATTACGGAGTTATTTACAGGTCCCATAATTACTATTTATGAATATCTAAGCATCTATATAATTGGTTTCTATTCTCATTATTTAAAACAATTGTGGACAAAACTGAAAGCCATCTGTTAAGTTTGATTGACTATGAAAAACATCCCTTAGGAAATGAAACTTATCGGCTGAAATGTAAAGAAATTCTGGACAAAGAAGGTGTTTTGGTTCTTAAAGGATTGCTTCAACCTAATATAATCCGGAGAATCTTGGAGGAAGCTGAAAGTCAGGAGCATCTGGCATATTATTGCGTAAATAACCATAACGTTTATCTGGAGCCTTCTGATAATTCTTATCCTTCAGATCATGCACGAAATAGAAATATAGTGTCTTCAAAAGGGTGCATTACCGATAACCAGGTGTCAACAGATTCGCCATTAAGGATTCTATATAATTCGGACGAATTTAAGGGTTTTCTTTGTTTCGTGCTCGGTGAAAAGTCTCTTTATAAATATGATGATGACTTATCTTCAATAAATATCCATTATGCGAATAAGGGTCAAGAGTTGGGATGGCATTTTGACAACTCTTCATTCGCGATTACTTTACTCATTCAAAAACCTGAAGATGGTGGCTCTTTTGAATATATTCGTGACTTTAGAGATTTTGAAAACAATGAGATGAACTTTGAGGGTGTGACAGATCTGCTTAACGGTAAATGTAGACCCAAAGTCCTCTCTATGGAGCCTGGTTGTCTTGTCTTGTTTCGAGGTCGAGATGCTGTCCATAGGGTAACTCCTACCATAGGTAATAGAGTTAGGGTTCTATCGGTTCTGGCATACAATTCAAAGCCTGGAGTGCAATTGTCTGAGACTGCTCGAAAGACATTTTTTGGAAAACTGTATTGATATATCAGCTGGTTTCGGAATATGAGTGGGAATAAAAAAGGATTAAAATTTTATGAAAATTTAGATCTAGCTCATTCTCATAATGATGAAGATTTACGAGATGTCTATAAAGAATGGGCGCCTGACTATGACCATGATAATGACAATTTATTGGGCACAGTGTCACAACCTTTATCGGTTAAGATTTTCCAAGAATATATGAAAGACAATTCAGTAAGAATCATAGATGTTGGTTGCGGTACTGGTTTGGTTGGAGTAGAGCTTAAGAATAGCGGTTTTACTAATTTCGATGGCATCGACATTTCTGGAGAGATGGTTGAAATTGCAAAACACAGGGGTTATTCCAAACTATCTGTCGGTAGCCTTAACAGCTCCCTTCCTTTTGAAAATAATGCGTATGATGCCGCCTTTTGTGTGGGCGTTTTTACGCATGGCCATGTAGGCTCCGACCGTCTAGAGGAGTTGGTTCGAATAGTTAAAACTGGCGGCATTATTTGCTTCACTATAAATGAGGGAGTATTTGAGTCCTACGGGTTTAATTCGGAAATTAAGAGACTTGAATCTGAGAAAGTATGGAAGGTTTTGGAAGTACGCAAAAATGACTATATGATTAAAAAAAATGTAAAGGGATTTTATTGCATAGTGGAGGTGCAATAAAAGTTCTCATCTGATTGATTTATTGGTGATAGTTCGGAGCTTCCTTGGTAATCGTGACATCATGCACATGCGACTCTGTCATGCCTGCGGAAGTTATTTGAACGAATTCTGCTTGTGTGCGCATAGATTCAAGGTTTTTACAGCCAGTATAGCCCATTGAAGAACGGATTCCACCAACAATCTGGTGAATGATAGGTCGAATAGAGCCTTTAAAAGGTACACGACCTTCTATACCTTCTGGTACAAGTTTTTCGGCTGCGAGTTCAGCTTGAAAATATCGATCTGAAGAACCATGAGCTTGACCCATCGCACCCATTGAGCCCATGCCTCGATAGGCTTTATAGGAACGACCTTGGTAAAGCTCCACTTCTCCGGGTGACTCTTCAGTTCCGGCGAACATTGAACCTAACATGACACTGTGGGCTCCAGCCGCAAAAGCTTTAGCGGCATCCCCGGAATAACGCACTCCGCCATCTGCAATGAGCGGTATTTCAGAGTCCTTAAGCGCATCAGCAACGTCCGCTATTGCACTGACCTGAGGAACACCTACGCCGGCTATAACTCGAGTCGTACAAATACTGCCTGGACCAATTCCCACCTTGACGCAGTCGGCACCCGCCTTCACCAAATCAAGTGCTCCCTGAGCGGTTGCAATATTGCCAGCAACAATTTCAAGGTTGGGGTAATCTTTTTTGGTTTTCCTTACCCGATCTAGAACCCCTTTTGAATGACCATGAGCGGTATCAATAACTACAACATCGACTCCAGCATCAACGAGTGCCTTGATTCTTTCTTCTGTGCCTTTTCCAACACCAACTGCTGCTCCTACAATTAACCTCTCTTGAGAGTCTTTAGCGGCTTTTGGAAAGTCACTTGTCTTTTTGATATCACTAACCGTAATCATGCCACCTAATTTAAAGCTTTTATCGGTAACCATTACGCGTTCAATGCGATGTTTTTGGAGTAGGGCGCGAACTGTATTCATTGAAGCTCCCTCAGTGACCGTAATTAATTTCTTTTGAGGAGTCATGACACTCTCTACAAGTGCATCTAGGCGTGTTTCAAAACGCACATCACGACTGGTAATAAGACCAACTAAGGTTTTCTTTGAAACGACCGGAAGAGCGGAAATGCCGTGCTGAGCCTGCAATTCAAAAACATCTTTTATGGTTGCCTTTGGTTCTATACTGATGGGATCTCTAATAATCCCGGACTCGAATCGTTTTACCTTTCTGACTTCATTTGCCTGGGAGGCAACAGACATGTTTTTATGGATAACGCCCATACCTCCTTCTTGAGCAATCGCAATAGCAAGCCTGGCTTCAGTCACGGTATCCATGGCGGCAGAAATAATAGGTGTATTCAAGGTAATTTTTTTTGTAAGCTTTGTCGTTAAATCAACCTCTTTAGGGAGAATAGAGGAATGCGCAGGTACTAATAAAATATCATCGAAAGTAAGTGCTTTTTTTAATTCATTCATAAATTTCTCCTGATATTGTTTAGTATCGCCTACGTTTCACAAGTCCTGGCACTATGTAGCCGATCAGCATACCAAAGAATAACACCAGGGAGCCGACAATAAACCAATTTCTTTGACTTGTGTCTCTTTCTATTTGGGTATTATTTTCCGCTAACTGTAGTTCAGTCTTTAATTGCAGTGTTTCTTGTATTAGTCTCTCATTTTCATGCTCTAGTTTAAGCGCGTCTTGATAGATCTGCTCTATGTGTGCCTTTTCAGCTTGTGATTTAGAACTCTGAACGACAAGGTCAGAGTTTTCTTGTTTTAGAGTGACAAGCTGCTTTTCTAATTCATCCTTTTCACTTTGAATCTTAGAGATCAGTAACTTGTTGGCGTTATAGGTTCTTTTTAGTTTTTTTAGCTCTTCTCGAGCTGGCGGGTCATTAGATAAATAGGATGCTATAATCCAGCCAACTGTATCCTCATATTTGATCTGCGCCCACGCATTATCATCCGTGATTTGTAATATAGACAGTTCAGTGCCTGAAGGTAGTGAACGGATAATATTATTGCCAAAAGCCTTATCTGAGCGGATAGGTATATCTACCTGGTCAGTGATATAGACAATCGAATCGGCGCTAGCCATTGTGGCCAAGAAAAAGAAAACTAATGGTAAAGCTTTAAATTGTTTCATAGTGATAATTGGTATTAGTGTAACTTTCCTGTAGAGCCAATAATGTTTTATTTATGTTTTTTTGGTGGAATTTTTTAGTATTCTGCTTCATAGTGATGATATTTTTTTCAATTGTAGTTCTAAACCATCTAAAGCTTTTTCTACTGAAGAGAGTTTTGATTTTTCTTTCTCAACTACCTCCTTTGGAGCTCCAGAGATAAATTTTTTATTGTTAAGTTTGGATGCGTATTGCTGTTTTTGTTTAACCAATTTTTTAATTTCTTTATTCAATCTCAATATTTCCTTCTCCTTATCAACGATGCCTGCCATTGGGATAAGTATTTTCATTTCGCCGACCAATGCGGTTGCGGATTCGGGCGCCGAATCATTTTTTGAGAGAGACTTAATATCGTCCAACTTTGCAAGTGTTGAAATTAATGATAGATTATTCTTGATGTAGGCTTCATCTGAAGTATTAGGATTTTGGATGAAGCAAGTCAAAGACCGTCCTGGGGAAATATTCATTTCGCCTCTAATTTGTCTTATACCTAGTACAAATTCTTGAAGCCAAGAGATCTCCGATTCAGATTTCTTGCTAATCAATGTCTCATCTATTTCAGGGTAGGGTTTAGTGATAAGTCTTTTCGATTCATCGTTATTCAATATCCAGCATTGTTCAAAAATCTCTTCGGTAATGAATGGAATTATTGGATGTAGTAGAGTTAAGATTTCAGAGAGCACTTTGAGGAGTGTCGCCTCACAACCTGACCTTGTTTTTCGATGATCTAAAAGTGGTTTTGATAATTCGAGATACCAGTCACAATAATCATGCCATACAAATTCATAAAGCGTTTGGCTCATCAAATCAAGGCGATAGTCAGATAGGTGTTTTTCAACTGCAATCTTGGTGTGTTGGAGTCGTGACAATATCCATTTGTCTGGTATTGACAAAGTAGCACCAAAGTTAATTGATTGGGATTCAAGCTTTATTAACACAAAACGAGAGGCATTCCAGAGCTTATTGCAAAAATTTCGATAACCTTCGACTCGCTTCAAGTCAAATTTAATGTCTCGACCAAAAGAAGCTAGAGCGGTAAACGTAAATCTAAGCGCATCAGTTCCAAAAGGCGGTATTCCATCGGAAAACTCCTTTTTGGTTTGTTGCTTTATTTTTGAGGCCAATTCAGGCTGCATCATTCCCTGTGTTCGTTTTTCCATGAGCTCTTCCAAGCCAATGCCATCGATCAGGTCAATCGGATCTAAAACGTTGCCTTTAGATTTACTCATTTTCTGGCCATGACCATCTTTTATCAGTCCAGTGATATATATATCTTCAAAGGGGACATCACCGGCAAACTTTAATCCAAACATGATCATTCTGGCAACCCAGAAAAATATAATGTCAAAACCTGTAACCAAAACGCTTGTCGGATAAAAGCGCGACAATTCCGGAGTATTATCTGGCCAACCCAGTGTTGAAAAAGGCCATAGAGCTGAGGAAAACCAGGTATCCAATACGTCTTCATCTTGAGTTAATTCAACACCATTGCCTGCCTGTTTTTGTGCCTCTTTCAAGTTTTTTGCCACATAGATTTTTCCAGTTTTGTCGTACCAGGCAGGAATTCTGTGTCCCCACCAAATTTGGCGTGAAATACACCAGTCCTCAATGTTTTCCATCCAGTTAAAATAGGTTTTCTCCCAATTATCAGGAATGAATCGAATATCACCGTTTTTAACTGCATTAATCGCAGGTTCGGCTAGTGGCCTTATTTTGACAAACCATTGATCGGTCATATAAGGCTCAATCACACTGTTGGTCCTGTCACCTCTAGGTACCATCATGGTATGTGGATCAATCTTCTCTATTAGATTTTGTTTTTCTAAATCTTTTACTACAGCTTTACGGGCTTCAAATCGATCTAAATCTTGATAGGCTTTTGGGGCGTTGAGATTAATTTTTGCATCATCTGTCAGGATGTTGATTTTTTCAAGTTCATGCCTTAGACCGACCTCATAGTCATTAAAGTCATGTGCAGGAGTGATTTTTACACAACCTGTTCCAAATTCCATGTCGACATAATCGTCAGCAATGATTGGAATTTGTCTATTGGTCAACGGTAAATTGACCGTCTTTCCGATCAAATGTTGGTATCGAGCATCATCCGGATGGACGGCAACCGCGCTATCGCCTAGCATCGTTTCCGGTCTCGTTGTAGCAACCACCATAACCTCCTCAGAGTCTGTTATAGGGTACCTGACGTGCCACAGAGATCCCTGTTCTTCGGCACTAATCACCTCAAGGTCAGACACAGCGGTCAAAAGTACAGGGTCCCAATTAACAAGCCTCTTTCCACGATAAATCAATCCTTCGTCATAGAGTTCAATAAAAACCTTTTGTACTGCATCAGAAAGACTTTTGTCCATTGTAAAGCATTCTCTTTCCCAGTCCACTGATGTCCCAAGCCGTCTCATCTGAGAAGTAATCGTTCCTCCAGAATGTTGTTTCCAATCCCAAACCTTTTCTGTAAATTTTTCACGTCCAAGGTCATGTCGCGAAATATTTTGGCGTTCAAGTTGTCTTTCTACTACCATTTGTGTTGCAATACCAGCATGGTCGGTTCCAGGTTGCCATAAGGTTTGATCGCCTTTGCTTCGATGGTAGCGAGTCAATACGTCCATGATGGTATGTTGAAAGGCGTGGCCCATATGTAAACTTCCAGTTACATTAGGTGGAGGTAGTACTATGCTATAGGCATTTTGACTATTGGAATTAAGCTGTGAGGAAAAGTAATGTCCCTGTTCCCAAATATCACGAAACTTTGCTTCGATTAGTTCAGGGTTGTACGTTTTTTCCATAGCAATAGGAAGATGGATAAAACTGAGATATTATACAATAGTTATCAACAATTTAACTTCTACTTTAGCCTTATGTGTCGTAACTCTTTCGACCAGACAATGCGTGAGCGATAGTATTAATGTCGGTATATTCTAATTCACCTCCTAGCGGAATACCATGAGCTATTCTGGTAGTTTTAATTTGGTATTTTTTGGCTAAATTATAAATATAGTGTGCAGTCACTTCACCTTCGATTGTCGCATTGGTGGCCAAAATAATTTCATTCACATCCTCATTCTTGAGTAAATTTTCAAGCTCATCTAGACCGAGCTCTGCAGCACCGATACCATCGATCGGTGAAAGATAGCCGCTAAGGACAAAGTATTTTCCTGAATAAACACCACTCTGTTCGATGACATTGATGTCTGTGGGTGTTTCAACAACACACAATTGGGAGCCGTCACGAGCATTATTCGTGCAAATACCACAAAGGCTTTTTTCTGATAGAGTTCGACACCTTTCGCAGTTTTTGACTTTTTCCATTGCTTCAGTAAGCGCCTTAGCAAGCTCTAATCCGCCTTGTCTATCGCGTTCAAGCAGGTAATAGATGAATCGTTGAGCACTTTTAGAGCCGACCCCCGGTAGTTTACTAAATGCTTTATTGAGTTTTTCAATCATAATTGAACCTAGAGAATATTAAAATGGCAAATCAATTCCACCGGTAACATTTTTCAATTTTGCTTTAGAGATCTCTCTAATCTGGGAAGAGGCGTCATTAAGTGCAATCATGATCAAATCTTCAAGCATATCCTTGTCAGTGAGGAGTGATTCATCAATTTCAATTTTTGTGACGAGATATTCCCCGCTTAAAGTAACTTGAACGGCACCGGAGCCGGATTCACCTTGGCAAGAAATTGATTTAATTTCCTCTTGGGCGACTTTCATATCTTCCTGCATTTTTTTAGCTTTTTGTATCATGCTTACCATGCCGTCTTTAAACATTAGATGACTCCTTTAAAGATTTGATTGATTTAAGGTCAACTTTAGTGTTGAACGCTTCCTCTATTTTTTTGAGTCCTTCATCGTCGAGAAATTGTTTTTGGGTTAGCTCTCTTTTTTGTTTTTCTTTGATGGCTTCTTTTTGCGAAAGCGTACTTCCATTGGTGTCTCCAGATTCAATTTCCAGTGTAAATTCGTTGAACTCGTTGTGCAAAGTTTTTTCGATTGATTTTTTAACATTCTTGGTCAGTAAGTTGCTGAATTCTTTATTCAGGGTGAGAATGAGTTGATCGTTTTCATATGAGTTAAAGAGGGTGTTTTTACCAAGCATTTTTGCAGCGCCTTCAAAGGGCAGTTCATTGATAATTTTCTCCAAGTCTTTTTGGTTTTTGATTCTGATCTGCCTTCGTGATTTGATAAAACAGTTGTAGGTCGTGCGTTGAGATTTGACTGGCAAGGGTCAATACCTCACTATCGATTTGCTCCTTTTGAGTGAGCATCTGGGCAATTGATATTTGATGAAAAAGCGACGTTAGGTCTTGAAGAGCGTTAGAGAGATTTTCACCTTTATGTGCAAGATCTCTGACAAACAATATAACCTCCTCAGCCCTTCTTTCAATGACCAATGTTGCCAGCTTGATGATATCATCGTGGAGCACCAAACCTAGCATTGCCCTTATGTCTTTGACTTTGACACTTCCATTACCATAAGATATCGATTGGTCAAGAAGGCTAAGGGCGTCACGCATTGAACCATTACCCAAATCTGCAATCTTAGATAATGCTGGCTCTTCGAATTCTAGACCTTCCGAATCCATAATAAACTTGAGTTGAGAAAGGATTTCATCGTGGGAGAGCTTATTTAAATTAAACTGTAAGCAACGAGACAGGATGGTGACGGGTAGTTTTTTAGGATCAGTGGTCGCCAACAGAAACTTGATATGGCCTGGTGGTTCTTCAAGCGTCTTTAATAGTGCATTAAAGCTACTCTTTGAGAGCATATGAACTTCATCTATGAGATAGATTTTATAGAGATTCTTTGTTGGTAAATATTGAGCATTTTCAAGAATTTCTCGCATATGATCGACGCCAGTATGAGAGGCTGCGTCTAGTTCAATGAGATCGACCGAATGACCTTGATCGATTTCTTGGCATGTCTCACATTTACCACAAGGTTTTGAGCTGACACCTGTTTCACAATTGACGGACTTTGCAAAGATACGCGCAATGGTGGTTTTTCCAACGCCGCGTGTCCCTGTAAACAAAAATCCATGATGAAGGTTGTTGCTATCAAGTGCATTAACAAGGGTTTTAATTGTATGCGCTTGACCGACCATCTCTTCAAATTTATGGGGTCTATACTTTCTGGCTAAAACTTGGTAATGCTTGCTCATCAAGGTTCGTGCTATCTTAGTGTGAAAGGTAGTGCCGAGAATAGGTTCCAACACATAAAAAAATTACTACCGTTGCTCCCTTCCGGGCCTGGCGGGGTTCATAACCATTCATTGTCAGTGTACCCTCGACACTACAGTCGTATTTTACTTGATTTGATTATTCCGATTAATTATTCTTGGTTAAGGTAAGTGTTTTTTTATGTTCATCAAAGGATGATGTATTAATTAAACTTTCATGTTTTTTATTTCTTGGTAGCGGTCATAAATTAATGTCCA
>LUMJ01001230.1_pt2 | contig 21072 bp, 21 predicted proteins | sample 729631 | NCBI WGS metagenome assembly LUMJ01 (sample SAMN03860266, study PRJNA289734) | marine metagenome | biome: seawater column; feature: ocean; material: water; isolation source: Red Sea water column Station 22 - depth 500m | place: Saudi Arabia: Red Sea | collected 2011-10-15 | depth 500 m
GCCCAGGGTGTATACAGGTGTTTAATCAAGGACTTAAAAGTTATAGGGATCTTCCTCTTAAGTTATCAGAATTTGGAAAAGTTCACAGATATGAACCATCTGGTGCTTTGCACGGTTTATTAAGAGTTAGAGCTTTTACCCAGGATGACGCACATATTTTTTGTACCGAAGATCAAATTACCGAAGAATGTTTAAGTGTAACAAACTTAATATTAGAGATTTATAAAGATCTTGGATTCGAAAATGTCTTGTTACAATTTTCTGATAGACCTCAAAAGCGAGTGGGAGATGATAAAATTTGGGACAAGGCAGAATCTGCATTATTAAAAGCAGTAAAACAATCAAAGTTAAAATATGAAATTAATAAAGGTGAAGGAGCTTTTTATGGACCCAAAATAGATTTTGTACTTCGAGATACTATCGGACGTGATTGGCAATGTGGTACCTTGCAAGTAGATTTAAACCTTCCTTCAAGGCTTGGTGCTTTCTATGTTGCTAGTGATGGATCAAAAAAAATTCCTGTAATGTTACATCGGGCTTTATTTGGTTCTTTAGAGAGATTTATTGGAATTTTGATTGAACATTATGCTGGGAAATTACCTTTATGGTTAACTCCTTTACAGGCTGTTGTGTTTCCAATTGCTTCAGAATTTGATGATTATGCAAAAAAGATATTTGAACAATGTACGAAAGCAGGTATAAACACAATTAGGAAATTGGGATTAGAAAAACAAGAGACACTTGCACTTGATCAGGCTATTAAACAAATATCTCAAAAAAATAAATTTCCAATAAATTAAGTGCCTTTTCATAATAAAAATTATTTTCAAAGAAGAACGAAACTAAAAGGTCCTGTAACAAATTATAAAATTCGCGCACAAGAAGTTCAAGTTATAAGTAGTGATAAAAAAAATCTAGGTACACTTCCTATAAAAAAGGCAATCGAAATGGCAAAAGAAGAAGGTCTAGATTTAATCGAAATTTCTCCAAATGCCAACCCTCCAGTTTGTAAGATAACAGAGATTGGAAAATATAAATATGATTTGCAAAAAAAAGCAAACAAAGCAAAGAAAAAGCAAAAAATAATTAACCTAAAGGAAATTAAACTTAGGCCAGTTACAGAAATTCACGATTATAATTTCAAACTTAAAAATGCACAAAAATTTTTAGAAAAAGGAGATAAGGTTAAATTTAGTGTAAGATTCAAAGGAAGAGAGATGCAGCATACACATTTGGGAAAAGAACTAATGGAACGCATAGTTCAAGATACTTCAAAAGTTGGAAAGGTAGAAATACAGCCTAAGTTTGAAGGAAGACAGATCATTATGATTATTCAACCCTTATAATTTTATTGTAAATCAAATATAAAATTTGTATAAACTCCGTTGCTTTATGCCAAAATTAAAAACTAAAAGTTCCGCAAAAAAAAGATTTAAATTAACTGCAAAAGGTAAAGTAAAAATGCCTCAAGCAGGGAAAAGACATGGTATGATTAAACGTACAAATTCGCAAATAAGGAAACAAAGAGGCACAACAATTATGTCCAAGCAAGATGCAAAAATTGTTAAATCTTATATGCCTTACGGCTTGAGAGGTTAAAATGGCAAGAGTAAAAAGAGGAGTTACAAGTCACGCAAGACATAAAAAAGTTTTAAAGCAAGTCAAAGGTCAATTTGGAAGAAGAAAAAATACTATTCGTGTAGCAAAGCAAGCTTTAGAAAAATCAATGCAGTATGCATATAGGGATCGAAGAGCAAAAAAACGAGAATTCAGATCGTTGTGGATACAGAGAATTAATGCTGGGGTAAGAGCCGAAGGTATAACCTACTCCAAATTCATTAATGGTTTAAACAAGTCTGGCATCAAACTAGATAGAAAAGTATTGGCTGATATCGCTTATAATGACCCAGAAGCATTTAAATCTATTGTAAAAAAAGTACAATCCTCCCTTAACTAATAAGGGTATTTCTATTATCTTTAATAAAGTAGAGAATCACTAAAAAAGTTTTTTATATGGAAAATTTTAATCAAATTGAATCTGATATTTTAAATAGAATAAAAAACGTTAGTGATCGTAGTTCTTACGAAAAAATTAAAACTGAAATTTTCGGTAAAAAAGGAATTATTACCGAGCTATTTAAGAAGATTGGAAGTTTAGATCAAGGTCAAAGAAAAGAATATGCTTCAAAACTAAACTATTTAAAAACAAAAGTGACAGAAATTCTTGAAAAAAAACTTACCGATTTTGATCAGACGGAAATTAACAAAAAAATTAAAAATGAAAAAATAGATGTTACTTTACCAGGTCGAACTTACTTTGCAGGAAAAATTCACCCAGTTTCGCAAGTAATAGATGAAGTAACTTCTATTTTTTCTGAGATTGGTTTTTCTGTTGAAGAGGGGCCAGATATTGAAAATGAGTATTATAATTTCTCTGCACTAAACACACCAGAAAATCATCCAGCAAGAGATATGCATGATACTTTTTATCTTAATCATTCCAGGGATTTACTTTTACGAACCCATACATCACCAGTTCAAATTAGAACAATGCTAAAGAGCAAACCACCATTTAAGATAATTGCTCCAGGAAGAACTTATAGACATGACAGTGATCAAACACACTCACCAATGTTCCATCAATTAGAGGGCTTGCATATAGATAAAAATGTTAACATGGGTCATCTTAAAGGCTGCTTATATTATTTTGTCAGGAAGTTTTTTGAAGTTGAAAAAGTAAAAATAAGGTTTAGACCTAGCCATTTTCCTTTTACTGAACCATCAGCGGAGGTAGATATTGGATATAAAATTCAAGATGGAAAAATTAAGATTGGTGAAGGTGATAAATGGTTAGAAATTCTTGGTTGTGGAATGGTACACCCCAACGTTTTAAAAAACGCAAAAGTAAATCCGAAACAATACCAAGGGTATGCTTTTGGTGTAGGAATTGATCGATTAGCTATGTTGAAATATGGAATAAACGACCTCAGAGCTTTTTTTGAAAGCGATATTCGATGGTTAGAATTTTATGGATTTGATCCACTTGATGTTCCAACAAATTATAGGGGTTTAAGTAGATGATAACTTCTTTATCATGGTTAAAAAATCACCTAGATACTAAAGCAAATTTAAATCAAGTAGCAGAGCGGTTGACAGAAATTGGACTGGAAGTAGAAAATATAAAATCATCAAATGATAATTTAGATAATTTTATTGTTTGCAAAATTGTAAAATCTCAAAAACATCCTAACGCAGATAAACTAAAGCTTTGTGAAGTGGATACAGGTACCGGGAATTTAATCAAAGTTGTTTGTGGAGCTCAAAATGCTAGGGAAGGATTATTTACAGTCTATGCTCATCCTGGTGCTGTTATTTCAAAAACTAATATGAAATTGAAAATAGCAAAAATAAGAGGAATAGAATCTCACGGAATGCTTTGTTCAGGTTACGAACTTAATGAATCTTCGGATAAAGAAGGAATTATTGAATTAAATAAAAAAGAAAAAAATATTGGCGATAAATATTTTAAAAACACTGGAGAAAAAGCAATGGATATTGCGATTACCCCGAATAGGCCTGATTGTTTAGGTGTTCGAGGTATTGCTAGAGATTTAGCATCCTCTGGTTTAGGTCGGTTAAAAAAACAACCTCCTATTAAAATAAATCAGAAATTCAAAAGTCCAATTAAAGTTTCAATAAAAAAAGAAAAGGGTCAAGGCTGCGGTATTTTTGGAAGTGTATATATTAAAAATGTTCAAAATAAAGAAAGTCCAGATTGGCTTAAAAAAAGAATTATATCGTTAGGATTGAAACCTATTTCAGCAATTGTAGATGCTACCAATTATGTAATGTTTGATTTAAATCGACCTTTGCATGCTTACGATGCTGATAAGATTGATCAAGAAATTATTGTTAGAAACTCAAAGAAAGGCGAGTCTTTTGAAGCTTTGGATAATAAAACATATACACTTCAAAACAATATGTGTGCAATAAGTGATAAATCGGGCGTTTTGGGTCTTGGAGGAATAATTGGGGGAACTAGATCTGGTACAGAATTTTCTACTACAAATATTTTACTGGAATCTGCGTATTTTTTTTCATCTCCAATTAGAAAAACTTCTCAAATATTAAATATTGATACAGATGCAAAATATAGATTTGAAAGGGGTATAGATCCCGATTCTATTAAATTAGGTTTAGAACTTGGGATGTGCATGATACTAGACATATGTGGTGGTGAAGCAAGCAAGTTTTCAATTGTTGGAAAAATAAAAGATAAAAGAAAACTAATTAATTTAGAACCCGAAAAGTTTTCAAAAGTTGTTGGATTTTCAATCAAAAGTGCAGAAATAAAAAAAATTTTATCTTCTCTAGGATGTTCTTTAAGAATTGCCGGAAAAAAAATAAAAATTTTACCACCTACTTGGAGACCAGATATTAAGGAAGATGTAGATCTCATAGAGGAGTTAACAAGAATTAAGGGTTATGACAAAGTACCTTTAATCAGATTTAGATGTTTTAAGATCATCTCTTTATTCAAATTTAATTATTAGTGCGAAAAAAAATATTCATAGAAATTTTGAAGATTTAATGTTGTTTGAAATAGGACCTGTTTTTAAAGGCAACAAACCAGGAGAACAATCAACAATGATCGGTGCAATTAAAACAGGAAAATATTCTAGAAAAAATTGGATAGAAAAAGAAAGAAATTTTGATGTTTTTGACATTAAAAATGATGCGCTAAGAATTTTAAATGAAGTTGGTATCGACAGTTCTAAGATAATGGTGAGTAATAAAACAAAAAAATGGTACCATCCAGGAAGATCTGGTCTGTTATCGTTGGGTTCATCTAGCGGTCCGGAACTAGCATATTTCGGGGAAATTCATCCATTTATTATTAAAAAATTAGATCTAAGAACTGATAACGTTTTAGGCTTTGAAATATTTTTAGACAATATACCAGAGTCAAGAAAGAAAATTAGAGAAGTGAAACCTAAATTTATTGTTTCTGATTATCAAAAAGTAGTTAGAGATTTTGCTTTTGTTATTGATGAAAAATTTAGTTCTGGAGATATTATTAATTTGGTTAAAAAAATTAATAAGGAATTAATTAAAGAGGTAAAAATTTTTGATATTTATCAAGGAGATAATATTGCTTCTGGAAAGAAATCTATAGCTTTTAATGTAACTTTAGAACCTAAAGACAAAACTCTAGACGAAAAAGATATTGATGAGGTAAGTAAAAAAATCATATCAACAGTTCAAGAAACAACAGGCGCCACGCTAAGGTCCTAATGTCTACGAATAAAATTATTCGCAATTTTTCAATAATTGCGCACATTGACCATGGTAAATCTACTTTAGCCGATAGATTAATTCATAAATGCGGAGGATTAACCGATAGGGAGATGAAAGAACAGGTTCTCGATTCTATGGATATTGAAAGAGAAAGAGGAATTACTATAAAAGCTCAAACTGTTCGATTAAATTACCAAGCAAAAGACGGAAAAAAATATATCCTTAATATTATAGATACACCGGGTCATGTAGATTTTAGTTATGAAGTAAGTCGTTCTCTATCTGCATGCGAGGGTTCAATTTTAATTGTGGATAGTACGCAGGGTGTAGAAGCACAAACATTAGCAAATGTTTATCAAGCCCTTGATAATAATCATGAAATTATTCCTGTATTAAATAAAATTGATTTACCTGCTGCTGATACAGAAAAAGTTAAAAAGCAAATAGAAGATGTAATTGGAATAGATACCAGCCATTCAATTAATTGTTCAGGAAAAACTGGAGAGGGAGTTGATGAAATTTTAGAGTCTATAATAAAAAATTTACCCTCCCCAAAAGGAAACATTAACAGTCCTTTAAAATCTCTGTTGGTAGATAGTTGGTACGATAGCTACTTGGGAGTTGTTATTTTGGTAAGAGTTATAGACGGCAATCTGAAAAAAGGTATGAAAGTTAAAATGATGTCTAACAATACAGAACATGCCATTGAAAAAGTTGGCGTATTTACTCCCAAACCTCAAGATGTGGAAAAAATCTCATCAGGAGAAATTGGTTTTATAATAACGGGAATAAAAAATTTATCCGATACAAAAGTAGGCGATACAATATGTGATTATTCGAATCCAATTGATAAACCTTTACCAGGATTTAAACCAAGTAAACCCGTTGTTTTTTGTGGATTATTTCCAGTTGACAATTCTGAATATCAAAAATTGAAAGATGGTTTAGCTAAACTTAAACTCAATGATTCTAGTTTTTCACATGAACCAGAATCCTCAAGTGCATTGGGTCTAGGTTTTCGATGTGGGTTTTTGGGTTTGCTTCACTTAGAAATTATTACTCAAAGACTTGAAAGAGAATTTGGCATTAATTTGATAACAACTACTCCAGGGGTAATATATAAATTAAATAAGAGAGACGGTTCAGTTCGAGAATTACAAAATCCTACAGATATGCCTGATCCTACTCAGATAGAGTCCATAGAAGAACCTTGGATAAAAGCAACAATTATTACGCCAGATCAATTTTTGGGATCAATTATAAAAATTTGTCAGGACAAAAGAGGCAATCAAATTAATTTAACATATTCAGGGAATCGGGCAGTGCTAATTTACGAATTACCCTTGAATGAAGTTGTGTTTGATTTTTACGATCGTCTTAAATCTATTTCGAGCGGTTATGCTAGTTTTGATTATGAGATTACCGGTTATAAACAAGGCGATTTGGTTAAAATGGGAATTTTAGTAAACACCGAGCCCGTCGATGCTTTATCGATGATTATTCATAAAGATTTTGTTCATTCTCAAGGTCGATTAGTTTGTGAAAAATTAAAAGAATTAATTCCGCGACATAATTTTCATATTCCTATACAAGCTGCCATTGGCGGAAAAATAATTGCTAGAGAAACAATTAAAGGTTTTAGAAAAGATGTACTTACCAAAATTCATGGCGGTGGTGCTCGAGATAGAAAAAGAAAACTTTTGGATAAACAAAAAAAAGGAAAATCGAAAGCAAAACAATTTGGAAAAGTAGAAATTCCTCAAGAGGCATTTATTGGAGTTTTAAGAATAAATAAAGAAACTTAAATGGAGAGATGGCCGAGTGGTTTAAGGCGCAGGCTTGGAAAGCTTGTGTACTGTCAAAGGTACCGTGGGTTCGAATCCCACTCTCTCCGCCAGATCTAGTTCTGATCCTTTTTTTCTTGCTCTGGAGGGTTACTTGACATTCTTTCTTCCATTGCTTTTAAATTTTCTTTTTCAATCTCTTGTGATTTTCTCACTTCTTCAATTTGTATTTTTCTAGTTTCTTCTGCTTTTTCTTTTCTTTCCTGCTCTTCTTTTAATCTCCTATTTTTTTCTTCTTCTTTTAATTTTTTTTCTATTATTCTTCTTGCTTCGTCAATACGATCCGCTCTATCTCTTTCTGCTTCTGTTATTTTGTTTTTATGGATTTTATCTAATTTTCTTCTAGCTTCATTTTCTTCTGTTATTCTTTTTTCTTTTAATTTGTTAATCCCATTAAGTTGTGAGAGCTTTTCTTCTTCAACACTATCCAATTTATTCTTATAAATTTGGTCTATTTTTTCAATTAATTTTCTCTCTGCTTCAATTCTTTTTTCTTTTTTTATTTTTATAAGATCCAATTTTCTTGAAGTTTCTTCTTCATCTTCTTTTATTCTTCTTTCTTCTTCATCTAACAATCTTCTTTCTTCATCTTCTTCTAATTTTATTTTTTTCTCTTTTTTAATTTTTCTTTCCTCTTCTTTTAATCTTCTAGTTTCTTCTATTAGTTTTCTTTCGCTTTCTTCTTTAAATCTTATAGTTTCTTCCTCTTCTAATATTCTTTCAGATTCTTCTTCTAAGCTCTTTTCTTTCTCATTTAGAAATATTTGTTCATCTCTTATTTTTCTTATGACCTCTTCATTTAATCTTCTTTTTTCTTCAGCTTTTAGTCTTCTTTCTATTTCTCTTTTTAAATTATTCTCTTCTTTCTCTTTTAATATTCTGTTTTCTTCTTTTTTCTTTGATAGCTCTTCTTGTTCTAACCTTTTTGCTTCCTCAGCTTTATTTTTTTTTAATTCTTTATGTGCGATTCTTCTTTGTTTTTCCTTTTCTATTTTTTCCTTATAATGTCTATCCAGCTCTTCTTTCTCTTGTTGTTCTTCAGCTATTCTTTTTTCTTTTAATTTATTGATCTCTTCAAGGCCTATTATCTTTTCATTTTCTATTTTTTCTAATTTTTCAGTGTAAGTTTGGTTCACCGCTATCAATTTTTGTTGCTCATCTACTATTCGTTTTTCTTTTAATTGAGAAACCTTTTCAAGTTCTGACAGTTTTTCTTGTTCTGCTTTTGCTATTCTTTCTTTATAAATTGGATCAATTTTTTCACGTTCTTCTTGCTCTTCTTTTATTTTTCTTTCTTGATCAATTCTTATAATATTGATTTCTTTTAATCTAAGAGCCTCTTCTTTTCTTAGCTGTTTTTCTTCTTCTTTTAATTGTTTTTGTTCTTCTTTATTTTGCTTTTCTCTATTTTTTTCTCTTAACTTTTCTTTTTTTTCTTTTTCTTTTTCACGTTTTTCTGTGAAATTCTTATAAATTTTGCCTAGTGTTTTAAATTTAAAATCTACAACTTTTTGCAAATTTATAACTACACCATTAGCTTCTTTTTTGCTGTAAGTTTTAACTTTTCTTCTTTTTTTGTTTATTTTTTTTGATCGCTTTGTAATTTTGCGTTTCATTGTTCCCTCTGACAATTGTATTCATTGTATACCTAATGTTGGTAATCGAGAAACACTAAGAGTCCGCATAAAGTTTATATAACACAGTTCTTTCTACGTTAAAAAATTAGCGCAGGCTTGGAAAGCTTGTGTACTGTCAAAGGTACCGTGGGTTCGAATCCCACTCTCTCCGCCATTAATTTAACCTTTTCTCTAGTATTCCGAGAGTCAAAGTTGTTGTCCACATTTAAAATGGTTTTATATTGTGCCAGTCTTTTTTATAATCTAAGTGATTTAGGAATAAATTAAAAAGGAGACGAATTATGAGTTTACTAGCAGTTGCTGTTTTAGTAGGACTAATTTACATGAATCAGTAATAAATAGTTATAATTTAAACAACTCTTCTAATTCCGATTACTTTTAGACTAGCTGATTTAAAGATTTTTCCAATTGTTTTTTGGATAGGCATAACTAACACTTTTTTAAAGGGTCCATAGGCATGAATTAAGTTCTTTTTCGAGGTAGCTAAGGCCACATGACCCTTCCAAAAAATCAAGTCATTTTTTTTTATATTTTTTAGTTCAACTTTTTTTTTAAAATATTTTATTTGATCTTTAGCATCTCTGGGGCAGAATCTGTTATTGAAATTTAAAAATAACTGAATTAATCCTGAACAGTCAGCTCCACCGAAATGCTTGCCGCCCCATTTATATTTTACATTAATAAATTTATTTATATTTTTAAATATATTATTTGTTTTATAGTTTATTTTTTTTAAATCCTTTTTTTTAATCCATAAATTATCAAATTTATAAAAGTTATTTTTTTTTTCTATAAATTTGGTTTAAAATATAAGCGAGCATACAATTTATGAATTTTATGAGTATTTTTGTGATTAGGTGGAAAATTCTTGCTTTTGATATAACCCTTATAATTATCTGTATCATTTTTTATTTTTATCCACGATCCAAATTTTTTTAATCTTTTGAATGTATCCCCGTACAAAAGTTGCGTAACAATTTCAGATTTTACGCTTTTTTTTTTGTATACGTTTATAACTGGGATATTATTTCTCACTGTAATCTAAGTTTATGGCGGATAAACCACAACAGAATTAAAGAAGGTATAACCATAACTGTAGTTATTACAAAAAATATTCCCCAATCACCATTTAACCAGTCAACCAATTCCCCTGATGAGGCTGCCAATGTCGTACGACCAAGGGTTCCTATTGAAGCAAGTAACGCATATTGAGTAGCTGTGTACGTTCTATCTACCAGCAGTGAGATGAAGGCAACAAAAGCTACGGTTGCGAAAGCTGCCGCAATATCATCCAATAATACAGTAACGGCAAAAAGCAGTTCAGATTTTCCGGACCACGCGAGAGCTGCAAACAAAAGATTTGTTGCTGCCATCAATATTCCCGAGACAAACATTGCTTTTACTACACCAGAACGTATAGCAAACAAACCTCCCATAAGTGTAAACACGACTGTGGTAATCCAGCCTATGCCTTTAGAATAAAGAGCAATATCGCCTTTAGAAAATCCAATTTCTTTGTAAAAGACAATAGACATACGTCCAAGAAAAGCCTCTCCAATTTTAAAAAGGAATACAAATCCGAGAATGCCCAAAGCAATAGTTAGACCATTACGTTTAAAAAAACTTATTACAGGACCAGCAATTGTTCCGCTAATCCACACAAACATTTTTGTAATGACTCCAGAAGATCCCAATTTTTCTTCTATCATTTTATCGGTTTGTTTTTGTGCTATCTGTCTTTCAGTGGGTTGTGATTCGTGCACAAACATTAAACCGATATTGCAAGCAATCACAATTACTCCTAGAATTAAAAAAGTTGTTTGCCAGTAGTTTTCAATTCCAGTTTGTTGAAAATATTCTGCAGCATTTAACGCAACCACTCCACCCAATTTGTATCCGGTCCACCAACCGACGACAGCCATAGCCGCACCTGCTTGCATTGATGTTCCTTCATTTTCTCCAATTTGTTCAATTCTTAGGGCGTCTACCGTAATGTCTTGAGTTGCTGAGGCAATAGCAATAACCAAGCCAATTGCAATTACTACCCAAAGATTTGCCGTTGGATCAATTGTGCTCCAAGAAATTAAGCTAATTAAGATAAAAAATTGCATGGTAACAATCCAACCACGACGATGACCAATTTTGTTGGTTAACCATGGAATACGAATTCTATCAATTATTGGAGCCCACAGATAATTGATTGCATAAACTCCAAATATTAGTCCCGCCCAACCAATAGTGCTACGGCTAAGACCATCTTCTTTAAGCCATAGGCTAAGGCTACTTCCAATAAGAACCCATGGAAATCCACTTATAATTCCAAGCAGAAGAATCCGAATCATGCGTCTATAAAAGTAAACAGAAAAAGTTTCTGACAATGTTTGTTTTTTATATATTTCCATAAAATATTAAAAAAAATACTAATTTTTCCAAAATGACGGAAAAAATAAAACCAATACCGCAAACAATTCTAACCTACCAAGGAGCATGCCTAAAGACAAACTTAATTTGGAAAGGTTAGGTAAATCACTAAAATTTCCATTTGGTCCTATTACATAACCCAAGCCTGGACCTACATTTGATATAGCTGAAGCGGAACCAGATATTGCTGTAACAAAATCTAAACCATTCAAAGATAAAAGCGCCGCCAAAATAAAAAAAATGAAAAAATAAAGAAATATAAAACTTATTATTGAATATATAAATGTATTACCAATTTTTTCATTATTATATTCTATTGAAAATACACCACGCGGATAAACTAGCTTTTTAATTTGATTTAATATGAAATATCCAAGTATTTGAAATCGGAAAATTTTAATCCCACAAGTTGTTGATCCGGCACAACCTCCTACAAACATTAGAAAAAGAAAAAATATAAGCGGAAATTTTCCCCATAAACTAAAATCAGTTGTTACATAACCCGTTCCAGATAAAATTGAGACGACGTTAAAAGCGGATATTCGTAAATTTTCTAACAAACTGTATTCTTTATTGTATACAATTAAATACAAAAACATTAATAAGACAGAAAATATTAAAATATAAATTAAACCTTTAATTTGAACGTCTTTAAAAAAGATTTTTTTATCTCCCTTTACAAATTTTAAATAAGCAATAAAAGGTATACTTCCTAATATTATGAAAATTATTGAAACTATTTCAATTTTCGGATTCTGAAAATAACCAATTGAATCGCTATAAGTTGAAAAGCCACCTGTGGCTATTGTTGTCATGGAATGTGCTATGCTATCAAAAATGCCCATTCCAAATAGCCAGTAACCAATTCCACAAGAGAAGGTTAACATTAAATAGATTGTTGAAATTATTATGGTTACCTCGCGTGTTTTAGGTAATATTTTTTCAGTTGTGTCGGAGCCTTTTACTCTAAACAATTGCATTCCCCCAATATTTAATAAAGGCAGTATAGTTATTGCCATTACAATAACTCCTATACCACCAAGCCACTGTAAAATGGCTCTCCATATTAAAATTCCTTTGGGGGCATTATCTAAATTAATAATTACAGTTGATCCGGTTGTTGTTATTCCTGACATACTTTCAAAAAAAGAATCAACAAATGAAAGGCTAAGGTTAGATAATAAAAAAGGGATACAACCGAATAAAGCAATACTTAACCAAGATAAGGTTGTTAGAAGAAAAGCTTGTTGTAAATTTAGTTTCCTACTTTCTTCTAAATTGGCCAGAACAAGAAGTATTCCAATAAATACAGTTACCGCTGCAGATGATAGAAAAGTGCTATTTTTTTCATCATATATGAGTTGCACAATAAATGGTATAAGCATGAATGCTCCCAGTATTATTAGGAGTATACCGATGGCAAAAAAAACGGTTTTGTTATTATTCATTTTTGAAGTCGGAGGTTATTTAAAAATATTTGAAATTCAACATAATAAGACCTTATTATATCTGTATTTTACTTATGAAATTTAATAAATCTTTTATATGGTGATTGATAAATCCATAATTCAAGCCACTAGTTCCTGGCCATTTGTTGAGGCAAGAAAATTAGTTAAGGAAAGACAAAAAATTTACGAAAAAAAAGGAAAAATTATCTTGCAAACTGGTTATGGTCCAAGCGGCTTACCCCACATAGGAACTTTTGCAGAAGTTGCAAGAACTACGATGATGGTAAATGCTATTAATCAAATTGTTGATATACCAACTGAAATTATTACTTTTTCCGATGACATGGATGGTTTGAGAAAGATACCTGACAATATCCCAAATAAAGAAATTTTAGAAAAAAATTTACACAAGCCCCTTACCAGCGTACCTGATCCTTTTAAGAAATATAAAAGTTTTGGTGAACACAATAACGAAATGTTAAAAAAATTTTTAGACGAATTTAAATTTAATTACACTTTTAAAAGTTCTACAGATACATATAAAAAAGGTTTATTTAACGAGGCGTTACTTTTAGTTTTAGAAAAATATGAACAGATAAAGGAGATTGTTCTTCCTACATTAGGTAAAGAAAGACAAAAAACCTATAGCCCTTTTTTGCCTGTGAGTCCTGAAACTGGACAAGTCTTAGAAGTTCCAGTTATTGAAATTAAAAAAAAAGAAGGGAAAATTATTTATCAAAATGGTGATAAAGAGATTGAGACAGAAGTTACAAATGGAAAATGTAAATTACAATGGAAAGTAGATTGGGCAATGAGATGGTATGCTTTTGATGTTGATTACGAAATGTACGGAAAAGATTTAATTGAGAGTGCAATTCTTTCTAGCAGAATTTGTCAAACTCTTGGAAAAAAAAGTCCCAATGGCTTTCCATATGAAATGTTTTTGGACGAAAAAGGTGAAAAAATTTCTAAATCTAAAGGAAATGGAATAACCATCGAAGAATGGCTAAAATATGCTTCTCCAGAAAGCTTATCTTTGTATATGTATCAAAATCCAAAGAGAGCAAAAAAACTTTATGCTGATGTTGTTCCTAAAGCTGTTGATGAATATTTAACATGTATCGACAAATTTAGTGAACAAGAGGATAAACAAAAACTTCTTAATCCAGTTTGGCATGTTCATAACGGAAATCCCCCTAAAGAGAAATCAATTATGCCATTTTCAGTTTTGTTAAATTTGGTGGGAACAAGTAATGCTACTGATAAAGATGTTTTGTGGAAATTTATAAAGAAAAGTAAAAAAAATATTAAAGTTTCAGATCATCCTATTCTAGATAGTTTAGTTGGGTACGCATTAAAATATTTTGAAGATATAGTTAAACCAAATAAAAAATATAGAAAACCTAATGATAAAGAGAAGAAAGCATTAAAAGATTTGGTTAAGAGATTAAAAGATTGTAATGAGCAGATAGATCCTGAAGCCATTCAAACAATTGTTTATTCAGTAGGTAAAGATAATGGATATCAGGAAAATTTGAGAGAATGGTTCAAAGCAATTTATGAAATAATTTTTGGAGATCAGGATGGTCCAAGAATGGGATTTTTTATAAGTTTTTTTGGTATAAAAGAAAGTATAGAACTGATTAATAAATATATTAAATAATGTTTTCAATCTTAAGACCCTTTTTATTTAATTTAGATCCAGAGACTGCACACGATTTAGCCATTAAATCTTTAAAATTCGATTTTATCCCAGAAAAATTTTTTAAAGTTGAAAATGAAGAAATTTTAGAAACAACCTTCTTAAAAAGAAAAATTAATAATCCCATAGGTCTTGCGGCAGGTTTTGATAAAAGTGCAGAGGTTTATAAACAACTTTCGAAATTGGGTTTTGGTCTTGTTGAAGTTGGAACAGTAACACCAGAAAAACAGTTGGGTAATCCCAAGCCAAGAATTTTTAGACTTGAAGAAGATGAAGCATTAATCAATAGACTTGGTTTTAACAACGATGGCTTGGAAACTATAGTGGATAGACTTGATCGCCGAATAGATACATCGGTAGCTCTTGGGGTAAATATTGGTCCTAATTATGATAGCAGTTCATATGAATATGATTTTTTAAAATGTTTCTATAATATTATGAAATATGCTTTAGCAGATTATGTAACGATTAATATTTCTTCACCTAACACTGAAAATTTAAGAGATTATCAAGAAGAATCAAAATTAGAATCTTTAATTAAGGAAATAAATAAATTAAAAAAAACTCCAATATCATTTTCTGATATGTCAATTTCTTTAAAAAAAGCAATAGGTTTACCGGGAAAAGAAATTATAGATATACCAGTTTTACTTAAATTGTCGCCAGATATTAAGGATTCCTCAGTAGAAAAAATTTCAGAGATTGTAATTAATCAAAAAATAAGTGGCGTAATTTTAACTAATACTTCAAATATAAATCGATCATCATTAAAAAGTTCTAATAAAAATCAAGTAGGTGGCTTATCTGGGAAACCAATTAGGGAATTATCAACTGAATTGATAAAAAAATTTTATAAAAAATTAAAAGGAAAAGCTTATATAATAGGAGTAGGCGGCGTTGATTCTGGCAAAAGTGCCTTCGAGAAAATTGCGGCTGGGGCAAATGCAGTTCAGCTTTATACTGGGATGATTTATAAAGGTCCAGGAATTGTAAAAGAAATTAAAAAGGAATTAATTCAAATTTTAAAAGAAGAAGGAATAAAAAATATTAAAGAAGCTGTAGGTAAAAATTAACCGATATTTCCTAAAGCAGGAAAATATTCTAATATAAAAAATCCTAAAACCTGAAGTTGACCAGTTAAAATAGCTATTCCGGTTAACAAAAGAATAGCTCCACCAGCTTTTGTAATGATCGATATATATTTTTTAACGCCTTTAGAAAAAAATAAAAATTTGTCTATTAAAATTCCAGAAGCAATAAAAGGTATTGCTAAACCCAATGAGTAAAAAGAAAGTAATAATATACTTTTGCTAACATTTTCTTCTATTGCAGCTATCGTTAAAATTGATCCAAGAATGGGACCTATGCAAGGGGTCCAACCAAATCCAAAAGCAGCTCCTATAAGCAGTGGAAAAGCTAAGTTGTGACTATATCGGTCTGTAAAAATTCTTATGTCTTTATTCAAAAAATTAAAATTAATAATTCCAATAAGTTGAAGTGAAAAGAATATGATAATTAATCCTGCGATAATTCTAAAAACATTTGAATTAGTAAAAAAAAATTTTCCAATCAATGAAGCTGTTGAACCTAAAGTTATGAAAACTAAAGAAAAACCTAGAGTAAAAAAAATTGTTTTGATAATCACCAGGCTTCTTTTTTTTTCTATCAGCTTGTCAAATGATGTTCCGGAAATGTAAGAAATATATCCTGGGATTAATGGAAGAACACACGGTGACAAAAAGCTAATTAATCCAGCCAAAAAGGCTATAGGTAATGTTGTATTCATTAAATATTAGGTAGATCTACTTCCATTTAAAAATCTTAAATAATAACTATTCCTCGATATATAGGTTGTCAATATTTTAATATATTATCTTGATTATAATATAGACTGCATCTATATACTGCTTAGGAAATTGAACATGTCAAAAAAATGTGAACTAACCGGAAAATCTCCTTTAAAAGGTCATAGAGTGAGTCACGCAAATAATAAGATGAAAAGAAAATTTTTACCAAATTTAAAAAAGGTAACTTTTAAAAGTGATATATTAAGAAGAAATATTAGGCTAAACGTCTCCAATGCCGCCCTAAAAACAGTAGATTATAAAGGTGGATTGGATTATTTTCTAAAAACGGTCAAGACTTATAAACTTTCAAAAAGAGCAAAAAGGCTTAAAAATCAGATTATCGAAAAAACTTGATAATTGATGATCAAAAAAAAAAACAAGTTATTTTACCTGCTAGCATTGTTAATGGCTTGTGTAATTGTTTTATCCAACTATCTAGTACAATTTCCAATAAAATATTTTAGTCTTAATAATTTACTGACTTATGGAGCTTTAAGTTATCCTATAGCATTTTTAATAACAGATTTATCAAATAGAAAATATGGAAAAAATATAGCAAAAAAAATTGTATATTTTGGTTTTGTATTGGGATTAATTTTAACACTTTTTTTTTCAACAAATTATTTAGATTTAATTTCGGTTAGAATTGCAATCGGATCAGGAACTGCATTTTTGGTTGCTCAACTAATTGATGTGCATATTTTTGATCAACTAAGGAAAAAAATTTGGTTTGTGGCTCCTTTAGTTTCCTCACTTGTTGGTTCATGTGTGGATACTTTTTTATTTTTTTCAATTTCATTTTATGGAACGGGAATAAATTGGGTAACATTGTCTTTTGGAGATTTATTTGTGAAAATTTTTATTGCTATAGCAATGTTAATACCTTTTCGATTATTACTTTCTCACATTAAGGAAATTTCAAATATTAACAAAAAAATTAGTGTATAGTTTCTTTACTTTTTTGTGAAAATAGTTTGGTCAGTTGATTTATCATTACATCACCAAGCTCTTGGACATCGGCAATTTTTATTGCCCTTTTGTAATACCGAGTCACTTCATGGCCTATACCGACTGCAAGAACTTCTACATTTGAATTTTCCTCAATCCATTTAACAGTTTGTTTGAGATGTTTTTCTAAATAATCTCCCGAATTTACTGATAAAGTGGAATCGTCAACTAGCGCACCATCTGAGATAACCATTAATATTTTTCTTTCTTCCTTCCTTTTCACTATTCTTTTAAAGGCCCACAAAAGTGCTTCACCATCAATATTTTCTTTTAGCAAGCCTTCCTTAAGCATTAAGCCAAGATTTTTTTTGGATAACCTCCAGGGTTTGTCTGCAGATTTATAAATAATGTGCATTAAGTCATTTAATCTTCCGGGATTGGCAGGTTTGTTGCTCAAGTTCCATTTTTCCCTACTTTTTCCACCTTTCCAATTTTTTGTAGTAAATCCCAAGATTTCTACTTTAACTGAACATCTTTCAAGTGTTCTAGATAAAATATCTGCACAGATCGCAGCAACCGATATTGGCCTTCCTCTCATTGAACCAGAATTATCGATGAGTAGAGTAACCACGGTGTCTTTAAATTTTGTTTGTTTTTCAACTTTATAAGATAAATGGTGAAGAGGATCAATTATTACCCTTGATAACTTGGAGGCATCAAGCATTCCTTCTTCTAAATCAAATTCCCATGATCTGTTTTGACTTGCTAACAACAATCTTTGAAGTTTATTAGCTAGTTTAGTGATCAAGTTTTGCAAATTGACAAGTTGTTGATCTAAGTTTTTTCGAAGTCTTATAATTTCTTCTTCATTTTCTAGTTCTTCCGCTTCTTTTATTTCATCATATTCATTTGTAAAAATTTTATATTTATCTTTAAATAAATTTTTTTGATATCTTTTTTTTAAATTTGGATCACTTTTAATCTGTTTGGCTTCATCTTCATTTAGGTTGTCATTTTTATTCATAGCATTTGCATCATCGTCATCTATATTAAAATTATATTCATTTTCTTGATTTTCTTGCTCTCTATTATCCTGATTATTTTCATCACTATCGTTTTCTGAAGATGATTTATTTTCTTGAGTTTCTTCTTTTCCCTCTTTTTCTTTGGAGTTTGTGTCTTCGAAGTCAAGATTATTAATCATTTCTGATACAATATGATTAAATTTACTTTGGTTTTCAAGGCAACCATCTAGTTTTTTAAGCTTAGTTTTTAAATTTCTATCAAATAAGTCTTGCCAATAACTCAAAATTTTTTTTGTAGTTTTATTTGGCTTTATTTTAAAAAAATGACTTCTTATATATAATTCAAAAGATTCAGTAATAGGTACATCAGCTTCAGTTTTTATCTCTTCAATTTTTTTATTTTTAAACTTATTTTCATAACATTTAGTTATATTATTTTTAATGCCTTTTAATTTGTTGGATCCTATTTTTTCATATCTAACTTTTTCGGCAATAGCATACAAAGATTTCCCTATTGTTCCCTCAGGCTCATTTTTTAAATAAATTTTGTTATCAGTATATTTTATTTTTAGAGCTTCTGAATCGGCGAAGGCTCTTAAATTGGTAAAATCTTGCAAATTTTTTAAGCTAAGTATTTCAGGCAGATTAAGAGAATTTTTCTTAGATGAGATATTCGTTCCAAATTTTATTTCAAGATCAGATTTTTCAGAAATTACTTTAACAGCCGACGAAACTGCAGACTTAAATCTCTCTTTTAAAATTTCTTTTTCGTCCATTCAAAAATTATATTCTTATATTGACTGATGATTCAGGGAGGTCCTCGCCAAAGCATCTTTGATAATATTCAGCAATTATATTTTTTTCTAAGTCTTCGCATTTGTTAAGAAAAGTTACTCTAAAAGCATATCCAATGTCTTTAAATATTTCAGAATTTTCCGCCCAAAACAAAACGGTACGGGGACTCATTACAGTAGAAATATCACCATTCATAAAACCTTTTCTTGTTAAATCTGCAACTTTAATCATATTCGATATAGTTTCTTTGCCTTCTTTATTATTGAAATTTTTTGATTTTGCGAGAATAATTTCCAATTCTTTATCAAATTTAAGATAATTTAAAGTCGTTACCACATTCCATCTGTCCATTTGGCCTTGATTTATTTGTTGAGTACCCTGATAAAGTCCAGTTGTGTCTCCCAAGCCAATTGTATTTGTTGTTGCAAATAATCTAAAAAAAGGATGTTGTTTTAAAACTTTATTTTGATCTAACAAAGTAAATCGACCTTCTTTTTCAAGAACCCGTTGTATTACAAACATTACATCTGGTCGACCAGCATCATATTCATCAAATACTAAAGCAACAGGATTTTGAATTGACCAAGGAAGTATACCTTCTTTAAATTCAGTAACCTGTTTGTTGTTTTGAATTACTATCGCATCCTTACCAATTAAGTCTATACGGCTTATATGACTATCTAAATTTATTCTAACGCACGGCCAATTTAATCTCGCAGCGACTTGTTCGATATGTGTTGATTTACCCGTTCCATGATAGCCCTGAATTAACACGCGTTTGTTAAAAGCAAAGCCAGAAATGATTGCTAAAGTAGTATCTCTGTCAAATTTGTAGTTGCTATCAATTTCCGGAACATACTCATTCTTTTTTGAAAAACCATCTATTTTCATATCTGTATCAATTCCAAACACCTGGTTTACAGATATTTTAATATCGGGATTTATTTCAGCTAAATTCGTCATATTTTTTTGTTCTTTAAACTTTCATCATTATCGTTTTTAAATGACTATAGGCTAAAGTTATTTTTTTTAATTTATCTTCATATTGTTTGTTACCAGAATGTTTATCAGGGTGAAATTTTTTTACAAGAGTTTTAAATTTTTTTTGAATATCCACCCAATCGGCACTCATCTCTAGCTCCATAATCTCAAAAGCATCTTTGTCTTTACTACACAATATTCTATTATTAATCTGACTATTTCTTTTTCTTTCCGCTTTAAAAATTTTGAATTTATCACTTAAGGCATTATTCCATAAAATATTAAAATAGTTATCTGATGAACCGAATTTTTGTGTAGGACGATGCCAAGTAATATCTGATTTCAGAAAATTTTCAATTTCATTTTGATTCATTCCGTCAAAATAATTCCAATTTTTGTTAAACAGTTTTATGTGTTCTTCACATAACCATTTAAAATTTTTACTATTATCTTTTTCTTTTGGAGCCTTAAATTTAGCTATTTTTTTACAATTGCTCCAATCACAAATATTTTCCATTGTACAAAACTATTATATGTTTTAGGATTTTAGAAGTAAAATGACAACTTTTGTAGATAAAATAAAAGGAAAAATTATCAAAAAACTTAATCCCGAAAAGATATTGGTAATAGATAACTCAAATTTACATACTAAGCATAAATCTTTTGATTCGACTAAGCATCATATAAAAATAATATTAAAATCAGAAAAATTGAAAAAAATGACAAAGATAAATGCACACAAAGAGATTTTTTCTATTTTAGATTATGAAATAAAAAATAATATCCATGCCTTAGAAATTGAAATAGGGTGAATTTTATTAACCATAGTTCGAAACCAAAAATTTTTTTATCTCATCACTATCAAGAGCTAGGCTGTTTGGTTTTGTAGTTTTGCCTATTTTTTTTAGAAGAATCAAATTTATTTTTTCGTTTAGGTTTTTTTTATCCTTTTTCATAAAATAAATAATTTTATTTATTTCTTGTTTTTTAAAAATTTTTTCGAATTTCATTGGTAAATTTAAATTAAGATAATGTTTTTTTATCAAAGCTAAATCTTTTGATGATAATAGGTTTTTTTGGTAAGATAATTTACTTGCGGTCATCATGCCTAATAACACCGCTTCAC
>LUMJ01001139.1_pt1 | contig 21027 bp, 22 predicted proteins | sample 729631 | NCBI WGS metagenome assembly LUMJ01 (sample SAMN03860266, study PRJNA289734) | marine metagenome | biome: seawater column; feature: ocean; material: water; isolation source: Red Sea water column Station 22 - depth 500m | place: Saudi Arabia: Red Sea | collected 2011-10-15 | depth 500 m
GATTATGTAAGATTTAGAGCCTTTGTAACTATTGGATTAAGACGTATAGAGAATATTTATCTTCAATATAAAAACGGATTATTAAGTGAAAGTTCATTTGATAGAATTGGTTGGGAGTTTTATAGAACAGCGTTAGTTAGAGAAGTATGGGAGGACCGCAAAGGACATTTTGAGGCCGAATTTGTAGAGTTTTTTGAAGAATTAAAAGATAACTAAATGAAACGCCTCTGTCTCAAATAAAGGATAATAAAATGAAATGGTTTATTAAATGTATTAAAAATTATGCAGTTTTCAAGGGAAGGGCAGTTAGGCCAGAGTTTTGGTATTTCGCACTAGCCAGTGCAATTATTCAAATTTCTCTTTTAATAATTGATATAATCTTAGGGTGGGACGTAGGTATAATTGATGGAATAAAAACACGTCCTTTATTTGAGACTTCTCGTCTTTTACTCTTAGTTCCTTCTATTTCAGTTACAGTGAGAAGATTGCACGATATTAATAAAAATGGATGGTGGAGTTTATTATGGGGGTTGCCCGTTATTGGTTGGGTAATTCTGATACTGTGGTTGTGTAAAAAAGGAGATGATGGTGAGAACCAATATGGCCTCCTAGTCTAAATGAAACGCCTACTAACACTTACGCTATTTCTTGGGCTTGCTTGGGGGCAGGTAACAGCAGAAAACAAAAAGGGTGATATGGAAAAAAACGAGCGTATGGGATGGTGGCGGGAAGCCCGTTTTGGTATGTTCATTCATTGGGGATTATATGCTATTCCTGCGGGTGAATGGGAAGGTAACACCAATCATGCCGAATGGATTCGGACAACCGCTCAAATTCCTATCAATGAGTATGACAAATTTGTTGATGAATTTAATCCGCCCAAATTCAATGCAGATGAATGGGTGCGTATGGCCAGAGATGCGGGTATGAAATATATTGTCATTACCAGCAAGCATCATGATGGTTTTAATTTATTTGATTCCCAATATACTGACTATGATATTATGTCTACACCTTTCAAACGGGACATTATGGAGGAGTTAGCTAATGCTTGCCGTAAATATGGCTTAAAAATTTGTTGGTACTATTCTATTATGGACTGGCATCATCCGGATTACCTACCGCGCCGCGGCTGGGAGAATCGCTCGCCAGAAGGTGCTGATCTTGAGCGGTATATAGTCTATATGAAAAACCAGCTCAAAGAGTTGGTTCAGAATTACGGAGACATCGGGGTCCTCTGGTTTGATGGCGAGTGGGAAGAAACATGGACTCATAGGTACGGGAAAGAGCTCTATAATTATGTGCGAAGTCTGCAACCCAGTATTATTATCAACAACAGAGTTGATATTGGTCGGGCGGGTATGCAAGGATTGACCCGAGGCGGAGAATATGCTGGTGATTTTGGTACCCCAGAGCAGGAGATTCCTCCCACAGGAATACCGGGAATTGACTGGGAAACCTGCATGACGATGAACAATCATTGGGGTTACAACAAAAACGATGATAACTGGAAATCTCCCAAAGACTTGATCCAAAAGTGAAGCGATTTATGGGACACAAGCGAGTCCGTTCAAGTATCTATCCTGGGGACGCTGCACACAGAAATCTATCAAAGGAGGCACGCGTTTGTATTTACATGTGTTTTCCTGGCCGGCAAATGGTCGCTTGGTCGTTCCAGGTGTATATAGCAGGCCCGATCGTGCTTTTCTACTATCTGATCCAACCGGGGAATTAATTGTTCACCGTGAAGAAGACGCACTAATTATCAACACACCTGATGTTGCGCCCAATCCTATTAACAGTGTTGTTGTCTTAGACCTAGTGGGTAACCTAGATGTAAATGACCCGCCGATGATTTCTGCTGAAAATGATATTTTTATTGATGAAACAAATGTATCCATTACCTCGGTACGGGAGAATATTATCATTCGTTATACGTTAGATGGTAGTATGCCAAGTCTCAAATCTCCCATTGTGGATGGGCCGATCCTTTTAACTAACACTGCGCGCGTATCAGCACGTGTATTTCGAGATGGTAAACCAGTCAGCGAGAGCATACATACTGAGTATACAAAAGTGGTACCCAATCCAGATGTGAAATTGAATGGTATTGCCCAAGGATTAAAATACAGTTATTATGAAGGATCTTGGGATCAGCTTCCTGATTTTAATAAACTTGAGATTGTGGCGACAGGCATTGCTTCTAATTTTGATATATTTTTCAGAGAACAAAATGATTATTTTGGATTTCAATACGAGGGGTTCATTCTTTTGCCTGAAGATGGTATTTATTCATTTTACACTGATTCTGATGATGGCAGTCGGTTGTATATCGATGGTACTATGGTTGTAGAAAATGATGGCTTACATGGGATGAATGAAGAAAAAGGAACGATTGCTCTGAGGTCGGGATATCATCCCATTCGTGTCACTTTTTTTGAAAAAGGAGGTGGGAATCAATTAAAAGTATCGTATAAAGGGCGTTTATAATTCCTCTGATCTATATGGAGAATAAAATTAGAACTGGTAATTAATATGAATTTAGATAAAAAGTTAACAAGAAGATCATTCCTTAAAAAAACGACTGCAACTACTTCTTTTGCTGCTTTATCTCCCTTTATGATTTCATCCATTATGAAAGGCGTATCTGATGATAAACGAATTCTAGTCGTTGGCGCTGGACTGGCAGGTTTGTCATGTGCGTATGAATTAGATCGGTCAGGTTATAATGTCATTTTGATAGAAGCACGATCACGGGCTGGCGGCAGAGTAAGAACATATCGAGATCCATTCGCTGATAATTTATATGCTGAGATGGGAGCAGAATATGTCGACAGCACAGATAATTTTGTCCACACGTACTGTAAAGATTTTGGTTTAAAAATATTACCAGCAAAACAATATGACGGTGTGTTCTTAAGAGGAAATAGATTATCCATGAAAGGATTGAAATCAGGGGTAGACCAATTGCCATTTGAGGGAACGGTAGAAGGAAAATTATTTGGACAGGAAGTACAATATATCCAAAAGTGGATTGACCTTGTTAAGGAAAAGGGAGAAAATTCACCTGAAGTATTAGCTTTAGATAAAATTTCTATTGAGGAAATGCTAATAAAAGGTGGCGCTCCTAAAGATATAATTGAACTATATACATATTCGAATGCCACTGAATCAACCACGGTACCATCAAAAATGTCAGCATTGAATATGGTGTTATCAAATGCAAGAACCTCAGCGTTCAGCGAAAATACAGTTGAAGGTAGAATTTTCGGCGGAAATGATCAATTACCTAAAACGTTTGCGAAAAAATTATCTTCTAAAATCAAATATAATCGAGCATTAAAGCGTTTAGATTTTGACTCTAAAGGCGTGACTGCAACGATACTAGAGAATGAAAAAACTCAATCAATACGTGCGCTAAAATGTGTTTTAGCTATTCCTGCTTCTATTTTAAGAGCTATAGATATTCAGCCTGGTTTTAGTTCAAAGAAAACCCATTGCATTCATAACCAGGATTACGGATATGCAATGAAGGTTGCTATGCAATATAAAAAGCGTTTCTGGGATGAGAAAGGATCCATTGGTCAACGTGTATTTACAGATACCCGCCTTAGAAGGATATATCATTTTTCTATTGATCAGCCAGGGCCTCGTGGTATACTTCTTACTTTTACGTCCGGGGATGATGCTAAAAAATTGGGACGTTTAAACGAAGAAAGGCGTATGAACATCGCTCAAAAAACTTGTGAAACAATATGGCCAGAAGCGCCGCAATATTGGGAGAATGGGGTTACCAAATACTGGAATGAAGATCCTTGGGTTAAAGCTAGCTATTCAATTGCAGGGGTTGGACAAAAAGATTATAGAGATATACTTGCAAAATCTGAAGGCCCCGTATTTTTTGCGGGTGAACATACTGCTTTTTATCGCGCTTCTATGAATGGAGCTATTGAATCTGGTTTACGCGTTACTAATGAATTAAAACGCGAATTATGAATTCACTATCTTCTACAATTCTATTTCACAATTTTCAAATGATGCGAAAAAATAAAAATTTTATATTTTTTTGTGGAGTACTGGCTTACAGCTGTATTGAACCCAATAATGATAAAATAAATCCAGACGCCTATTCAACGGCTAATGTATTATGCGATCTGAATAGCTAGCACACGTTGTTTAATTGATGTCATACTCGCCCCACTCGATAAAGGCTGATGTTTTTACACCGAAAAATTCAGCAATTTTTACGACTACAGACAAAGGTGGATCGATTCGACCATTCGTATAATAACTAACAGTAGCCTGTTTCTTACCAATGAATTTAGCTAACTCTTGCTGATTCTTTTCTCTAATTGCAAAGCCAGTTTTGATTGATTTTTTAAGGTTCAATATATTCTCTCCGTGCTGAAAATTAATGATTGGGACTGATAAATTATAATTATTAATACTTTAATTATAATTATGAATATTGAATATATTTATTATTCGTTAAAAAATCAATAGGAATAAAAAGATTTATTATATATAATAGCCAGAAGAAAAAAATGTAATTATTTAATTTATTTTGGTAGAACAAAAAAGGATGATAAATAATGCAAAAAATACGTAAACAAATTTTTGATAATCATAGCCATATAGGTCCAGTACCAGGGTTTGCCTATTATGGATTACCGGAATCTGTCAAGCCGACAACTGACTATGACACCATAGATGAATATTTAGGCGGTATGGATGATCATGGCCTTGATCGGGCACTAGTATTGCCAAATTATGGTTATCCCGATTCAAGCCAACCTTTCACACTTAACCCTCTTGTCGCCGAAGGCGCTGTACGATCTGATCGTCTTTTAGGTGCCATCTGGGTTTCGGCTTTGCCAAAAGATAAGGAAATGACAATTGATGCTCTTAAACTTATTGGTGAAAAAGGATTAATTGCATTAAAAGCGACATGCCTTTTGGGCGGAACATTAGATCCAGAAGGATGGGATGAGGAATCTTCCGAACTTTGGAATATGATTCTTGATGCAGCAGCAGAACATGATATGCCTATTCATATCCATACTAGTCCAAGCGGCGGTTCCGATATTGATAATGCTTTAGCAATGATTAAGAAATATGGTAAACGTAATAAGATCCATGTAGTTCATATGGGTGGCGGTGTAAGCGGACATATTAAGTTTATTCCTCAATTTTGTGATCTTGTGGAAGAAGGTTTTCAGGTATACACTGATTTAACATGGTCGATTGGTTTTGGCTCAAACTGGTTGCTCAAGGAAATTGAAGAGCGAGGTATCGGTGGAGACAGAGTTTTATTTGGTTCAGACGTTCCTTGGAGTGACTTTGCATCTGAATATTGGAAAATTGAAGGTGCTTCAATTTCTGAAAAATTAAAGGATGACATTTTTTGGAATAATGCTGAACGCCTTTACGGCAAATTTTGGTAGTTGATATTTGAATTTAGCTTAAGAATAAATGATTATAATTTCCTCATACCTCTTTGTAATGATTAAAACAGGAGAATAGAATAATGATAAATGTTGAATGCCCACAACCTGGTGATAGACTAGTTAATTTAGATGAAAAAGTCTTTCCTGACCATCAGGCAAAAGATGGTGATCGAGCGTTAATAATGATGCATACAGTTCCTTTTGAGGGCTCTGTTGGTCTGGTAAATTTGCTAACCACAACCCGTATAATCCGTAAAGGATTTAATACGACCTTATGCTTATATGGCCCAGGTGTCCTTATGGCAGCAGCTGGTAGAGGATTTCCCAATGTAGGAGATGAAGGGTTCCCAGGAAATCTATCAATGAATAAACAGCTTGATGTTATAATGAATGAAGGCGGTACAATACACGCATGCCGGTTTGCTATGGTTGCACTATATGGTATGCGCGAAAGTGATATCATGGAAGGGGTTAAACCGTTTCATCCACTTGATGTACTTGATGGTTTAATTGATCATTGGCGGGACGGCGCTCTTACTATTGCAACTTGGACTGTTTAAAATATAGGCCAACTTATAGATAATATTTCTCTGAATTCACTCTCAAGAGTGAATTCAGAGATGTGATGTTATTACGCGGTAGGTAATAAAATATCGTTGTGACGGGCTGTAGGTTATATAATATTCTACGACCTAATGCATATACAATCTATCAATCCCATTACACCTAATATCAAGTCAGTCGCAGTTAGCTAATTGCGGTTATCTTTATATGTCCTATGTGAGAAATATAAAATACATTGACAATCAAATAAATGGAAAAACAAAAATCATTAGACAAGAAAAAAATTCTTCTTGAGTTACAAAGTTTAGGGGCACGTTTAGATGTGCCATTAGAAGACCGTGGTCGGTGCGGGGGTGCTGGGCCTTCCGATGATAAAGCTTTTTTGCTGGATGGAGTTCCTACCATGGTGCCAACACTAGGAGAATTTGCGCAGGAATCTCCCTATGCTGTTGCCAGAACCGATAATGGTGAATATTCGGTTAAGAATAATGGAAGAACAGTTATGCCCGTTGAATTTGTATCAACACCAAAATTCTATGATTTAAAGACAGAAGATGGCATTGCATATAAAGAAATTGCTGTTCTCCACGGTGTTGATGTTCTTGCAACTACTGTTTCTCAGCGCTGTATCCGCTGGCGGCGAGAAGGAGAGCGATGCCAATTTTGTGCCATTGAAAATTCTTTGGAAAGTGGTTCAACTATCAGTTTGAAAACTCCAGACCAATTAGCCGAAGTGGCTGAAGCAGCAGTGCGTCTGGATGGTGTTAAACATATGATTATGACTACCGGAACAATAAACTATCGTGATATGGGGATCCATTATTTAATAGAATGCACTGGAGCAATAAAAGGGGTAGTACCTAACCTTAGTATCCAGGTTCAATTTGAGCCACCAGAAAATTTAGGAGACATGAAAAATCTGCATGAAGTAGGTGTAGACGCAGTTGGTATTCATCTTGAAAGTTTTAGTCAGGAAATCCGAGAGCGAATTACACCGGGGAAAGCACAGATCAGTATAGGCCGAAGCTTTTAAATATGCTGTTGATATTTTTGGACGAAATCAAGTTTCAACTTATATTATTGTAGGATTGGGTGATACCGAAGAATCGATCGTTGAAGGATGCCGGCAGGTTGCGGAGCTTGGTGTTTATCCGTTTGTAGTACCATTGCGGCCTATTATAGGGACACCACTGGAAAATGTACGGGCTCCAGATCCGAAATTGATGGAACGAATTTATTTACAGGTAGCAAAAAATAATCGTGAATTTGAACTTGCCTATATGAATAGCAAAGCTGGTTGTGCACGTTGTGGCGCTTGCTCAGGTATAGCAGCATTTGAGTGAATAGATAATTAAAGCCGATTATGGAAAAAGTGATTTTCAAGATTGTCAATACAAATGCTGAAATCCAACAATGTTTCGCTATCCGTCATTCTGTTTTTATTAAAGAACAAAAGATGTTTAAAGAAACAGATCAAGATGAATTTGATAACAATGCCATTCATTTAGCTGCCATTAATTCTGATGATGGGAACGTGATAAGCACTGTTCGTTGTTATTAAGCTGGCGATAATATTTGGTATGGTTCCCGCCAGAAAGATCCAACCTGTTTATGTCCCAGACTAATCTGGAGAATTTGATTAATAAGTTGCATGCGACCCAAGCTTGGAAGCATAAATATGAGATCAAAACACTTTCTGACGACGTTTTACAGCATATACCAGTCGTTGATGGTTCATCCGTGCAATTGGGTGATGATGCTGCAGTGATTAAACAAGATGACGATTATCTGCTTCTTGCTGCCGAGGCAATCCACCCACCGCTTATAGTTAATGACCCCTATACTGCAGGGCGTGTAGCTATACTGGCTAATGTTAATGATATTTATGCCATGGGAGGTAAACCGATAGCCGTGGTTGACACTATCATTTCACCAGATATTGAAGTTTCATCTGAAATAATTAGGGGGCTTAAAGATGGAAGTAATAGATACGGCGTTCCAATTGTTGGGGGCCATTTAACAGCGACCGGACATAAAGCGGCAATAACAGTCTGTATTTTAGGACGGGCAAAGAAAATTTTGAGCAGTTTTCATGCTCAGCCAGATGATGTTCTGCTTCATGTAACCAGTTTGAGAGGTTCATTTTATCCAGGTTTCCAATTTTGGAATTGTTCTTCACATCTATCGGATGAAGAACTACAACGGGATTTGTCTTTATTAACAACTATAGCTGAAAATGGATGGTGTGATACGGCTCGTGACGTAAGTATGGCTGGAATATTGGGTACTGCTATAATGATGTTGGAATTATCTGGAGTAGGAGCACAAATCAATTTGAATAAACTAAGACAACCTGCTAGTGGCTCTGATAGATTTTTTGATTGGTTATGTTGCTTTCCAAGCTATGGTTTTATACTATCAGTGCGACCATGGCACGTATCCGATGTGCAACATATATTTCATGAATATGAAATAAGCTGTTCTTCAATTGGTAAAGTTACTGCAGGCAGTAAGGTGAATTTAGTTAGTGAAGATCAGGAAGCTGTACTTTGGGATTTCAATGATGAGCCTTTTACTGGATTCTCATCATCTTCAGTTGCCCAAAATCATGAGTTTAAAGAAGAGCTACTTAATTAGAGCCTGGTTCTTTACTTCAAATTATTTAATTCAATAAATGTGAACATTAGTATACATAAAAAATATAAATAGAATATGGAGGATAGAAAATGCAACGGATTGTAGTAATTGGCGGTGGTGGTGCTGGAACAGGCGCAGCTACAAATGCCAAACAGTTAGACCGCTCTTTAGAAGTTACTCTAATCACTGAATTTGAAGATATTGCTTACAGCCCATGCGGTATCCCGTATGTTTTCGGGCGTGATATTAAAAAATTCGATGGTTTATTTTTACAACCTCTGGAATTTTATCGTGAAGAAATGGGTATCAATCTTAAAACTGAAACAGTGGTGGAAAGTATCGATATAGATAAAGGTGCTGTATATACTACTGAAGGGGAAGAATATCCTTTTGATAAATTAATCCTTTGTACAGGATGGGAATATGAGGTTCCGAATCTTGAAAATGTAGATTTGGATGGTGTTATCTTTATAAAGAACATCCGTAGAGCTATGGAGATTGATGGTCGGTTAGATAATGTGAAAAAGGCTGTCGTCTGGCAGGCTAAACCTCTTGGCGTTGAATTAATAGAAGCATTGCCCAAGCGGGATATTGAAACACATCTTGTAGATTCAGGTTCCTGGCTTATGTCTGAATTTTCGGATGCGGACATGATGGAACCTCTCCAGGACCACTTGGTTGATGATCTGGGTGTGAAAATGCATTTTGGCACAGATTTAACGGGCTTCTCTGGCGAAAATGGGAAACTAACATCTGTACAAACAAGCGACGGCAGTATAGATGCTGATATGGCGTTTCTAGTAGACCCTATGAAGCCATCAACTAAACTTGCGAAAAGTATTGGAATTAAAACTGGTTCTACTGGTGCCATCGTTGTAAACAATCATATGGAAACAAATGTAGAGAATGTATATGCAGCTGGGGCTTGTGTTAAATATACCTGTAAACCTTATTCAAGGAACCTATGCATATACTCAAGGACGCATGGCTGGGATTAATTCAGCAGGAGGTAATGAGTCATACAGTCCTGTATATGTTCCATGGGCACTTGGGTCTAAAGTTCAAGTTGGTGGAGCCCTAATTTCTGAAACCCTAGCAAAAGCGACTGGTATGCCTTATATAGTAGGGAAAGCGAAAGGTATTACTGCAGCAAGGTATCATCCTTCCGTTGAACCAATGCATGTAAAACTATTAGCAAATCCAGAATCGCAGGAACTTATTGGTGGTCAGTTAGCTGGGGGAGAAGGTGTCAAGGAAAGGGCAGATTTTCTTGCATTTGCAATTCGTAAAGGGACTACTTTGATGGAGCTGGCAACGATGGAGAATGTATATTCACCTCCCATAGGAGCACTTGTTGAGCCTATATCTGCTGCAGCGAAGAATGCCTTAGCAAATATCTAATAGGATTTTTCTTGATTAAGTATGTTCAATTCAATGATGATAGTTGGAATATTTTTTTAAAACTGAAACATTAGGAATAAATATATGCCTATAACAACACGGAAACCTGCCCCTGCGACAATTCTTCAGAAGTTTCGTGCTCTTACTGAAGGGTATTTACTCCAGGTGGCTCAGGGTGAAATGGTACGAAAGTATCCCAACACAGGAACAAAACCAGCATCAAAAGGTGGCTTTATATATAAACTATTACCAATTTTATTTTTACCAGGATTTCGTTTAACTCCCTGGTTTATAAAGCACAGACTTCTGAAACTTTTCTTTGTTCACCCTGAACAGGAATGGCCAAAAAGGCCCTGGGAAGAATCTTGAGTTAATCTTTATGTCCAATATAAGGTCTGTTCATGTTCAATGGATGGGACAATATCGAACCAGTATTAATATTAGAGGAGTGCACCAGCTTGATGGTGATGAGACCTCTGAATATGGTGGTAATGATTCTGGCCCTATGCCAACTGAATTTTTCCTTGCTTCTGTTGCTTCCTGTCTGTGCTTGGCAGTGACACACATTGGTAAAAAAAAGAAAATCTCATTAAATAACATAGAAGTAAGTGCAAGTGGAGAGAAAGATCCAACAAGTTTTCAATTCAAAGAGATTCACCTTGAGGTCAAGGCAAACCTACCTGCAACGCAATTACAACCTCTTGTTATGCAAGCTAAAAAGTATTGTTTTGTCAGCAATACAATAATTAAAGGCTGTCCCATAAATATAATAACTAAATCAACACTGCTAGCAACAGACGAAGCATAATATAATTTTTATGGCAACAAACAAAATAATAGAATCTGAAGATAAGCTTGGAGTTATCAATATAGGTCTAGATGGTTTTGCCAACGATATGCGTCAGCAGGATGTATCAGTAGTAGATGTAGATTGGTATCCACCAGCTGATGGAGATCTGAATCTCAATGAAATTTTAAAAACTATAAATTTTGACCAGAATCTATTAAAGCGGATCAATAATGCCAATAAGATGGTCATTGAACGTGTCAAAAATGCAAACCCTCAAATTGTTGATATTGATTCAGCTAAAGAAGCATTGGAACTGCCAATACATACAATTTTGCATTCAGGACCTTTAATTGAATGGGACAGAATGTGCGGTCCCCAAAAACGTGCAGTACTTGGAGCAATTCAGTTTGAAGGTTGGGCTGATGATGAGGATGGAGCCATAAAACTTTTGAAAAAAGAAAAGATAACTCTTCTTCCCTGTCACCAATATGATGCAGTAGGACCAATGACTGGCATAATTTCACCATCAATGCCCGTATTAGTAACGAAGAATGAGCCATATGGAAACTATGGTTTTTCAACTTTTAATGAGGGACGCGGGAATACTTTATGGTTTGGTATATACGATATTGGCACCCTTGATCGTTTAAATTGGATACGAGATACACTTGGTCCAGCAATGAAAGCTGCACTGAAAATACATGGACCGATCAATGTCTTTGACATTGTAGAGCAAGGATTGCAAATGGGGGATGAATGTCATGCCCGTCATGCGGCTTCAACTGCATTATTAATAAAACAGTTAATACCATCTATGCTCGATGCGGGTGTTCAAGGTAACACAGTTTCATCCATTATCCGCTTCATGAACGAGAACAGTCATTTTTTTCTAAATTTTACTTTAAGCGCGGTGAAAGTGACCATGGATAGTGTGCATAACATTCCTTTCAGCACTATTGTTACAGGGATGTCTCGGAATGGAGTAGACTTTATGCTCAGAGTATCGGGATTAGGTGAAAATTATATTATCGAGCCTGTTTCGGCTATGGACAAAGCTGTATACTATACTGGTTTTACTGTTGAAGATGCTGCAGGAGATATTGGTGACAGTGCTATTGCTGAAACATGTGGCTTAGGTGGAATGGCTATTGCCAGCGCACCCTCGGTAGCTCCATTTGTAGGGGGTAGTCTATCTGATGAAATTGAGTCAATCCAAAAACTTAATACTATTACGGTTGATACCCATCATCGATTCAAAATGCCGGCAATGGATATGGAGAACACGCCCTTGGGTATTGACATACTGCGAGTGGTTGAAACAAGGATAGTACCATTTATCACTACAGGAGTTTTGCATGAAACCAGCCCTGTCGTTGGTCAGATTGGGACCGGTATCTCAAATGTACCAGTTACATTATTTGATCAGGCATTGATGGCACTGGCTAAAGAGTGGGGTATTATAATGGAATCATCCGATTCAGATATTCTTCATTCACATTAGATAAGGGAGAGTAGGATTACCATAGATAAAAAAGAAATTCATGCCCAAATAGGATTATGGCGGAAGGATGAGGAAGAGTTTTACCGTTCTATACTTAATGATGCTGAACTATATATGAAGGCTTTGCGCCTTGTTCGTTCCATCGTGGATAGTTTGAGCGATATTACGACTATGGAGTCATTAATTACACGTTATCAAGAGATTGATTCTAGCTATGTAGTCCCAATAGCTAAAAGCTTAGAGATGCCACAGTTAGTTGTTTTGAATTATGAATTAACACTTTCTGTAGCTTTTTATCTTCGTGGTCGTGAGATAGTGGAATCTCAGGCTTTGTCTCGGACCGAAGATTTGGTGAGGAAAGCAAAAGAAAATGGTGATGAATGGATAGTAATTTATGATAATAAAACAGAGCACAATGGATATACGTTTTTTAATCGTCTAGAAATGCATATTCCTGATGGAATAAGTCTTCATATTTCCAGCGAATTAGATCTTGAAAAAGGGAGGACATTTTCAGTAGAACCAATGTTACTAGATTCGAAAACAGGACATATTAAAAAAGATTCGAATTCTCTTGGTCCGCGGCAAGAGTTTCAAACAAAGAAAAATTTAATGTCAGAGATCATCAAACTGCGTAAAAAATATTCCCTATAGGGAAAATATGGGGCAATCGGTGATTAGTAAAGTTATTCCAAGGGCATACCATGATTCGGTGCGCCTGATGCAGGTTTCTAAAGAATTGTCAAATTTGGATTCTGTCCAAAGAACATTTGTAGCGATGGGGACACATTCCAATAAACGAGTTTTAGAACAAATTGGTCTTTTAACAGATGCAGTAAAGGATGCTGGTGCCAATGATCTAATATTTGTAGTTGAAGCTAAGTCTAAGGCAATCGGGGAGAGTGCACTGTCAAGGGCAGAAATCCTGCTTAGTGATGGTGTAAAGGATACCTTAAAAAATAATAAAGAGAGACTCCCGCAGTCTTTTGGTCAGGCATACAAAGTATTTCAAGACGCGAATATGCTATTTGTTTCGGTTCCGGGACCCTATGCTGCGCTTGAAGCTGCCAAAGCCCTGAATATGAATATGAATGTGATGCTTTTCAGTGATAATGTCCCACTGAAAGATGAATTAAAATTAAAAATGATAGCAAAACAAAAAGAGTTGCTGCTTATGGGTCCTGGTTGTGGAACTGCTATTATAAATGGAATAGGATTAGGTTTTGCCAATGTTTTGGATAAAGGCTCTGTAGGGGTTGTAGGTGCTTCGGGTACTGGTACACAAGAATTCACAACTCTGTTGAATCGTATGGGAGTTGGGGTTTCTCAAGTAATCGGTGTAGGAGGGCGTGATTTAACTGATACAATTGGTGGAATAATGATGAAACAGGGGATCAATATGCTTGCTTCAGATCCTTCTACAGAATTAATTGTCCTAATATCGAAACCTCCTTCGACCAATGTTATACCTAAAATAATGGAAGAAGCGCAAGCAAGTGGAAAACCTATAGTGGTTAATTTTTTAGGGTGGAAGCCTTCCCAAAAATTTGAGAATTTATATTTTACAGAGACCATTGAAGATACTGCTGAAGCAGTGCTCTCTATTATTAAAAAAAGTACGGATCCATTTTTTATAACTAAGACAAGTGCACTTCTCGAAATGGCATATAATGAGCGTGTTAGATTTTCCAAGGATCAAAAGTATATAAGGGGACTTTTTTCTGGAGGAAGTTTGTGTGATGAGGCTATCGATATTTTTCGAAGATATTCTCTTGAAGTTTATTCAAATGTAGAAACATCAAAAAAGTGGTTATTAAAAAATAGCCAGATCAGTAGGGAACACAGTTGTATTGATATGGGCGAAGAAGAATTTACACAATCACGACCGCATCCAATGATAGACTTATCATTGCGACAGGAACGAATACAGAAGGAAGCCAATGATCCTAGTGTTGCTGTTATTCTTCTTGATGTTGTCATTGGTTATGGTTCACATGATAACCCTGCTGCTGGTTTAGCGAAAACGATACAGAAGGCAAAAGAAAATGCAATTAACAATAATCGTTATTTGTCTGTAGTTGCTCATGTATGTGGTTCTCATAATGACCATCAAGGACTCAAAATACAGGAAGAATATCTACAGAATGCAGGTGCTTTAGTATTACCTACAAATGCGCAAGCGGCGAAAGTAGCTGCAGCTATTGTTGGTGCAGAATTGAATTAAGGAGTATTTGATGCCTATTTATGAATACAAGTGTAACAACTGTGAAAAGACTTCATCTATTTTCTTTCGCTCAATTAAATCCGCAGATACTGGATCGGTAAAATGCCAACATTGTGCCAGTTCTTCTTTAAAGCAGCTTATATCTAAGCCTGGTCGGATTCAAAGTAAGGGCGAACCAAGTGTAGGTGCTTTGCGTGCCGTGGATCCGAGAAAAACAGTTGAAAGCATGAGCCGTCAATATGATAATGCAGGAATAGATCCAGGTAGAGGTTTTGATGAAGTCGCAAGGCAAGCAGCTGCAGGGAAAAGTCCTGAAACTCTGAAAGAGGTTATTAAGGAAGCAAGGAAGAATGAGCCAAAAGAATCATCACAATCCAGTAAAGGGAAAGATAAAGAATAATTAAATATTTGACCGTTCTCATATTATTCCAGATGGATAATAATATTTATGATTATTAATGAACCTTAATACTAAACAACAAGCACTGCGGATTGCGTTATTAACCTATTCCACAAAACCTCGCGGTGGCGTGGTTCATACATTGGAATTAGCTGAGCACTTGCAGAAGATGGGACATCAAGTGCACATTTTTGCCTTGGGCAAAGATGAACAAGGTTTTTTTCGATCTACTTCATTCCCATTTACCTTGATTCCATGTAAAATGGGTGATAAAAATGAATCATTGGATACTCGTATTGAACGCTTTATTGATACATATTTTCAATTTTTAATTCGCCATTCCCAAAACCCATTTGATATATACCATGCACAGGATTGTGTATCTGCTAATGCATTGTGGAAGGCATCTGAAAAGGGGTTATGTTCTTTCTTTATTCGAACAATTCATCACATTGATGATTTTGTAACTCCGCGGTTAATCCAATGCCAGAATGATTCTATTTACAAGCCAAATTATCGGATCGTTGTGAGTGAATACTGGAAAGATCGGCTTCAATCTGAATTTGGACTTAATAGTCATAGGATATATAATGGTGTGAATATCAATAGGTTTCTTCCACCTAATGAATTACAGCGAAATAACGCAAAGAAAAAATTTGATGTAAACGGGAAGACTGTTTTCTTAAGTATTGGTGGAATAGAACCAAGAAAAAACAGCATACGTCTTTTGAGAGCTTTTGATTCCGCAAGACGTAGGTTATAGGGGAAACTCTGTTTGATTATACACCTTATAGAACAGAATTTTTTGATTGTTTAGAGGATTCTGATTTAGAAGTAGGTAAAGATCTATTGTTACTTAATACCGTAGAAGATGAAGAAATTCCGAAACTATATCATGCTGCTGACAGTTTGTTATTCCCTTCAGTTAAAGAAGGGTGGGGTCTGGTTGTTTTAGAAGCAATGGCATCCGGTTTACCGGTACTAACATCAGATATTCCAGTATTTAAAGAATACCTTCAGCATCGAAAAAACGCTATTATGGTCAATGCAGAAGATGAATCATCAATCGCATCAGGCATTGTAAATCTTGCAAAAGATCTGGAACTGCAACAGCGTTTATCTTCATCTGGACCTAAGACGGCCAAATTATACAGCTGGGAGAGAACGGCTAAAGAACACCTAGAATATTATTACGAATTAATTTCAGAAATATCTGGCCAGCCTGTTGCAGAATAATAGATGTGAATAAAAACAGTTTAAGTCAACTGCCCAAAAATTTTGTACCTGAGTCTTACCGTAAGGTTAGTGTTCAACCCTATTCCGGCGGTATGACAGAGAATGAAATAAGGAATTATTTAATTGGAAAAGATGCATACCATCATACAGAATTTATAATACTAGAAAACAGTGGATCTTGTGTAATTGCTATGATCAATCGTCTGGATGGGGATTCATTATTCAGCCCTATAAAAGATTTGGTATTAGTAGCTCATTCTGGAACATGTGTTCTTGTAGAAGATCGTACGGTAGATACAGCCAATAACACAGCTTTAGCTAGAAAGGCTGAAGAGCTGGGCCTGAGTAAACAAACTACTCTTATCGTGCGAGGTCTTGATGACCATGTCAACTTTATAAATCATCCCGATCCTATTGTAATTCAAGTGTTGGAAGTTATTCCTCCTGAGCCACCCAAATTGTTACGCATGGTTCAGCATGTATTAACCTACGCCGATTTACCGGCCATTAAACTTGAGGTACAGGAAATTGATATTCGTGATTTAGCTGACAATGCCCAAAACACTAAAGCATTACTTGTGCCTTGCCGGTCATCTGGTTTGGATTTTATAGTCCCCACTTATTTTCTTGATGAGCATCCAATTAGACACAATTGGTTATTGCTGGGATGTGAACGAAGCCTTCAGATCCATGAACATTTCTATGGTGACAGACCTCTTTGCGTTGATATTTGTCCACGAAATTTCAAACATAATAATGAGGCACTTCAATTAACTAAATGCTGCCTCCTTGAAAAAGAGATTGAAATGGATGGGCATAGGGTCGTTGTCCCCTGGGGATCCACACTTCGTCAGGTTGAACATGCTCTGGAAACGTTAATTGGGTTTCATAAACAATAATTAAAAAGTAAAAGCTAGAAAATGATTTATTGGTTACAGAAATTAGCCCCAGATCGAATCAAGGAAAAACCGCGATCATCTGGAATCACAATGATGCTCGATCGTTGTCTGGGTCTGGGAGGGACAAAAGATCTTATCCATATGGCTGGTGAATATTTGGACCAGATCAAACTCTCTTTTGGTACTGCAGTCTTAGTGAGTGAGACCTTTTTACGGACCAAAATTGATTTAGCTATAGATAATGGCATTGATATTTATCCAGGCGGTACCCTTATGGAGATCGCCCACCAACAGCAGGATGATATTCAATATATAAATTGGGTAAAAAATTTAGGATTTTCAATGATTGAAATTTCGGATGGGATTTTCAATATAGATCAAAAAAAAAGGTGTGATACTATCAAAAGGTCAAAGGATGCTGGACTAAAGGTGATTACAGAAGTAGGCAAAAAGGATTCTGAAGTCGAGATTCCGATTTCACAAATATGCGAGAATATTATTCTAGATTTGGATCATGGTGCGGAAAAGGTCATCATTGAGGGTCGAGAATCAGGAAAGAATATTGGTGTTTATGACAATAAAGGAAATATTTTAGATAAAAAAGTTAAGTCTATCTTGGAAGGGATCAATCATCGACAAAATGATATAATTTGGGAAGCACCTCAACAACACCAACAAGCTTCTTTTATCCAGCGTTTTGGATCGAACGTAAATCTAGGGAATATTCTTCCAAGGGATATCCTTGGGCTGGAAGCTTTGCGACAAGGACTGCGCTATGAAACCTTGGTTCACTTTGCGTCAGAAAATAAATTGAAAAATGAATAAAGAAAGAAGCCAAATCAATAAGGCAGCAGGTCGCTTTTCAAAAGACCCTGCTCCGGAACTCATGAGTTCTGGATTTAGAATGGAAGTAAATAATAGCGTATTACTGCTTGAAATGCATAGTCTTCCTGCAGAGGATATTGATTTTAAAATTGATTTGGTTGATGTTTATACCAATCGGACCCAAATGTTATACCAAAGAACCCCAGAAACAGCAGGATGGTTGCAAGCTGGACGTCCGCGACGGGAGGTTTCTACATTAGCCTATCTAATTGTAACTCGTGCTGAATTACTAGAAGTCGTAAAATATGTTTTAATACTTATGGAAACATTGCTTGAATTTTGTGAAGACCATCACTCGACTTTGCTTCCAGATTATACATATTTACAAAGAGCACATCCAACCACACTCGCACATTATATGTTGACTTTTGTCCAACATATGGCTCGTGACCTTGATCGTATGCAATCTGCTTATAAACGGACAAACAAAAGTCCTGCATGTGCAGGTAGTACGAATGGTTCGCGATTACCATTAGATAGAGAACTTGTGGCAGAGTTACTTGGTTTTAAAGGTTTAGCACTGCATACGCGGGATGCTACGTGGCAGTCCGACGGTCCAATAGAATTGATGTCTGCAACCTTAGCAATATTGTGCAATATAGATCGTTTGGCGGAAGATTTACAAATTTGGGCTACTTCTGAATTTAATTTTATAGATTTATCTGAAAGTCATTCGCGGATAAGTGTCATCATGCCACAGAAGAAAAATCCGTATAGCCTTGCGTATATACGAGGAGTCGCAAGAGAGATGATAGGTCGGCTGTCTGGCACAGCCGCCCTGCAGTTTACACCATCAGGACAAGTTGACAATCGAATTTTTACTTATGGTATGGTACCAAGAGGATTGAAGCAAACGAAAGAAGCCTTAAAGTTATTTTCGGCAACAATTTCGGGTTTGAAAATCAATAAAGATGAAATGCGTCTTGCAGCAGCAGAGAGTTTAGTTGGAGCCACAGACCTTGCAGAAGAGATCATGATGAAATATGGTATTAATGCGCAAGTAGCTCATTCTATCGTTGGCCGGGCTATAAGGTTTTCGAATCAGGAAGGACAAAGACTCAATGCTGATCTGATAAACGATGCGGCTAAGGATATAATCAATTGTTCTTTTAATATATCTGATGATTATATTGCTCAAATCATGGATATAGAAGCCATTATAGAAACAAGGACTGGCCCTGGAGGTGCATCATCAAAATCCGTTCATACAATGATTACAGATCTTCGGAGTAAAATCAATGATTGTAACCATTGGATGACTTTAGAAAAATCCTGGCTGAAGAAATCAGAAAAAAACCTGGTTGAAAAGGTACAATCAATATGCCAGTGCACGTGATTGATTCTGAGATATATGGAAGTGTTTGGGGTACGGAGGAAATGCATTCTATTTTTGATGAGGTTCCCCGTACACAAGGATGGCTAGAGATTATTTGTTCTTTAGCAGAAGCACAGTCAGAAGTAGATATTATCCCGCATGAAGCTGTAGAAGAGATCAGGAGAGCCTGCAATATAAATAAATTGGATATGGATTTACTCCGTAAAAGATTTAATCAGTCCGGGCATTCCATGCATGGATTGATCCAGGAATTGAAAAAAATGTGTAAAGGCTCCTCCGGGGAATGGATCTATTATGGAGCCACCGTACAGGATATCACAGATACTTGGATATCAATTGCGCTTTTGAAAGTTTGGGGGATTGTATTCCGAGATTTACGAAAAATTGAACATGAACTTTTAGTGTTAGCGAAAAAACATCGTACCACACCCATGCTTGGTAGAACGCATGGTCAGCCAGGTTCACCGATAACTTTTGGGTTCAAGGTTGCAATATGGGTCCGTGAGATTCATCGTCACTTAGAACGGCTGAAGGATATACATAAAAGAATGGGAGTCGGTCAATTAGCAGGGGGAGTTGGTTCTCTATCTGCTTTCGCAGAAAGGGGAATGAAACTGCAGTCGATTTTTTTAAAAAAACTGGGTTTACGTATTCCGGATATATCCTGGATATCATCCCGTGATAGTCAGGCAGAATTTATACAGTTACTGTCCATGATTTCTTCTACTTTGGATAAGATTGGACACGAAGTTTATACATTGCAACGTCCTGAGATAAATGAATTGAATGAAATTTTTAAAAAGGATGCTATAGGCAGCATCACGATGCCACATAAACGCAACCCTGAATTGTCTGAACATTTAGGTACCTTGGCTCGAGTGATTCGTCACAATACAAACTGTCTAAATGAAAACCTAGTTCACGAACACGAACGTGATGGACGGTCTTGGAAATCAGAGTGGGGTCTAGTTGGACCCATTTGTGTTATGATAGGCGCTCAGCTTCAATTGGGTTATGAATTGTGTTCAACCCTTCAGGTGAACAGTGAAAATATGATGATGAATCTTAAGTCAACTAAAGGCCATATTTATTCCGAAGGTATCATGCTTGCTTTGGCACAAAAAATAGGTAAGCAAACTGCGCATGATCTTGTGTATGAAATTTCCAAGACTGCCAATAAGGAGAACCGCTCATTAAAATCCTGTTTGGTAAATAATGAAAAGGTAATGAAACATCTCACCATAGATGATATCGAGGTTATCTTTGATTATAAAAACCAGTTGGGACTTTGTCCTGAGTTTGTAGACAAAGTAGTGAATTTGAGCCGTAAATCACGGGCAAGAGATAAAGACTTTTTAAAAGATTGTTTTCCAAATGAATAAGGCTCTGTTATCACAATCTCGGCTTGATTTGGCAAAATTACCAACGCCCTTGGATCGTGCTAAAAATTTGGGCAAATCTTTGGGGAATCTTGATCTTTGGATCAAGCGAGACGATTTAACAGGATTTGGTTTTGGAGGGAATAAGGTACGGTCCCTCGAATATTTGGCAGCCGATGCAATGAAGAAAAACTCAAACATCCTCATCACTGGCGGTAGCCATGGGTCTAACCATGTTAGAACCACAATGGCAGTGGCTACACACTTGGGACTAAAAGGTTTTGCGGTATTATCTGGTACTCGGCCATCCACAAAAAATGGCAATCTC
>LUMJ01000305.1_pt1 | contig 21025 bp, 26 predicted proteins | sample 729631 | NCBI WGS metagenome assembly LUMJ01 (sample SAMN03860266, study PRJNA289734) | marine metagenome | biome: seawater column; feature: ocean; material: water; isolation source: Red Sea water column Station 22 - depth 500m | place: Saudi Arabia: Red Sea | collected 2011-10-15 | depth 500 m
CTACTACATGTTGTTGGTTCACGGTTTATGACAGATATGGGTGGTTTGCGAAAAAAGATGCGGAAGACATACGCGTTCATGTGGGCCGCAGGTCTTGGACTGATGGGAGCTCCTTTTATTACCACGGGATTCTGGAGCAAAGATGCAATTTTTGCTGCTGTTTACGAATCAGGAAACGAGTGGGCATTACCAATTTTCATCATAGCAGTTTTGACCGCTGTCATTACAGCATTTTATACCACAAGAATGATGGGCATGGTATTCTTTGGCAAAGAAAGTAAACATGTTGAAAAGATGGAAAAAGATGGTCACCATGTCCATGAAGCACCAAAATCAATGTGGATTCCATACGGAATTCTTGCAGTGCTAACAATTGGAATAGGAATAATTGGATTTTCAGCTGAAGAAGGAATTCATCATCTCTTTACCGAGTATCTTGACGAATCATTTGGTATACATACACCACACATTGATGTGGAAGTTTCTGAATCATTGGGCTTCTTGTCCGGTCTTAATCCAATTGCTGTTGGCGCATCATTGATAGCTTTTGCAGTTGGCTTTGGTCTTGGATACATATTCTATATTGGTCGCTGGGTAGACCCTGCCAAGTTTATCAATTCAAACATTTTCTTTTATGCTTTGCACAAAGTTATCCTAAACAGATGGTATCTTAATGCCTTAATTTATTGGAGTTTTGTTATTGCACCATTGTGGGCTGCCAGAGCTCTATGGAGATACTTTGAGAAAACTGCAATTGATACTGGCATGAATGTAGGATTAGAACGTTCAGTCAGGTTTGGAGCTAAAGTCGTTCAAGGTACGCAAACTGGTGTGGCACAATCTTATCTTTACGTATTTGGAGCAGGATTACTGTTTGTAGTTCTGATATTATTGATCTAGGTGATATGAAATGATTGATCTAACATCAACCCCAATAATTCTTCTCGCAATTCTCGGCAGTGTGGGTATTGCCCTACCAGTGATCAATATTGCGATGAAAGAAAGGGGTACAGTATCATCCTACGGTATAGTAACTCTCATTGCTTTATTCGCTTCAATTGGATATGTTCTATATCAACTCGCACTTGAACATGTAGCACCTGCAGCAATTTTTTCACAGGATGTACTAGTTGATGATGCATTTGGTTCATTGTTTGCAATTGCTATGCTAATTGTGGCAATTTTCACAACCGTTGGTTCATTCAATTATATGAAAAACAAAGAAAACCCTGCTATCTATTTCTCATTGATTCTGCTTTCCCCCATAGGAATGGTCCTTGTGGCATATTCTACAGATCTTGTTATGCTCTTTATTGCCTGGGAATTAATGAGTATTCCAACGTATATTTTGGTTGGATTTTTGAAAAAGGATCCAATCTCTAATGAGGCTGCTATAAAGTACTTTTTGTTTGGCGCACTTGCATCTGCAATCATAATTTATGGTATATCACTTGCATATGGTGTTACTGGTTCGACAAACATTGGTGAAGTAATCCAGGGCTTTATGGTTCTTGAAGCAGATTTGATTCCAGTTGCATTGTTGTCTGTGGGTATGTTTATAGCTGGGTTTGGTTTCAAAATGGGTCTTGTACCGTTTCATATGTGGTTGCCTGATGCATACGAGGGAGCACCACCTACGATTGCAACTCTGCTTGCTGCCGGAACAAAAAAAGCTGGTTTTGCTGCTGCATTAAGAGTTATTGTAATGGGAACAGTAGCATTAAGTCTTGATTGGACGCTTGCTTTGGGTATTATTGCTGTAATGACAATGACAGTTGGTAACATTGCAGCCGTAATGCAAAAAAATCTGGCTAGAATGTTAGCCTATTCAAGCATTGGACATGCTGGATACATACTGATTGGTTTATCCATCGCACCACATTCTATTATTGGTCTTCAAGGGTCTCTATTTCATATACTAAACCATGCAGTCATGAAAGGCGCTGCATTCATTGCAGTTGCAGGACTTGTAACAGCTTTAGCAGTTACACACATTGAAAAAATAAAAGGTCTCGGAAGACGTATGCCTATAACGGCTTTAGGATTAGTAATATCCCTGCTTGCACTAGCAGGCGTTCCTCCGCTTAGTGGATTTTGGAGTAAATTGATGTTATTCGGTGCTGCAATTGATGCTGGTACAGTAGTATGGTGGGGTCCATGGCTTGCAGTAGCTGGCGTTCTAAACAGTGCATTATCTCTAGCTTATTACGGCTGGATAATACGAAAGATGTACTTTGAGGGTGAAACAGAAAAGAGAATCAAAGAACCACGTTCTATTATAGCCATAATGATATTCTCAATAATATTTATGGTAACCATAGGTGTCTATCCAGAGCCTATTATACAATTTGCAGAATATGCTACTCCAGCGATTAATACAGGATTTACACCGTAGTTCTGGTAAACATTACCAAATTTTCAAGGCTATTTTTAGCCTCACAGTCAGATATCTTTCTAATACTAAAAAGAGCTCTATCAGAATATTTCTTCATTAGATCTTCCATCTTGTTAAAAATAACTCTTGGGTCTGAGCTCTTTTTAATTAGAAAGTTAAACAATTTATCTTCGTTTTGCCAATCATGTAAGTCATCTCGAATTTGGTATGCAATTCCAATATTCTTACCATAATCAGCTAAACGTTCTATCTCTTCATCATTTCCTCCTGAAATTATTCCGCCCAACCTTGATGCAGTTTCAAAAGCTACAGCTGTTTTGTATTCTATTACCTTAAGATAATCATCAAAAGTTACATCCTCACTTATTTCTAACCTACCTTCAATCATTTCACCCTCACTCATCATCATAGCTGTAGTAGCAAGATTCTTTGTTACTCTTGGATTGTTAATCCTTGATGCAATGTTTAGGATTAAACCTAGGACAAAATCGCCTGTTAGAACACTAGTATTATAACCATATTTAATATGAAATGGATCGTTTTGCCTACGCTGTGTCTCATTATCTATAATATCATCATGAATAACAGATTCTGTATGCAAAAATTCAATCGCACATGCAGCAGCTAAAGTATTGTCGTCAACCTGACCAACACATTCAGAAGCCAAAAGCAGAATAATTGGTCGAATTCTCTTCCCACCACCTAATGCGTATTTTAACGGTTCTTTGAACTCTGATTCGGAGTATAGTTCTAATTCAGAATCTAAAGCACTATCGATTTTTTTAATGTATTTACCATAAATTGCTTGCAAAGGATTAACTTCAATATTTTTTCTACTCAAAACTTTCAATTTGAGTGATGCCGAGAAATATTTAACTTGAGTGCTCCCGTCGGGATTCGAACCCGAGTCTCAGGCGTGAAAGGCCTAAATGCTTGACCGGACTACACTACAGGAGCACAAGTCGAATCGATACACAAACCATAAAATTCTTTTGTCACAAAAGATTTTTTTATTGGCAAAAAGGGATGATATTAGTGAATTCTCTAACTTCAGAAATTGATCGTATTATAGAAGAAAGAAGTTTGTTAAAACATCCATTCTATCAGAGTTGGTCTGACGGAAAGCTAACACGTGAAGCTTTGGCAGGATATTCCAAGGAATACTATCAATTGGTAAAAGCCGTTCCAATATTCATGACCCAATTAATTGATGTTGCTCCACAAAATATACAGGATGAACTTGATGCTAACCAACAAGAAGAATTTAGCCATATTCTGTTGTGGCAGAAATTTGCTGCCGAATTAGGCATTTCTTATGAGGAATTAAACAGCTATGGTGGACTGAATACAACAAATCATGCTATATCTGGAATGCATTGTATTATGGCATCATTACCAAGAGGGTCAGCTGCTATGTATGCACTTGAAAAAGAAATACCAAAAATTAGCCAAATTAAATTAGAAGGTTTGGCAGAATTTTATGGTTTAACAAATGAAAATGTAACTGGATATTTCAAGGAACACGTGGGGGCTGATATCAAGCATACCCAATCATGGAAAAAAATTATTGATGGATTATCTGGGTATGATGAAGTAATACTACATGCTGCTGAAGACTCCGTAACTTGTCAAAACCTGCTATTGGACAGTTGTTACGAACAATACTGTTAGATTCTATAACATTTTTTACTAACAAAAATCTCAATTTGCGTGGGGCCTGTAACTCAGCTTGGTAGAGTACCCGACTCATAATCGGGGAGCCACGGGATCGAAGCCCATCAGGCCCACCATCTAATTTCAAAAGCTCAATTTTTTAAAATCAATTGAAAATAGTTTTAAGTCTAATATGATATTAGTTTTTTTGGTTGCAATGAAGAATCAGAGTTATATCTGAAAAATGATGTGAAGGCATTTGACTGAGCTACCAATATCTGATCTATAGATTAGAAAATTTATAGCAGTCTAAGGTTTGTTATCGCCTACTAGTTTATTTGGTTTTGAATCTTTTCCATAATATCATCACTAATCAATTTTTCTTGGAAAAGAATTTTTGTAATTTCTGCTATGTCAGTTAATTTATGAAGGCTTACTCCTACCGAGTCCAATGTTTTTTCTGCTCCTTCTAATCTATTTACAACAACATATGTTTCTGAAATTGATAATCCCGCTTCATTCAGTTGTTTTATTGCATTTAAGACTGAACTACCAGTTGTCGCAACATCATCAATCATTACTACTTTCATTCCTGAGAATGTTTTACCCTCAATGGATTTTGCAGCGCCATAATCTTTTGGTTTATTTCTAACATAAATTAATGGCTTAACAGTTTCAATTGCAAGAGCTGATCCAATTACAAGACCACCCGTTGGAACAGATACTAGACTATCAAAATTATCTAAACCTGTTTTTTTAACTATTAAATTTTGAAGATTTTTTATCATTTTTCTAAATTGATGTGGATAGCTGGCTACTAATCTAAGATCTATATAGTAAGAGCTATTTTTTCCGCTAGCTAATGTAAAATTCCCAAATTTAATTATGTTATTTTTGTACAGAAATATCGCAAATTCTTTCACAAACTCCATACCAAAATTAACTAAACATGATTTATTTTGGTTTATGTTTTAACAAAAATATGCCCGAAATCTGGCTAAATTATGGTGCAAATGAAGTTGTTTTAGATATAAAAGCAGAAAATCTTGAGCAGAAGATTGACGTAGAGGGTAAAACTCTTTCCGATTCTGAAATAGAGTCGAAACTAGAATCATTGGATATTTCTAAACCAACAGAACTTGTAATTCTTAACACATCAGAATCCATCAAAAAAATACTATCAATTCTATTTACAAAGTGTGAACAGAAATCTATTCCAAAACCTTCGATATTGGTTGATAGAAAAATAATGAATATTATGAAGGATTATCTATCAGAGCAGTGTTCTGTTTCTGAATTTATTGGTGTAAATGACTCTAACTCTAACTTAGTTTTTCTGGGAGAAATGGAGTTTGATGGGTTATTTGGTTATGAAACAGTTTCTACACGACTAATAAAAAAATTTGGCACTGAATTAATGCTTTCAGCGTATGAAAAACGAAAAGGAGATCTACCATTACCGGGGCAAGATATAGAAAGTTTTCAAATTGCAAAAAAATTTTCTAAAAAATTTGAGATATTTGCAATAGAGCTTATTGCAGATTCAAAAGGCATCTGTGATTTGGCAGTGGGACATCCCTCATCCACTGCCTCTTTATCAAGATCATTTACATCATATGCAACAAAAGATATTGGAAAACATAAAACTATGATAATTAGTACTGGAAAGGAGACTAGTAATCATACGTTGGGTAATGCTTTACCATCACTATGGAATTGCTCAGAAGCAATAAAAAATGATGGTTTTGCTTTATTGTTAGCTGAATGTAAACATGGCATTGGTTCTGATGCTATTCAACATTTTATCGATGGTAGATTGAATATAGGTAATTTGAAAAAACCTTCAGAGTACATAAATGGTATGGAAGATCTTCTTTACCTTACTGAAATACAAAAGAAATTTCAGGTAAATATCTTGTCTATGTTACCAGAATTTTATACTAAAAAACTAAACATGAAATCATTCAACGGAATTAAACAGGTAATGGATCATATCTTAAAGATCCAAGGTCAAAAACAAAAGATAGAAGTAATTTCTGATGGAGCACGTATTATCTTAAGGTAATATTCCTGATGGTAATGGTGCACATAACAATCCAAGAACAATGATAACAACAAACATTCTTTTTCTATTTTTGGATAGAGGAGATATATCATCAAGTGGTTTTGCATCTTGGCTTCTAGTACTTAATAATAAAATGAATAGCGCCATAAACCAATAACCTAGCAAAGCCAAAATGCCCATACTTGCATAAGTTGCAATCTGATGCCATTTTCTACCAAATAGAGCTCGTGCCATATGGCCACCATCTAACTGCCATGCAGGCAATAAATTCAAAAACGTAATAAGAAATCCTAACCAGGCGGCAAACATAATCGGGGACATGATTACATGTGTATCGTCACCACCCTTACCAAAAATTTCTAGAGATGCTGTCATCAATATGGGCAGATTCATTTTAGTCAGTTGTGATTTTTCATATAATTCCTCAGCCATTACATTATCTATTTCTGGTGATGTGTATGCTCCAAACATTGAAACTATTATTGCTATAACTAAACCCGCAACGGGACCAGCAATAGCTACATCAAAAAGAATATCTCTATTAATTGTGAGTCCTCTAGATTGAATCAGTGCACCAAATGTAGGTATACCAAAAACAGGTACTCCGGGGATAAAATATGGCCAACTTGTTTTGATTTTATGTTTTTTCGCTGCAATTAGATGACCAGATTCATGTATACCTAAAATTCCAATAAGTGAGAATGCATAGAGAATTGACATCTGAGTAGGTTCTCCTATAAATGAGAGAGTATTTACAAAATCAGTTCTAAAGTAGCCATCAATCAATACCATTGTTACGGTTACAGCAAAAAGTATTCTTGGCATCCATGATTTTGATAACCATTTTCTTTTTTTTCGCTCAAAACTAGTTACAAAAACAAAGATTCCATTCGAATCTTGTTCAATGCGGGATAGCATATCTATGGATTCTAACTGCCTAGCTAGACTGACAAACTTGCTTTTGAAGTCTATGTCTTCTACCTTAAATTGAAGGCTTTCAGGGTTAATTACTACATTTGTAACCCTAAAGATTGAAGAAACTTTTGAGATTATTTCCTCCTGTAATGGCTCAATCATTACTTATAATGGATATCTTTCCATTAATTGCTTTTCTGCCTTAAAATTAAATATTTCAGAATGTTATTAAAAACATTGCAAGTTATATTGAATCAAAAGCAAGATTGCATTTTTCGGAGATGTGAGCATGGTGATATTATCTCCGTAATAGAAATAAATCTTAGAACTCTTCCTGAGCATTATTCTGATTATTTTTACGAAAGCCTTCTTGAAGAATTACCGGAGGGATTTATCGTAGCTGAGATTGCCGGTAAAATAATAGGATATATAATGTGTAAGATGGAATACGGTTTTTCAAATTTTAAAAAATTAGGTTTTGTGAAAAAAGGTCATGTGGTATCTATTGCAGTAGCAGAGGAATATAGAGGTAAGGGATTTGGAAGCGTATTAGTAAATGAGGCTATAAAAGGTGTAAAAATTAGGCAATGTGCAGAAATGTACCTAGAAGTAAGATGTAGTAACAACGATGCTGTACGACTATATGAAAAATTGGGCATTTCTTTACGACAAAGACTAAAAGCATATTATCGTGATGGAGAGGATGCCAGTCTTATGGCAATTGATTTTTCTAGCTAGATTCAAATAAATAACTAGGACTGGTTTTTAATACATGTCAAGACGTAAAGCTCAGGGTATTATAATATTCATACTAGCTATGGTTTCATTTTTTTTATACGCATATTTGTTAATGCTTTCAGAATGGAGTCCAATTGTTTTACAATTATCTCTTTTAATGATCGTTGGAGGAATATTAGGAGTAATTTCTTGGATTGGATATATGATGGCTACCACAAAATCTTCACCGTCCTCAATAATATTAGATGACGATAAATAATTTTATTTTTCTATTCTAACATCAACTACTGTTTGATAGAATCTTGGACCAACAGGTCTAACTATTTTTGATCCCAGTATTGTAGATTTTACGGGAGTTACTTCTAAGAAGTGCTGTTCTGATAATTTTGCCGCATCAGATTTTTTGTCAGCGTGTATATGTGAATAATAGTGAATAACACCATTATTTTTGGTAGCCAAAATAGCTGAATCCAGAAACTCATCTGATTTTTCAGGAAGTAACATGAGTGTCCTATCAGATTTATTTTCTAACTGATTTCTTATAACTTCTGTGGCACCACCATGAATTGATATTATATTTCCTACAAGTTTGTTTAGTACAATATTTTTTTCACATAGTCTAGCAGCATCAGGATTTATGTCAATGTTGTATACAGTGCATTTTTTCTTTTTTGCGGCAATAATTGAAAACATACCTATGCCTGCAAACATATTAGTCACAACCTCATCATGATTTACTAATTCTGCAATTCGTATTCGTTCTGATGATAATCTTGGAGAAAAGAATACTTTTTCAACATCAACAACAAACCGACATCCATATTCTTTGTACTCAGTCTCTGTTTTGTTATCTCCAGCTAAAACTTCTAAATCCCTTGTTCGAAATTTTCCCTCTACCGAGGATGATTGATAGAAAACAGATTTAGCACTTTTCACTTGTTCTAAAAGGGTCTCACCGATCAATTCTTTCTTTGATAACAATGAATCAGGTATTCTTACTATGATGATATCACCAATTTGATCGAATGCTGAGATCAATTCATCAGACTCTTTTGAAGTAAGAATAGATTCTAATGTTTTTTTTAGCATACGTGACAATTTAGTAATAAAAATTAGATGATGCCTTTTGTGTTTTGTCTAGCCTACTATTTTCCTTATTAACTCGTGGCCTTCTACTCTTTTCATCTCTTCTAAATGTAATATCCAATGATTTTAGGAATTGATTCATTGCATCCACTTTCGATAATGGTGGTGACGCAGATCCAGTAACACCTGACGTGCCATGAAAAATAACCATTGAATCAGAAACGAGATCTAATAATTGTAGATCATGGTCAATCACTATGGCTGATTTTCCATAAGACCTAGAAAACTTTTGGAGAAATTTGGCTACTGCTATTCTATCTTCTACATCTAAAAAGGCAGATGGCTCATCAAGAGCATACAGATCAACCTTTTGCAGTAGACATGTAACAATTGAAACTTTTTGAAGCTCACCACCAGATAGATTTCTTATTGATTTATTATACAGTTTTTTAATTTTTAGAGGATCAACTATCTGTTCCTCCTCTTGACTTCCTTCAATTATTCCCTGATTTGCTTTGTTTAATAGAGATATAACATCAACATCAGTATCACCAGAAAGATATTGCGGTTTATACGCAATCTTGACTTTTTTATCTATACTTCCTGAATCCGGTTTTTCTGCACCAGCAATCATTTTCATCATTGTCGTCTTCCCAAGAGCGTTTGCACCCATAATTCCTAAAACCTCACCCTTTCGCACTTGACCTGGCTCTATAGTAACAGAAAAGTTAGAATATTTTTTTTCAAGAGCAGGATATTGTATCATAGATTCCCCGTCCGTAAACTGTCCTTCAGTTGATGAAACGTCAAATGTAAATTTCTTATCACGGAACCTAACATTTTCGTTTGGGAGATAGCCATCAAGAAATACATTAATGCCTACTTTTGTAGTTAGTACATTTGATACAATTCCATATGCTGAAGATACTCCATAAAGGACTTCGATCAAATCACTTACGTAATCTAATAATGTCAAGTCATGTTCTACTACCATTACACTTTTACCAATTTTTGCTAGGTCTTGTATTACCCTCGCAACATTTGTTCGCTGATAAATATCATTATAGGATGAAGGTTCATCAAAAAAATAAAAATCTGCGTCTTTTGCTGATGCTATGGCAACTGCTAATCTTTGTAATTCTCCTCCACTAAGCTCTTTTACGCTTTGTCCAACTGAATTTTGTAAGTTTAATGTTTTGATTAATTGATTTGACACACCTCTATCATCATATTTTTCGAGTAATTCTTTTCCAGTGCCATCAAACATTTTTGCTATATTGTAAACCTGCTGTGGCTTGATTGATGCATTAATTTGATCATCTTTGATCTTTTCAAAATGTGATTTTAATTCTGTTCCACTATAATACTTTAAAATTTCGTCCCATTCTGGATCGTTGTCATATTTTCCTAAATTAGGCTTTAAATTTCCTGATAAAATATTGATTACTGTACTTTTTCCCATACCATTTCTTCCTAGTAATCCTATCACTTCTCCTTTCTTTGGAGTAGGTAATTTGTATAATCGAAAAGAATTTTGCCCGTATTGGTGAATTTTATCAGTAGCTAACTCCGTAGCTAAATTGACAATTGTAATTGCATCAAAAGGGCAAACTTTAACACAAATTCCACACCCGTTACAAATATCTTCATCGATTTGTGCCTTTTTTATCTCCTCATTAAGTACAATGCAATCTGCACCTGATTTGTTAACTGGGCAATACTTGATGCATTCTAAACCACATTTTTTTGGTTGGCATAGATCTTGATCCAATACCGCTACACGATGTGTCATGATAATGTTTCATTCATCTTTAATTAATATCTCATGATTACGGAATAAAAACAACCAAGTTTGTTTTGGTCGACTATTATTTGCAGTTACATTAATAGAGAAGATTGTTAGATATGTAACTAAGCCGGTCATAGCGTTGGGGTGCGACCCAGTCCCATTCCGAACCTGGAAGTCAAACCCAATGTCGCTGCTATGTTACTAAGATGCGAGAGCTCTTGGGAAGTAGCAGTGCTGGCATTTATTTTTAAAAAAAAATTCAAAAATAGGTGTAGAATCCAGTTAGATTATGTCAACTTGTTCAATATGCGGTGAGGATTTTTCTGACGATATACGATTTCTAAATCATATGATGGAAAAACATGGATTTAGAAATCCTAACGTAGGTAAACCAGATAGAAATTCTAGAGGATACTAATTTTATTTTGATATTTTGATCTTTTTACTACTGGTCAAAAGACTTGCAGAACGAAAAAAAACTGCTTTTGGACTTTTGCAATCAGTATTACAAAAATTCTGAACAATCTTATTTTGTACATTTTTTTCATTACCATTCAAAATTGCAGAAAATAATGGACCTAAAGCAGCTCTACCACCATATGCAATTTTGTTGTCAATAAACCAAAACATCTCTAATGCACTTGAATCAAGCGTACTGTCTCTAATCTGCTTACCAAAATCTGTATAATGACCAACAAGTCGTAGTCTTCCTTTTGCCAAAAAGTTTACAAATTTAGCAAACTGGACGCAAAGATAGCATTCGTTATCATAAATAACAATAGGTGTCACTTCTTTAAGATCCATAATCACAATACGATCTATCTAGATTAAAATTTTTGTAATTATATTATTTCAGCACGCTTGAAAATTTTCAAATACGTTTTTTCACAAAGTCAATTGCATCTACAGGAGTAGGATCAATCTTACATAATATGGCATGATAAAGTGAACTATAATCTAACAGATAATTTAGATTCATGATCTTAGATAAAATATCTCCTTTTACAGAATGAATTTCTTTATATTCAATTTTTTTCCCATTAAAATACTCCTTTAAAATATCCCATCTCTCTTTTGTTTTAACGTAATCATCGATACCTTCTATAAGTATTGGTTGTACGTTAGAAGATCTTTCCCATGAAACTATTCCATTATGGCAAGCCTCAATTACATCCTCAGTTATCACATGTAATTTAGAATTTTCCTGAAGAGAGTTTTTAAACCTAATTGCAGTCGCTATTAGTCCAGCAGGAAAATAAATTAATGGAATTCCAGTTATCCACTCTGCTAATGATAATGATGGATTTTTCTCATTAAGATTTTGTGAATAAATCAAGTCTCTTGTTTTTTTTAATAATTCTATTGATTGTTTTACATTATCTGTACTAATTGGAATGACATCTTGTAATATGTTAAGCATAGAATAAAGGAAATTAGGTAATGACGCTCTTGGTGAATGAATTTGTGGTATTTGATAGAATGGGATATTATTTTTTCTTGAATATTTCATAACATCTCCTCCAGAAGAAAATGCTATGAACTTACTGGGGATTCTACCCGCATTATGGAGGATTGTCAATGTTTCTTTAGTGTTACCGGATACACTAGTGGTAACAACTAGTGTATTTTCATCCACAGTTTTAGGAAGTAAATAGCCCTTTACAACATTTACATGAATATTTGTTTTTGAAAGTATGGATGAAATTATATCACCTATAGCACCAGAGCCTCCAGTTCCGGCTAGAACAATGTGATCAATATCTTTAACATCTACTTTTGGTGAATCTTTTTCAAAACTTTCTTGAGCTATTTCAGGCCATTTATCATAAGTTTGATACATTTTCTTTGAATCTATTTTCAATAACTCTTCAAAATCCATCTACTGATTGAATGATTTTTCTTATAAAATACTTAACTACTAATTATCAATCGTAAATATTTGCGAAATAATATAACCCGTATTATTTGAATTATTCTGTGACTCTAAAAACTGTTGAATGGAAAAATGGTTCCGTGGTAATGATTGATCAAACTAAATTACCAAATGAATTAGTATTTGTAACTCTTACAGACTACAATCAAGTTGCTGATGCAATTAAAACTCTAGTTATTAGAGGTGCTCCAGCTATCGGTATTTCAGGTGCATTTGGTTTAGCCTTAGCTGCATTAAATAGTAAAGCAAATTCGAAAGATGAACTGATCAATGAATTAAAGCATGCCCAAAAAATTCTTTTTGAGACTAGACCTACTGCAGTGAATCTAAAATGGGGTCTTGAGAAAATTATGTCAATTGCTAAATATCTTGAAAGTGTTGATGAAATAAAAAAATCAATTATAGAAACTGCAAAACAAATGGCTGATGATGATATTAAAATTAACATGGCAATAGGTAAACATGGCTCTATACTCTTTAATGATAATGACACAATTATGACTCATTGTAACGCTGGAGCATTAGCTACAGTGGGATATGGCACTGCGTTGGGTGTAATCAGGGCTACTAGGGATAGCGGGAAAAATATCAAAGTAATTGCAACTGAGACTAGACCTGTTCAACAAGGCTCAAGGCTTACTGCTTTTGAATTAAAACATGATGGCATAGATGTTACTATAATTCCTGATACGGCAGTTGGTTATACTATGGCTAATGGTTTAGTGAATAAGATTGTAGTAGGAGCAGATAGAATATTAAGAACTGGTCATGTATTTAATAAAATTGGAACATATCAGGTAGCGGCAATTGCTAAACAGCATAACATTCCTTTTTATGTCGCCGCGCCATTATCTACTTTTGATCTAGAAAGTGATCCTGAGGACGTTACTATTGAACAAAGAAACCCATCTGAGGTAACTAGGATAGGAGATAAGAATACAGCACCGGATGATGTTAATGTCATAAATCCAGCCTTTGACATGACACCTCCAGAACTAATCTCAGGTATAATTACAGAAAAAAATATTGTAAAAGCCCCATTTGAGGATTCAATTAAAAAATTATTTGAAGCTAATTAATGCAAAGTTTTTATTCATTCCATCATTTTTTTGAATATGGAACTAGTAAGTGAAGAACAAATCAGAAATTCTCTTAAACAATGTATGGATCCTGAAGTACCTCTTAGCATTGTGGATATGGGCTTGATTTATGGAATTAATGTTTCTGAAAATAATGATGTTAAAATCAAAATGACTATGACAACAAAAGGATGTCCTTTACATGATACCATGGTTGATGATGTAACTAGATACACAAAAAAAGTTCCAGGAGTAAATAACGTACAAGTTGACATTGTATGGGATCCTCCATGGACAAAGGATAAGATGTCAGATGAGGCAAAAGCGATGATGCAGAAGATGGGTTCACAAAATACCCCTGCGCCAATTAACTATGAAACCGCATTACCACAAGGAGTAGGTAAAATGGTAAAACAAGAAGATGGATCTATGATGTTAGCTAACGAACATGATCAGGGTTTCATGGTAAATCAGGCAATTATTGACTTTTGGAAATCATGTAATGGAAAGCGAAAGGTTACTGAATTAGTTGATTTATTTGCGCAACAAACAGGTTTGCAGCGGACACAAGTTGAAAAAGAAGTAATGCAATTAATTAAACAACTTTATGACGGTGGACTACTTGTAATACCAAGTCAATCCGCAGTACCAAATGTTGAATTTAAAAAAATAAACTAAATTTCTTTAATCTCCGTAATTGTAGCCTGAATAGAATCCATTTTAATTACAGCTCTCTTTTCATTCCAACCTAATGCAACATACCAATCGCCGGCATCATTATCATATTCTGTTTCAAGAGTTTTAATCTTAACATCTTTCAGTTTGTAGTTTTTTAGAATGCCTGACATTGCCAAAGATATAGCATCTTTTTCAGTCTTTAGTCGTCTATCCATTAATCCAATTCCTGGACTCATTCAAATTGTACAAAATTATACCTAATATACTTATTATAGATAGAGGGCCCGAAGGGATTCGAACCCTTGACCTGGTGGTCCGAAGCCACCCGCACTATCCAGGCTATGCAACGGGTCCAAACAAGTAAGAATTTAACTAGTCATGGATTTCAGCCTCCCGAGAATGTAAAACAAGCTCTAATTGATGCGATAAAAAAAGGCAGTAATTTTTATTCTGCATCTGAGGGAATTCAAGAATTACGAGAGGCAATTGCTCAAAAAGAAAACTCAAAGGGTCTTTCAATTGGCGCAGATGATATTTTGGTGACAAACGGTGTCTCAGAAGGATTAGACATGGTGATATCTTCTGTTGTTGAAGAAGGAGATGAAGTTCTACTTCCCGGTCCTTATTATCCACCCTATGCATCCTACATAAGATTACATGGAGGTCTACCTGTTGAATTTACTGTAGATCATGCAAATTCTACTCCTGATATTGATGATATAAGATCAAAGATTACACCGAAAACAGTTGCAATCTGTCTTATTAGCCCTAATAATCCAACCGGGTCTGTATTTGAGCAAAATTCGCTTAAAAAATTAATTGATATTGCAAACGAACATAATCTGTACATTATATGCGATGAGATTTATGATCAGATTGTTTTTGACAAAAAATTTGCTGGAATTGGTACGGTAGCTGGTAATTCTCCTGTTATCACACTAAACGGATTTTCTAAAGTACATCTAATGTCAGGTTGGAGAATAGGCTATATCGCATTCAATAATTCACCACATCTAGAATTGATTCGAGAAAACTTACCAAAATTGGCTCGTGTACGAATATCAGCAAATCATCCTGTACAATATGCTGCATTAGAATCACTGCAAGGACCACAAGAATACATATCTAAATTTGTATCTGAATTGAAAAAGCATAGAGATTTAGTTGTAAAGCGGCTAAATGAGATATCAGGAATTTCATGTTCCAATCCAAAAGGAGCATTTTATGTATTTCCCAAAATTGAAAATAATCGATTCAAATCAGATAAAGAATTTGTACTGGAATTATTAAAGCAAAAAAATATTCTCACAGTCCATGGGTCTGGCTTTGGAGACAAATATGGAAGTGATCATTTTAGATTGGTATTTCTTCCAAACATGGAAATTTTGGACTCTGCAATGAATAAAATAGAAGATTTTATGCGTTAATACTCCCAAACTGAATATTTTTTTGGTCTAATCTCAATAATACAATCAGTTTCGTCTAATAGTTCTTTTGCAGATTTATTGTCTAATGTGTTAAAATAACGCAAAAGAATTATTTTTTCTATCCTAGCAACCTCATTTTTTTCAATAATTAGTTTACCAATTCCTTGCCCCATCACACCAAAAATATCTGGAGAATTTATTCCAACGTCAACGCAGAAACTAACTTTATTGTTATTTTTGACGTTTTTTGCTTTTTCAGTTTTTGAATTTGTTCCAATATAGAGTTTTTTTGAGCTGAACAAATACCAAACAGGTACAACATGTGGGTTACCTTTCTTATCTAAAGTCGCTAGATGTAATATTTTCTGCTTTTTTAGAAATTCATCACGTTTTGACATTTGTTTTTTTGTACCCCCATACTATCATAAACAATCCAAAAGCAATTGAGCCTAATGAAATTTTTTGAGCATTAATATTTGAATCAAAAAAAAACTCGATAACAAAATCAGGACTCCAAATTATAACATCTCTAACCAATGTTACCGTAGCTACAACTAAAAATAGTACACCCATAGCTGTTAACCAATTTCTTCCACGACGAGGATACTCTTGGCTCATGATTGTTTTTTCTGTTTAGATATTTTAAACAAGCTTAATTCCAGGATTATTCATCTTGTTCTTTATCATTGCATTAATGAGAAGAGGTGTACACACTTCTACCATATATGCAAGCGAACCAGGACCTATGTATATGGGACGAAGTCCATCAATTTCCTGAATAAGACTATTAACGATCTCAACCGAATTATTATCATCTCCAGCGACAAAAATATCATAATCTAGACTACGTTTTAGATTTACCAACTTCTTCTCAGAAATTACATGAAATGCAGAAACTAATTTTTTTTTATCCTTCATGTATTTTTCAACGAGCTGGTGTGAAAATGGTTTGCCAGATTTTATTGGTATGAATTCAAATCCAGCATCAGTCTTTGTCATTGGGACAATTGGTGAAATTACAACACACTTATCGCTAATACTTGGTAACAGTTGTGAGCATGTCGTATCAATATTTTCATACTGAATTGACAAGATTAGGACTTCTGATTCTTTTGCAACTGAAAGATTATCTTTCCCTGAAATCATTCTATTTGTTTCTCCATAGATCTCTTTTGCAAAGTTAGAATACTCCTTTGCTGCTGTTGCTGCACGTCCAGCATCACGTGAACCGATCATTACATCATGATTTTTACACCATCTTAGCGCAAATCCTTTACCCATTCCTCCCGTTCCACCAATAATTCCAATTTTCATGAAGAGGTTCTAACAATCTTATTATTATCTCTATTTGAAATTTCAGATGAATCTAAATGATCATATTTTTGCGTCACGGTCAGGCAGAAAATAATGTCAAGCGAATTCTTGCTGGACGTACTGGTAATGTTCCACTTACTAAAACTGGTATAGAGCAAGCAGAAAGAATTGCAAAATATCTCAAGCCTCTTAATATATCTGCTATATATTCGAGTCCGATAGAACGTGCAAAACATACTGCCGAAATTGTTGCGGAAAAGAATTCATTGGATTATCAATTAGATGATAGACTAATAGAGATAGATATGGGAAAATTCACCATGATGAATTATGATGATATGTTTGCAAAGTATGGTAATGTCTTTTTGAAGTTTTATGAAAATGATCCCATAATAATGGAACAAAATGTGGAAACATTTCCGCATGTACAAAGGCGAGTTCTTGATATGGTTGATTATGTGATTAAAAGACATGGGAACCAAAATGTAGTACTTGTGACTCATATGGATCCCATAAAATCAATACTTTCTACGGTAATGGATCTAAAGCCAAAAACTTTGTTTGAATTGATTATAGTAAATGCCTCTCTTACGATCATCAAGGAGCAGGATGGGAAGTTTTCGCTATCGGCTATTAATGCAATGGATGTTGATCGTTATTACCAAACTTGGTAATTGCAATCTTCCAAAAATTTTAAATTATATTGATCAACCATTGAAAACGACGGTAATGAGTAAAATCTTTCATTTATCAATCATAATTGCTACTTTATTCATAATTCCTACTGTTACTTTGGTCTTTGCAGCTGAGACTGCTGGTGAATATCTAGATAGGAAATCTGAAATTTGGAATCTATTTTTCCGTATGATGACGGTTGCATTTGTTGTAGGGGGAGTAATAGCTGGGACTATGGTTTGGCAGGTATGGAGATTTAGAGAATCTAATCCAAAAGCAAAGCCAACACCATATGAAGAAAAGGGTGAATTGTAAATTATGGCACACTCAAACTGGGCTGAATGGATATACGTCGCTGTAGTGATTGCACTTTTAGTCTATGTTGGAGCAGAAGCATGGAATATTGAAAATCTTATAGAACATACACCAGAAGATGCTAAAATTATCAAAGTAACTGCTCAACAGTGGCTTTGGAGTTTCGAGCATGAAGATGGTACAAAGGAAATAGGTGAACTTCATTTGAAAAAGGATCATGCCTACAAATTTGAAATTAGAAGTATAGATGTTAATCACAATTTCAACATACCTGAATATGTTGTATTACTAATGTTTAGAAAATGGTTCTAGAACTTCGAAAAGCACGTCCAGTTTGGCAAATAATGTTCTCAACTCATCACACGGATGTTGGACTTCTTTACTTGGTTTTTTCTCTTCTTGCCATGTTTATAGGCGGTGCAATGGCCATTGCACTTCGTGTTGAGTTGTTTGCTCCTGGTGCACAACTCATCCAAGACTCTATGACATTTAACAGACTGTTTACAGCCCATGGAACCACAATGATCTTCCTGTTCTTGCTTCCATCTGCATCTGCTGTCGGTAACTATCTTGTCCCAATCATGGTCAGATACAAAGACATGGCTTATCCAAAACTTAATGCAATTGCGTTCTGGATGATTCCACCAGCAGCTGCACTTGTCTGGCTTGGAATGGCTGACTTTGGATGGTATGCAAATCCACCTTACTCTGTTATCAGTTCTCCTGCCCCAGCAGCAGAGATGTGGATCTTTGGTCTTAAAGTGTTGGGCGTTTCATCAATTCTTAGCTCTGTTAACTTTGTCGTAACTATACTGAAATGCAAACATCCTGACTTGTCACTTGGCAAGGTACCACTTTTGGCATGGTCATTTTTGTCATCATCTATAATTGTACTTGCTGCTATGCCAACATTTGCCGCTGCATTATTGATGTTATTGACAGACAGACTAGGTGCCACAGGATTTTTCAATCCAGCTGTGGGAGGAGATCCGATTGCATACCAACATCTGTTTTGGTTCACTTTCCATCCCGAAGTGTATGTGCTTGTCATTCCTGCAATTGGAATGATGTATGAGATCATACCTAGGTTTTCACGTAGACCTATCTTTAGTCACTCTTCTGGAGTTGCGGCTTTTATTATTTTATCTCTCGTTGCGTTTGCATCTTGGGCTCACCATATGTTTGCTACTGGAATGACATTTACGGAAAAAACTGTGTTTATGGTTGGAACATTGGCTGCTGTGCCTGCTTCGGCAATGCATGTTTTCAACTTTCTTGCTACCATGTGGAATGGCAGAATTAAGTTCGCAACACCAATGATGTGGGCTGTTGGTGGAATAGCACTGTTCTTTGCAGCAGGTGCCGGCGGTGTAGTAAATACTGCCATGCCATTAGACTTTATCACACATGACTCTTACTGGGTTGTAGGACACTTCCACCTGTTTGTATTTGGAACAATTGCATTTGGCACGATTGGATTCGTCTATTACATATTCCCATACGTAACTGGCAGAATGTATAATGAAAAGTGGGGAGTTGTACACTTCATCTTAGTATTTGTCGGTGCCTGTATTGCATTTTTCACCCAACACATATTGGGACGCGTAACCCACATCATGGTGAGGGTGGATATTAGGTGTTAAGATGAGTGAACACGATGAAACAGTTTGGAGAACTTCTCCTGGAAGAGTTGGAAAACTCATGGCAGTTTTATGCGGCACAGTTATTGTTGGAGGAATAATCTTCTTTGCTCTTGGTGATTACTGGATCTCTGAACTTTCCCCCGTAGGACAGAAGTTTGCTGGTATCACTGATGAGCCAGCTGCACCTGTTGTGGCACAAACTGGTGATGACATACCAGTAACGTTAGACTTTATTGAATCGTCAGATTTTCGAACGTTAGCTTTCAATGCATTACCTGATGAACCAGGGAATAACCCAACAATTAATGCCAAAGTAGGTGATAGAATAATCTTTAATATCTTAAATGCTGGAAAATCATTTCATTCGTTCGGTGTAACATTAGATGAAGAAGGATTTGGAGGAATATTACCTGGGACAGACGTTGCTGCTGCAAATAATCCGTTAAAGCCTGGTGAAGGCGGAACTTCTGAATTTATTCCGGGTGAACCAGGAACATACTATTACATATGTACTGTACCAGGTCACAGAGAAATGGGCATGGTTGGAACAATTATAGTCGAGTAGCTTGAAATTAAAATACTTAGCATTAACATCTTTGGTAGTTCTTTATTGTCTGATGGTTATAGGAGGATATATCTCTGCAGCAGGACTTGGATTAACTTGCCCAGATTGGCCGTTATGCCCAAATGGATAGCCACCGCCGTGGGTTCTTGGATTACAGCAGGTTCTCATTGGAAGATTAGAACTACTGCAACGTTGGCAGCCATATTTGTTGTAACCCAGATAACATTAGGAGCATTGGTAATAGACACGATGCTGCATGCTTTACTGGTATCTATCCATTTCGGTATTGGAATATTGCTTTTTGCTATGGTTCTATTAACTACATTGTTTGCATTCAGACTGAAACCAAAATCTATTCAGACTACTGCTTAGATTTTGATCTACGCTTTGACCAATACACGTAAATGAATATTATTGCAGTCATCATTCCACCCATTGTAACCGCACTAATGAAAACAAACCCAAATGTATTCTGGGAGCTTATGTTAAATGTGTAAGTAAGTGGCTGTCCATCATCAGCAATATCATATAGATCAACTCTAAAAACATGATTTCCTGACATTTCAAAAATGTAATCCATCTCCATATGCCCATTTTGATACATCTTAGGCATAACAGCATCAATTTGCTCTCCGTCATAAAAAATCCTAATTCCCATCGTAAATTGATCTAGTTCTTGGAAATCAGCATCTACTATTTGGAAAAGAACTTGAATTTCTTCATCAACAGCTGGTATTTCAGGGAGCGTAGCAATC
>LUMJ01000295.1_pt1 | contig 20985 bp, 26 predicted proteins | sample 729631 | NCBI WGS metagenome assembly LUMJ01 (sample SAMN03860266, study PRJNA289734) | marine metagenome | biome: seawater column; feature: ocean; material: water; isolation source: Red Sea water column Station 22 - depth 500m | place: Saudi Arabia: Red Sea | collected 2011-10-15 | depth 500 m
TCTTAGTATAGTACCAGTTAGATCATTGTTAGTTAAGTCTATTCCATTAAGTATAACCCCACTCAGATCCACATTAGTTAAATCAACACCATCAAGATTCGCACCAGATAGGTCAGCACCTGTTAGTATTGTACCAGTAAGATCATTGTTAGTTAAATCAACACCAGCAAGATTCGCATAAGATAGGTTAGCACCTTTTAGTATGGTACCAGTAAGATCAACATTAGTTAAATCAACACCAACAAGATTAGTATAAGTCAGGTTTTTTCCCTTCAGGTTTACATTTGAAAGGTCTATACCTGCTAAATTGATATTAGACAGGTCATTTCGTTCTAGCAGATTTGAATTCTTTAGGTTTGCAAGTACAAATCTTGCGTTGTCAATGTTTGCATTTTTAAAACTAGTATTACTTAGATCTGCTTTGTCGAAAATTGCATTCTGCAGATTCAGATTGTCAAAATTCTTGCCGGATAAATCTGCACCAACTGCATATATCACGCTTGTTTTAGGATTGTTTACAGTACTTTGAGTTACTGAATATGTCTTGCCAAAGTTATCTGAGATGATTGAAAAAACATTCTCAGCAATTATTTTATTGCCAAAACTCATTGTATGACCAGCATCAGTAAATATGGGCTCTTGAACGTAATCAAATATTCCTCTAAAATCTGCTGTTTTCATGCATATTTTATCTAATTCATCAAATGCGTTAACATATTGTTGAGATTTTTGTACGTATGATAAATTTGTAAAGCCATTTGTTATCTCCTGTTCTGTTAAAACACGATAGCCAGTTGAAGGCAGTGGCTGAACAATAATTATTGTATCAAATTCATTATTCTTCCCAAATTCACAAACAGATTTCCAATTTTGTATGGTTTTTTCTATTAGTATATTATTAGAATCATTCCAACCATCGTACATAATTATCAAATCCGGTTCTAATGTTGATATTTTATTTTTGATTAAGTTGTATTCAGTTTCTGATGTCGCACCACTAATCCCAGCATTTATTACCTCAATTTTTTTGTTCGTGATTTCTTCATTAATAATTTGCTGAAGGTGTGCTGGCCATGTTTCATTATTAGATACTCCTGATCCAACCGTTGTTGAACCACCTACCGCAAATATTCGAAAGTCTATATCGTGCTTTTGTTTTTGAAATTCATTTCCTCTGAAACCATGAGAATTATACGTTCTATCTAAACATGTTGAATCTCCAATCATGTCAGGTCCACATGGGTAAATTTCTTCTTTGATATATTCAGGATTAAAATAAAAATCTGAATTTGTGAGGATTCTTGCTGCCCACAATCCTGCATTGTTTGCGAGCCAGTCAGGAGTCTGGGATGTTTTTGTTATGGAACTTTCAGTAGTCCCCTTTGCTTCTATCATGTGCTCTATGTTAGTAAGAAACTCATCATCAGTAATTTGTCCATTTGCCCACATTTCAGCAAATAACTTTGGGTTCTTACTGGATTCAATATTTATGATTCCAACCTTAATCAAGTATTCAATCGCATTCACAAATTCTGTTTCAGAAATTGCATCACCAGCCCACCATCCAGCTGTGTTTTTCACCCACTCGGGAACACTTTGAGCTGTTTCAGATGTTTGTGAGATATTAACTTGGATAATATTTTCCTTTACTAAAAATTCAATAGCATTTAGAAATTCAGTTTCCGAAATTGCATCATCAGCCCACCACCCTGCGGTATTTTTCACCCAGTCAGGTACGCCTACTGCGAATACATTTGAGTTAATAATAATTCCAGTGAAAAGTAGTATAGTGCATATAACGAAAACAGTAACATTTTTTTCCAATTAGATTATTAAACTATTATCATGATTAAACATAAAAGCTTCTTGTATAATCAATGATTTCATGAACAAATTTTCTACAATTAAGGAAGTCTTTTCGTTTTTTATTCATAAAAGAAAATTTCACATGTTTCCGATTATTATTTTGTTAATTGCACTAATTGGTATAACTGCGTTAGCACAAACTGGTCTTATAGCATTCATTTATCCGATTTAAAATGGAATTATCATCACCACGATTCAAGGCTTTAACTGTGACAGCAGGGTTTTCATTATGGTTTTATATTATATCTTCTGTTATTGGTTTATTTTCTTTTATCGCCCTTATGGTTTTTGTTGCAATAGTAATAACAATAACTCAAATCTTTGCATTAAAGCTTTCAAAAGCATTAGATATTTTTGCAATAATTAATACGAGAATATTTTTAGGAATTTTATTTGTTTTTGTAATATCATTTTATGGTATATTTTTCAAAGTACTACATATTGATCTTTTAAGATTAAAGAAACAATCAACAAGTTACTGGCTTGATGCGGATAAAATAAAGCAATCAACAATTTTCAGGCAATACTAATGTACACTTTAGGAATTTCTTGTTATTATCATGACTCTGCAGCTTCTTTACTAATGGATGGTAAGGTTATAGCCGCTGTTGAAGAAGAACGATTTACAAGAAAAAAATTTGATGATGATTTCCCAAGGATGGCAATTGATTGGTGTCTTAATGAAGCTGGAATTAGTCCAAAAAATATAGATTCCATTGCATTTTATGATAAACCAATCTTAAAGTTTGAACGTTTACTAGATAATTATATTGCAGTAGCACCAAGAGGGCTATACAGTTTTCTAGATGTAATTCCAAAATGGATACACAAAAGACTCTGGATTAAAGATGAAATATCGAGATATCTAAATGGATTTAATGGCGACATAATTTTTCCAGAGCATCATACCTCTCATGCTGCTTATACTTTTTTTACGTCACCATTTGATGAAGCTGCAATTTTAACAATTGATGGAGTTGGAGAATGGTCCACTACAACATTTGGTACTGCACATGATACAACAATAAAATTAACTAATGATCTTAGATGGCCTCATTCTGTTGGTCTACTTTATTCTGCATTTACTTATTTTCTTGGATTTAAAGTAAATGAGGGAGAATACAAACTTATGGGATTATCCGCATATGGTAAACCAAACTATTATGATCTTATATTGAAAAATCTTGTTGATGTAAAAAATGAAGGTAGCATTCATCTTAATATGATTTGTTTGGAATTTCACCACGAAAAGAGGATTCAAACGCTGAACAAATTCATTATGACATCGCAGCTAGTGCTCAACTAGTTTTAGAAGATATTTTGTTAAGGATGGTAAATCATGTTTATAAAAAAACTAGTATGAAAAATCTATGTTTGAGTGGTGGTGTAGCCCTAAATGGAGTTGCAAACTACAAAATTCTAAATGATGGGCCATTTGAAAACCTACATGTACCACCATCACCTGGTGATGGTGGCAGTGCAATTGGTTGTGCGCAATATTTGTATTATTGTCATAAGAAAAATAAAAGAAAAATAGAGAAAAATACGGAACTAATTCAAAATAATATCTTTACAGGTCCATCATATCCTAATGATGAAATTAAATCATTTTTAGACATCAATAAAATTAATTACAAATTTCTTGAAACAAATGATTTACTGGTATCTACTGCAAAATTATTATCGGAAGATAATGTTGTTGGTTGGTACCAGGGAAAAATGGAGTGGGGGCCAAGAGCTTTGGGTAATAGAAGTATACTAGCTGATCCTAGAAATGCAGAAATGAAAGACATACTTAATGAAAAAATAAAACATAGAGAAAGCTTTAGACCTTTTGCTCCATCCATTTTAGAGGAATATACATTTGAATACTTCAATATTAATGTCCAAAGTCCGTATATGCTGTTAGTTGCGCCAGTAAAAAAACCAGAAAAAATTCCTGCTGTGACACATGTAGATGGAACTGGTAGAATACAAACAGTTTCTAAGTATATCAATCCACTTTATTATTCTCTAATAAATGAATTTTACAAAATTACAGGTGTTCCAGTTTTGGTTAATACATCAATGAATGTTAGAGGGGAACCAATTGTGAATACACCAGAACAAGCCTATAATATGATAATCAAAACAGACATGGATTATATCGTATTAGGAAATTATATTGTTAAGGGGAGTGAATAAATCGTCTGTACAAGTTTCCTACAAAAAACAAGTGACATTAGGAATTATCGGCGTTACAATTCTACTCTTGTTTATTGAAGCTATTGCTAATGTTTGGTGGATAGCACAGATTCATTGTGAATTTGAGGGGAATGAAATATTTCAAAATATGAATGAAATTAAAAAAAGGCAGTTATGTTTGGATTTTTATAATATTCGAACATCAGGCGATGAAATTATTCCAGATCAGTCAACTGATTCAATAACAATTAACAGTCTGGGTTTTCGCGGCGTTGAATTTTCTAGTATTAAACCACCAGATACATATAGAATTTTTATGGTTGGCGGTTCGACAATGTTTGGAACAGGCGCAACTTCAGATGCAACCACAATACCAGGACACCTGCAGGAAATTTTCGATGAAAAAGATTTTAGATTTAATATTGAAGTAATTAATTCAGGAATTCAGGGAGCAGATTCCAGTACTGAATTAAAACTTATTGAGCAAAAATTAATCAAACTCTCACCTGATCTTGTAATAATTTATGATGGATGGAATGATTTGCGCGCAAATCATTCTCCTACGGATGTAAAAACAAACTGGGATACAATCTGCAAATACGGCAAAGAAAATTATTTCGATGTTATTGTTGTACTCCAACCAATTGCCGGATTTGGGAATAAAGTTTTAACTACACAAGAATTAGAATATGCTCAAACTGGTATTGACTATACTAATAACCCTCTGATAAAATCATTGTCAAATTACCAGAATTATGCAAAAATGTTAACAGAAATTAAGACATGCATGGCAACTGTTGATTTAAGAGGTGCTTTTGATACTGAAACTGAACCAATTTATTGGGATCAAGGACATGTGTCTGACCAGGGAAATAATATTGTCGCAAAATCATTATTTAGTATAATTTCGCCCGTTGTTTCAATTGGTAATGGACTTGACACTTTTGGAGATCAAAAAAATACTACCAAGGCATCATCATTAGTTTATGATGAGCGTGAGATTGTTGTAAATGTTGAATTGTTGGATTCAACTGATACTAAGAGTGAGAAGATCAAAATCAGTACACATGATAACACCAATTATAACACTATCAAAAATGTCACTTATTTTCTTTCAATATCAAAGGATAATGAAAATTTATTGAAAGATTATTTTTTTGCGGAGGATGGTATACTGATCATAACTATTGAACCAAATAATGAATTGCCAACTAGAGTAATTGGTGAAAAGCAATACGATAATAACGCATATGTAATGCCAGGTTCAAAGTATGATCCTGCAACATCAGGTGAAAGTTTAACAAGCACTACACCAATTCGAATAACTGGTCCAATCTTTGATACTGAAGGAATTTATAACTTTGATATTGAATTACGAACAATTGATAACCGTCAAAATTGGGTTTTTAGTTTGTCAGGTTTTCATTCCCAGATTAGTATAGAAAAGGATATTGTTGTTGAAGAAACTTTCACAGAAAGTAAATCATCTTTTCAAACAGAAGATTTCTTCCGTAAACTCTTCTCGTATTATAAGACACCTATTCTGCTGAACGAGATTTTCAGATAGAGTAATGTCTAGTAATACAAAAGTTAGCCAGGGTTCCTAGTTCTGTGAAGCAGCAGTGACAAATTTTTTAAACACATCTTCCGGAAATCCAGGTCTACTATTAAATTCTGGATGAAATTGTACTCCTAAAAAGAATTTATGTGTCGGAACTTCTAAAATCTCCATTCTTTTCCCATCATCACTTTCTCCAGAAAAGATCATACCTTTTTTCAAGAACTCATCACGATATCTAGTATTAAATTCATATCTATGTCGATGTCTTTTAGAAATTTTATCGGAATTGTAAATTTTATGCGCTAATGAATTTTTGCTAATCTTAATCTCATTTGCACCTAATCGTAATGAACCACCCATATCAGTTTCATTTTTTTGTTCAGGCAAAAGATCAATAATTGGGCTCTTTGTATCTGCGATAATTTCAGTTGAGTTAGCATTTTCAAGACCACACATTTTACGGCCAAATGCAACTGCAGCTAGTTGAAACCCAAAACAGATTCCAAGATACGGTATATTTTTTTCCAGCGTATACGTGGCAGTATCAATTATTCCTTCAGAACCACGTGTTCCAAACCCACCAGGTACTAGTACACCATCAAAATTATTAAGCTGATTAAGATTTCCATTGAATGTTTCTGAATCAATCCAATCAATTTTTACCGATCTACCAATAGATGCAGAAGCGTGTTTAAGTGCTTCATTAACACTAACATAACTGTCTACGAGTGTAACATATTTGCCAACCATTGCAATTTTGATTGGGTCATCTGTTTTTTGTAACGAATTAACAATCGTATTCCAACTATCCCAATTTTTTGATGCATTTACATAACCAACTCTTGTAAATTTTTTAAAAATTACATCAACCAGTCCTTGTTCGTACAACATTTGTGGTATCATAAAAATAGATTTAGCATCATGACATGAAAAAACATCATCTGTTGTTACATTTGTAAACATTGAAATTTTTTGTTTAGTTTTATCTAGCAATGGTGTTATACAACGTACACATAATAAATCTGGTTGTATACCAATCCTTCTTAATTCTTGTACACTGTGTTGTGTTGGTTTTGTTTTCTGTTCACCAACAACATCCAATGATGGTGCTAACGTGACATGAACAAAAATAACATTTTCAGAACCATCTTCCACCTTAATTTGTCGTAATGCTTCAAGAAATGGAAGACTTTCTATATCACCTACTGTACCACCACATTCTACAATTAACACATCAAGCTGTTCATCATTTGCGATTGCTCGTATACGGTTTTTTATTTCATCAGTAATATGCGGAATTATCTGAACACATGCACCCAAATATTTTCCCTTTCGTTCAGCATCAATAACACTAGAGTAAATTTGAGCTGTTGTAATGTTATGAGATTTTGGAATATCTTTGTTGAGATATCTTTCATAGCTCCCAATATCCATATCACATTCACCACCATCTTCTGTGACAAACACCTCACCATGGGCAATTGGGTTCATTGTTCCCGCATCAAAATTCAGATATGGATCAATTTTCACACATGAAACTTTTTGATCTGATAATTGTAGAAGTTTTGAGATTGAAGCAGAAACTACGCCTTTACCAAGACCAGACATCACTCCGCCTGTAACAAAAATAAACTTCGTCTGCATAGATATGAAAGTATTTTCCTATTTATGTAGCTTTTCCTACATGTGTACTTTTGTCTAAGATAGATTATATTTGGTGTTTAGTAATCCAAACTAGCTATGGGGGAGTGCGTAAGAAGGAATCTGCACGAGGGTGGATGTAAAATAAAACTCCCATCCTAGTACCAAACAGCAGAGAAATTCTACCCTCATGGCATCTTAATTTCAAGAATTTCAAAAACTCTTTTATCGAGACTAGTCTAATAATCACTATGGTTGATGAAAAATCATCTCGAAATCAAGCATATGTTTTGTTAAATGTGGATTACAAACATCAAAAGGATATTATCAATAAAGCTAAGACATTACCAACTGTAGAAAACGTCAAGGTAATGTATGGAATTTATGATGTAATGATAATTTTGGAATCTAATGATATGGGTGCTATTAAAAAAACAATTGATGTTGATATACATAATTTTGATGGAATTACAAACATGACGTCACTAGTCACTGTTGGTATAGCTGGTGCAATTTTAGAATAAGAATTGCAAGAATATGAAATAGTAATAGTAGGAGCCGGACCAGCTGGTCTTTCAGCTGGAATGTATGTTGCGAGACAAAATGTTTCGTGTTTAATCATCTCAAAGGATTTAGGTGGCCAGATGAACCTAATCCCAAAACTTGAGAATTATCCTGGTACTATAATGTCCAGTGGACAAATATTAGCTAAGACTCTTGAGACCCAATATCTGTCGTTTAAGGGAGAATTAGTTTATGATACAGTTGAAAAGATTGATGAATACGATAGTGGTTTTAAAATTCAAACAAGTCGTTCTCAGTATACTGCCAAAGCAATTGTGCTGGCACCAGGTAAAGTCCCAAATATGCTTGGGGTAGAAAATGAATCTGATTATTTTAACAAAGGAATTCATTACTGTACTAAATGTGATGCACCATTTTACCAAGGTAGGACTACTGCATCTATTGGTGTTGGTTCTTATCTTGTGGAATCAGGTTTGCTATTATCACGAATGGCGTCTAAGATATATCTAATTTTAAAGGGCTCAAAGCTTGGAGGCGATAAGGATCTGATTGCAACATTAGAAAATAACAAGAACATCGAAATTATTACACAGTCATCAGTGCAAGCAATTTCTGGAAATTCTGTTCTTCAACAAATTACAGTAGTTGATTCATCTGGAAATGAAAACGTATTGGATGTTGACGCATTGTTTATTGAATTAGGCTCAAAGATTGATCTCGATTATGTTAAACATTTAGTGAAAATAAACACCAAGGGTGAAATTGAAATTGAATCTGGTGGTGCAACAAGCCATCCAGCAATATTTGCTGCAGGTGATGCTACCACAATTCCATATAAACAAATTATTGTTGCGTGTGGTGACGGTTCTAATGCTGGACTTTCTGCATTTAATTATGTTGAAAAGCTAAAAGGTAAACCAGGTATACGTGCTGACTGGAAAAAACAGATAGGCGGTCAAGTTTTCCATTACTGATTTTAGATAAATACTAGATTATGGTAATAACTGTATGATGCTATGGATTGCTGCTGCAGCAATTGGAATTTTAGTTGTGGCAGTTTTAATTTACAAATATACAAAGACATCAAAATATGATGTAGTAGGATTTTCTACACACTGTAAGATTTGTGGTGACAAAATTAATGGCTTGAAATGCCCGAAATGTGAACAAAAAAAGACAGATTTAAGATAAAATCACTTAAACCACTGATCCAACGTGTGACTTCTTTTCTCAAGACTTTTCTTCAATCTATTCAGTGATGCCTTGACTCTTTCTTCTGAAAAATCTCTTTCATTTGATAAATAATCTATGATTCCTGAATAATCAGTATCCTTAAACTCAATTTTACCAACATTTGGTGTATCATCTTGTAAGAAAATTTTCCTTATTTGTTTATAGTCAACTTGTTGTAATTCTTCCTGTATTTTTGGTATATCTTCCAATTTTCCATATTCTTTAATCATTTTAAGAGCAGTTTTCGGGCCAATTCTTTCGAATCCATCAGGATTAAAATCAGTTCCAATGAGTATGCCTATGTCTATTATTTGTTCGCCAGTAATACCAAGTGCATCCAAACTTTTTTGATAACTAATAATCTCAGGCTCAATGTCGATGTAGGTATTACGATTAGGAAGTTTTCTTCTACCTGAATTAGTAAAATTACGAATTAGTTTCTTTGCACCAAATAATATAGAATCAAAGTCTTGGCTGGCTACTGCATCTGCAATACCGGTTTTGTTCATATATGCCGCAGTTGCCTCACCATCTGCTTTCGCTTGTACATATGGTATGCCAAATAAATCAAGAAAGTGTTTCGAATCCTCAACCATAGTATCTTGCATTGACGTCGTTTGTTGTGCATATTTTCTTGCTGATTCAAGATCACCACTAGCCTTTGCTTTTTCATATTTTATCGTCGCTTCCTTTTTACCTAACTTTCTACGTTCAATTTCTGCTGTTTTTAGTGATGGTGGCTTTCCATCGAAAACGTATACTGGTTTAATTCCCATAGATAAAAAATTAACATTTCTGTACAACAAACCTGTTAGATGGCTAGTTACTCTTCCCCTACTATCAGTAAGATGCATTCCATCAGGTCCTCGAATAATTGCTAAAAATTGATAAATTGCATTGTATGCGTCAATTGCTATTATTTTTGAGGCAAATGATTCAAGGTTAGTTTTTTCACGTACTAGAAGAGATTTGATATCTACACCCATGGTAATGGGTCATTTTTCTTGTTTTTGTGTTTACTGCTTTAACCGATTTACTATATTAGGGCGTGTAACAAAATTGCATTGTCGGGATAGCCAAGCCTGGTAAGGCGGACGCCTCGAAATCTTAAACAGGACAGCGTCTGTGCATCCGCACGCGGGGGTTCGAATCCCTCTCCCGAGAATGGATGTTCATGATTATGACAAGCAGATCCAAGCTTCATTTAGAAAGATGAAGGATGTGTTTTCCAAAAGAAACTACGATACTATGGTAGATTATGACAAGTCAATGATTCGTATTCCATTGTCAAAAGCATTAAGAAATAAGCACTTACAAGCATTGTATCAGCTTACCAAGAAAGTTAAGAAAGACTGGAAAGACGTTCTTAGAGACAATATTGACAATTTGACTGTATGGATTATGGAGACTTAAGAGAATTTAATTATTAACATTTGATATGAACTATCAGCATCTGATAAAATGTTAAAGAAAGATCAAGAATCGAAATTAGAATAAAAAGAAAGGAATTTTTTGAGGCACTTAACAGATGACGAGGACGTTCTAGCGGTTAAATAGAAACTAGATTACAATGTCGCTTTTCGCCTGAAAAAATAAGCAATTTTCGGCAACGGATTAAGCTTTTTTTTAGCTCTTCCTCTCCCGGCGCTTGTTGTTTTGGTATAACATAAAAGTAAGAGCATAATTGATGATTATTAATGGCAGAAATCGATACATCAAAAAATGTTTATTTGTACAAAGCTGGCGATGTTGGTGATTATATGGCAATGTTATGGATGCCACCAAACCCTGATCACATTAAAATTCAGAAAATAACTAATGTTGAGCCAGCAGAGGCAGAAGGAATGATAGGTGTATGGAAAGGCGTTTCGAAGGATGATCTATTCGAAATTAAAATCTAAAAATAAAATTTTATTCTTCACGCCAACGTCTTACCAACAAGAACGCAAGTATTGCACCAACTACACCAGCTAATATAATAAATTCTGTAAAAAATGTCGTTGTCATTTATTTATCCAATTCATTGTAGAATATAATTTTATTTTGAATCATTCTGTTCAGAGTTATCCGGTTCATCAGGTGTATCAAATGATCTACCAGGTCCTACCATGTCTTCTGGTTTTACATCTTGATCCCATCCACCTTTTATTCCCTTTACTAAGGAAACAATCCCACATACAATCAGTAATGTTGTAATTGTAAATATTATCATTTTATTTTCTGATGCAGTCTCACAGTCAATTTCAGTTGGAGGGGAATCATCGTGATATTCAAAACATTTGGAAAATTCTTCCTGTAAGGTTATTTCAGCTGATTGACTGCCGAAAACTGACAGGAAAATAATACCAGAAAATATCAATCCAACTCCTAGAATAATAAACCGTGTATCGCTCACAAGTAAAATAGAGATTATGAATATTTTAGGCATTCCATTTGATATTTGAATGTGTTTCTTCAGGGAGACAGTTTAACATATTTAAAATTGTAATTTTAAATTTAATCATGGTATTTGGTTGGGGTAAGAAAAAACCCGAAAAACAGGAAGCAGAAACTATTCCTCAAAAAAAACAAATCACACTTGAAGATATACCTGATATCATTGATGAAATACGAACAATCAGAGCAAAAACAATAATTGCTGAGACTAAAACCTTTAGAAATAAAATTAAATCAAGTTCTGAAACAATTTTACATATAGCTATTGATCTAGAGCGTGACACACTCAAAGTCGATGATATGGATGTACATCTCAGAAGATTAGTTGAGCGTGGGAAAAAGGAGGTTATATCCATTATCAAAAGAGAATCAATTGTTGAATTACCAGAAATAAATTCCTATGAAGACGTGAAATCATTTAACGTAATAGCTGGTAGAATGCTAAAGAAAATAGGTGATGCATTAGGAAGACATTCAGTACCTATCAATGTATTTGCAAAGAAATACGCTAGTAAATTGAAGGATGATCTTAAATCTATGACTGATAGAAATGATGAAATTACTACATTAATTTCAAATCATGCTGAATTAGAAACTAAAACTGAACAACTTACTGATACAATGAATAAAATTGCTCAAGCAAAAAAATCAATCATCAATTTAGGAGAAGAGAAAAAGATAGATAAAAAAAATATTGAAAGTCTTGAAAATCAAATAACAGATGATCAGAATAATATAGAATCCATTAAAAATAGTGATAATTATCAGAAGTTTTTACAGATTACTAGAAAACTGGATTCTATGTCCGATGAGAAAAATAAAATTAAAAATGAAATAGAAGAACAGTTCACCAAGATTTCAAGACCACTAAACAAATATGTTTATGTTTCATCACTTGATAAACCACAAAAAAAATTATTAGAAAATTTAATTGCGAAACCATATAATATGTTAATTGATTCTAATAGACAAGATATTATCAAAATATTAGAATCTACGAAAAATGGTGTACAATCTGGTTCTGTATCAGTTAAAGATACAAGCAAATCATTATCACAGATAGATGAAACACTTTCATTACTAGATACATTCATTGAGAAAATTTCAATTTTTCATAAATCAAAAAGTGATATTGAAAATAAATTGTCAGCTCTTGACGTTACAGAATTAAAACAAAAGGAATCTATATTGAGTAAACATGAAAATGATAAATCGATTTTAGAATCAAAAATTAAATCTGCAAAGAAAGAATTAATGGATGCAACTGAATTAATTCCAAAATGGATAAGCTCATTGGAATCAGTTTTAAATCAGATCTCTGCTGTACAATACACTATAAGATCGAAGTAATATGTCTGAATTAAAAAAGAAAAAGTTGGAACGTAAAATATCATTAACAAAAGATGCAAGAGATGGCATATTATCATTTTGTAAAATGAATCATCCTAACGAGGGAATTTTAATTCTTCGTGGTAAATCAAAGCGTGGTGATGTATACATAGACGAATTAGTCGTTCCACCATTTTCTGAAACTGGTGCAGATTTTGCAGGTTTTCCTCATAACCCATTACCATTGGATCTTAGTTATGTTGGAATAGTTCATTCACATCCTTCAGGTCCAGCTAAACCATCACTTACTGATTTAGATAATTTTTTTGGTTTAGTATCAATAATTGTCAAGTCACCATACGAGGACGATGACATATTTGCGTGGGATAGTGATGGAAGAGAACTACCACTTACTATTGTTTGACATTGATAGAAAAATATGAATGTAAAAATTATAACAAAACTTTATAAGTTTTCTAGAATGATTTTTCAATATGCTAAATTATAAAGGCTATTTAGTATTTTTATTTGCATCATTAGCTGTTAGTATTGGGTTACAATTAGTTTTACCATTTCCATATGGATTAGGCGCAGCATTAGCAATCTTCATCATATTTCCATTGCTATTAAGAAAAAGATACATGGCTAAAATGAGAGGATCAGGCAGTTCAGGATTTGGTCTTGGTGGAGGATTATTTGGTCAAGGTCAGGGTACTGGTGTAAGATATGTATGTCTAACTTGCAATCACCGATTCAAGGGTGGAGATTGTCCTCGTTGCGGTTCTAAAATGAAACGTGCAGATTTCTAGATACGTGTGATTAAATGTCAGAACTTGCACTAGATATAATTCGTAAGAGGGTATTTTTTCATAATTCAATCGATGTATGGATATCTGCATGTGATGAAAACAATATTGATTGGTTTAATGTAGAAGAATACAAAAGGTTCATTGCATATTTACTTAAAAATAATTTACAGCTTAAAGCTTTCAATCTATGTACACATGAAGCCGGTGCAACTGAAGAGAAAAAATCAAAATTTGCTGAAATTTTAGGAGAAACAAAAAATTCTGATCCAAATGCTGCGACATATACAATCAAACTAAATGATGAATCTATCTCAACAATAAGGAAATTTAGTTTTCAGAACTAATCATTTCTTTAGTTTTGGGTTTACAATTGCATCCAGCGCATTTCCTATAAATACAAAAGCAAGACCTGTAATTGCAATCATTATTCCAGGTGGTGCAATCCACCACCATAGCCCTCGTGCTGCAGCACCATATGTATTTGCATCATGTAGTATCTGCCCCCATGTGGGAAATGTTGGATCACCAAGACCCAAAAAACTTAGACCAGCTTCTGTTGTAATTGCAGCAGGAACCGAAATCGCAATACTAGCAAAAGCGTAAGGCAATAACTGTGGAATCATATGTTTAAAAACTATTTTTGAGTTTTTTTGTCCCATCATTTGTGATGCCTCAACATATTGTCTAGTTTTTATCTGAAGTGCCATACTACGTGAAACCTTTGCAATACCAACCCAACCAAAGATCATCAGAAATCCTACTAACAAAAATATACTGTTACTGATAGTTACAGCAAGAATTATCAAGAAAGGTAGTGCAGGAAGTGCATAAATAACATCGTTGAATCTCATCATAACTTCATCAGTTTTTTTTCCTTTGAATCCAGAATATACACCATAAATTAAACCAGATATTACAGAACCAACAGCTACTGCAATACCAATAAACAACGCAAGTGGTCCATCATTCCATATGCTTTTCCACCAACAATTAACTTGGAATCAATGGAACTAATTTTTTCATTAGCACCATAAATATTAACTAAAAACAAATAATCACCCTTTAGTACTTCACCATCTATATTTGCAAATATCATATCTTCACTAGACATGCTTTGGTTGTATAATCCCATTTCAGAAAAATAAATTTGAACATTTTTTTTAATATTATTATCAGTTGAAAAAATTCGTTCATTGTGCATAACAATTGTATCTGAATATGGTAATGTTTTCGATAAAAGAAGTATCTCTGATTGATCTGGTCTAATTACAGAAATTTGCAGTAAGTGTGAGCCTGAATATTCAACATTAAATTCATAAATGAAATCACTTGGAAAGTCATCATAGTAATATTGCATACCAAATTGATTGGATGTTAATGATATTGCGTCATCTTTAGTTATGGTTACAGGGTTATCTAATATAAGATGCTCAGGAATTTTTTCTGAGACAAAATAATTTACCCACACTGGTACAGATGTTTTTGGATATGATATCCAGCTGCCTGGATTGTTCCATTGTTTGAACGTATCAATAGGAATTGTAATTGCTGATACAGCTGACAATATTATAAGGCATGATAAAATTCCAATACCAACAAGACCAACTTTACTTTTAATAAACTCCTTTCTTATTTCGGGTGCATTTATACCACTCATTACGTTTTCACCCTTGGATCAAAATAGCCATAAAGTATATCAGCAACAAGTATACTGATCAAAAATAATACCGTAAGCACATACGTTGCTCCAATTATAATTGGTAAATCCATCACACTTATAGCTTCAAAATAAAGTCGTCCCATTCCAGGCCAATCAAACACTGCCTCCGTGATTATCGCTCCACCAAGTGAGCCTGAAAGACTTAATGCTAGAATTGTAACAATTGGTGGGGCTGCATTTTTTAATGCATGTTTGTAGATAATCTTTTTTTTACTAATACCAATTGCCTTTTTTGCTATTATGAAATCTTCTTGCAGTGTTCCTACCATAAAATTACGTACAAGATATGCCCATGCACCAAACCCAATCATTACAATTGTGATTAATGGTAATGTCATATGGTAAAGAAGTGCAAAAATGTATTCTGGTTCTGTTGGTAGTATAGATGGTGTTGCCCTCGCAGGAAAAATATGATATGTAAATGCAAATAGAAAGATCATGAGCATACCTATCCACCAAACAGGAAAACTACTACTGACTACTGCAAATGTTGAAGTGATTCGATCAATCACAGAACCCACCTTACTTCCTGCTAGTGCACCCAAAAATATTCCAATTATAGAAATAATTATGGTTGCTGTAGTGAATAATAAAACAGTTCTTGGGATCTTTTCTAGAAGTATATCACCAACATTAGACGAGCCAGAATCACTTGTAAGAAATGTAGCATTTCCAAAATCGAGTATTAATATTTTATACATAGTCAATCCAATTCTTTGTGGAGAATACCATGGATTATCAAGTCCAAGTGTTTTAATCCGTTCATCAATCTGCGTTTGAACAAATTGCTCAAAATCTTCAACAGTTGCAAAACTTTCAGCTATGGCAGGATTTTCTGTAATTTCAGCTCTAACTTGGTAAACTACACCTTGCTTTAAGATAATATCCATATTGGAGCCCACTAACGCAATTGTCAGCAGTAGTGTTATCATCAAAACAGCAAACATAGTTATGCATCTCGTAGCTATATACCTCTTCAGACTCAATGTGTATACTAAGGAAATTTACCTTATAACTTCTAGCAAAAACTTTTCAAATGGTGGGTCTTAAATTGTGTTAATGATATGCGCTAACTGTGAAAATCATAAGCATTTTGAATGTATAGATTGTCTAAACGATCATAAAACTAGTCTTTGTAATTGTGATTGTCATAATACAGAGCATAAGCATGATTAAAATAAAAAACTGATTGAATCATACATAGTCACTTTACCCCTATATCACTATTTTGGAATTATCTCGATCTTAATCAAAAAATCAAGATTCATAAAGTAGTAAAACAATTTTCGAGAATCACGAAGGAACAATGAAAACGTTTGGAACTCTTGAATATACAATTGATTTGGCAACGAAAATTACGCGCAAAAATTATTAAAAAACCAACTAAAATAAAAATTGAAAAACTTTCAAAAGCTGTTGCTGGAAAACAGTTTCGTGGTAAGCTACTTAATTTTCAGAAAATGGGATTAGATTTTCTTTTGAAATCTTCAGGTAATGCATTACTTGCTGACGATATGGGTCTTGGCAAAACTGTACAAACATTAGCATATATTGCATCAGAAAAGCAATCACTACCAGCACTTATTGTGGCACCTCTTGTTACATTGACTAATTGGCAACGTGAAATTGAGAGATTTATGAAGAAAAAGAGTAAGAATGGACGTATTGTAGAAAATGATGTACCAACTATAACATCTATACGATCAGGAAAACGTAGTGAAATTCCTCACTCTGATTTTTATCTTATAAATTATGAATTGTTGCATAAACGTCAAGATGATTTAGCAAAATTAAAAATTAGAACGCTTGTTTGTGATGAAGTACAACATCTTCGTTCTAAAACAACCCAGAAATATAAGGCAGTTAAGACACTTGCATCTATAAAATCAACGAAATATAGAGTAGGTCTTTCTGGTACTCCAATATACAATCATGGTTCTGAGATATGGCCCATTGTTGATATTTTAAAACCAGGGTTATTGGGTAATTTTAAGGAATTTTGTGAATATTTTTGCTATCAAGATGAAAAAGGTAAGGCGATTGTAGTACCAAATAAACGTGATAGTTTACGTTACGTATTACAAAGAGATGTTATGCTTCGTCGAAAGAAGTCAGATGTATTAAAGGAATTAAAGGATAAAGTAAGATACAAGGAGACAATTGATGCAGATGAAACTTACTATACAAACGAATTAAATAAGATTTGGAGTAAACTCGAGGAAGAGCAAAAAAATGCAGAAACTGAATTCAATAAATTAGCATCATATCAAAGAGCAATTCAAAGCGAAAGACAGGCTGCGGGAGTAGCAAAGCTTCATCATGTGACTGATTTTGTAAAAAACATCATGGAGATTGAAGAAAGTGTAGTAGTTTTTTGCCACCATAAATATATTCATAAATTATTACATGAAAGTTTACAGGAATTCAGACCTTCATCAATTATAGGAGGACAAAATGACAAAATCAGGCAGGAAAATATAGACCGTTTTCAAAACGGGGATACAAAGTTAATGGTTGCAGGTTTGCGTGCTGGAAGTATGGGAATAAACCTAACGCGCGCTAAATATGTTATATTCGCTGAACTAGATTGGAGTCCAGCAATACATCGTCAGGCTGAAGATAGATTGCATAGGATTGGACAGAAAAATACAGTTTTTGCTTATTATTTAATTGGTAAAAGAACACTTGATGAGCATGTTGCAAATATTTTAGTTGATAAAAGTTATGAGATTGATGCTATAATGGATGAAAGTCATGACTCATACGAAAATAAAGAAAAGGCAAAATTGATTCTTGCACAAATTCACGATAGACTTCACACTAAGTGAGGCATCTATACTAAACATTGAAAAAAGTGTTGAATGTTCCTAACCCTTGCCTATTCGGAACATCTTTGTACTGCATTCAGGACAAGTACCCTTTGTTGCAGGTTTGCCGTTTTTGAGTGTTACAGCAGTGGCACCTGTCATTTCTCTTTTTGTTCTACACTTGACGCAATAACCAGTTGTCATGTGTTGAGTGGGTACATAGAAGTATTAGCACAACTTTGTTAACGAGATTTAACACAATTGTGACTGTGATTAACATGAAACTTACACATTTTAGCACTATTAGAGAGATCAATTAGCAAATAATCAAATAAAACATAATTAACTAACTGAAATATCCATGAAATACACAAAAATTCTATACTCTACCATTATTTTGATCTCATTAATACCTGTTACAGCATTTGCCGATTCTGTAAATCTATCAGTGGATCTTCCTATATTTACAGATAATGATAAAATTGTGATTTATGGTAGCGTTTCAACTGAGACTGCACTACAGGTTATAATTACTGATCCAGATGAAATAATTATACTAAATCAAACTATCATAATACCAGTTGGAGATTTTACACATGACATGATAATTGGTGATTATGAGTTAAATCGTAGTGGGCATTATAACATATCTGTAATATATGATGAGTCAAAAATTACAGAACAATTTTTCTATGATTCTGAACATAACATTAACCCAATGAAAGTAGATAATACATTAGAAAGTTTCACAGAATCTGAGATGGTAATTGTATTTGCTGTAGCATCTGCTATAATTATTAGCGTGCTGATTTTTCTTGCACGTGGTTCTATACGTGGGAAAAAAACTGAATATGACACTGGTGAATGGGAATCAAAAAAGAACCGAGATTATGAAAAATATCATTCTGAATGGATGAGTGATGAAGTTAGTTTTGAACGTAAAGGGGAAAACAAACTTAGCGATGAAGATTTTAGGAAATCACTGTTAAGTAAAAATTTACCAGATTATTACGCAACTTTACAAATACAAAAAGACGCTAATCAAGATGAGATAAAAACTCAGTTTAGAAAGCTAGCAAAAAAATGGCATCCAGATAGGAAGCAGGGTGATGATGCAGAGAAGAAAATGGCTCAAATAAACATGGCATATGAAGTTCTTTCAAATCCAAAGCGTAGAAAGATGTATGATCAACATTTTTCTAAAAAATCATGATATCAGCGTAAAAATAAGAAAATTTCATGAAAATTTAAGTATATTTTTGTTCTTTATATGACGTGAGTTTAGAAAAAACTTTCAACGCAGAGCGACTTTACAACCACATTGTTCATTACTATATGGACAAAAAAGGTGCTTCAAAAGAAGATGCCAATAAAATTGCACAGGGAGTAATTAGACGAGAACTTCAACGATATGTTTGTAAGGATGATAAATGCGGCCATCTATCTTATGATCATATAAAAAATCAGGACACATGTACCATAATTAATTGTGATTGTCGTAAATTTGTTAAATAGATAATCAACATAATTTAGTTGGTGTATACTTGACATCAATTGATGAGTTATCTAAAACCGGGAAAAAACAATTAGAAGATGGGCAATATGAAGATGCATTAAGTTCATTTGAACGTGCCATATCATTAAATCAAAATGATCCAGATTTGTGGAATTTGAAGGGTATTGTATTAAGGAGTCTTGGTCGATACAATGAGGCAGTAGATTGTTTTAACAAATCTCTGGAAATTGATCCACGTGATAAACATTCATCATAATTAATTTATAAAAACTCTATAGCCGTTATTCCAAAATAGTAACCAATGAAAATTAGTGTTATACTCCAACCACAAGAACCTAAAATTGTATATGCTAGAAATTTTGCCAGTTTCATCTTTAGTAAGCCAGCTGGTATAGAAATCATTTCTCTAAATACTGGTACCATCCTGCCAAATAATACTGCTTTATCACCATATTTTTGAAACCATTTTTCAACCCTCACTAGTTTTTTTTCAGAAACCTTGACATATTTTAAATATTTCAGTAATGCAGTTCTACCAAGTTTTAGTGCAATTAAATAGATTACAGTTGAACCGATCGATGCACCAAGTCCACCCAAAATTCCCAAGAAAAATAATTCAAGTAATCCAAGACCATTTTGTGATGCAATAAATCCAGCTGTCGGGAAAACTACCATAGTTGGTATTGGTGGAATTACTGTTTCAATTAACGCAGCAAGAAATACCCCAACATATAGATAATCTGTCATTAATGTAGAAATAAATTCAATAATTGATTCAAGAGGCATAAGTTTCTATCAAATTTTTGTGCTGTTTATACTTTCGTGAGCTTTTGTCAACTATTGGCTCAAGTTAGAATTTATTATTTTGTAATTTCATTAGAATGTATTGAAGCATAAAATATCAGATATGCTAGAAATGGCAAATCAATTATCTGAAGATGAGGAGTATTCTTATGCACTAAAATTTTATAAAAGCATTTTACAAATTGAACCTGCCAATATTGTAGTAATTATTGATTATGGAGTTACATTACAAAATTTAGGACTTTATCATCAGGCATTAACAATGTATGATCAGGCCTTAAAACTTCAACCAAAGAATACAAGTGCATTAATTAACAAAGGTTCAGTTTTACATACATTAGAAAAATACACTGGCGCCATAACTTGCTATGATATGGTATTACAAATTGATATGGATAACCCAGTTGCATTAGTGTATAAAGGACTTTGTACTGCCGAAATTGGGAATATTCAACTTGCAATTAAATATTTTAAAAAAGCATTATCAATCGATAATGAATTTGAATTAGCAAAAGTTAGTATTGATACTGCAAAATGTATTATGAAATCATAGA
>LUMJ01000913.1_pt2 | contig 20975 bp, 20 predicted proteins | sample 729631 | NCBI WGS metagenome assembly LUMJ01 (sample SAMN03860266, study PRJNA289734) | marine metagenome | biome: seawater column; feature: ocean; material: water; isolation source: Red Sea water column Station 22 - depth 500m | place: Saudi Arabia: Red Sea | collected 2011-10-15 | depth 500 m
CTAATTGGGTTAAAATCACTTTTTTTGCTTCAAATCTTGCGAATTTCTGCAGTTTGATTTGATAGATGTCCTCACTTGCGATATTTTTCTTCAAGAAAGATTCCACTTTTAGTCTGATCTTTCTTGCCATTACAGGGCTGCTTCCCCCTGTTGATACTGCAACCTGAACCATGTCTGCAATGTTGATTACCGAAGGGTGAGCAAAGTCGCTAACCTCCGGATCATCCGATGCATATGCATAGGATTTCATCCTTCTTGCTTTTTCTACAATTTTTCTGTTCAGCGTCATATCACAGGTTGTAGCCATAACCAGAAATGGTTTGTATTTTGAAAGAAAGCTCGCATCCTTTAGTTTGGTTTTTTTAAACTGAATTTTTCCCTGTTTTACATACTTTTCAATTTGGGAATTTGACTTGTTGCTTATTACGAGAATTTTACAATCCTGCGTCAAAAGTGAATTAACTTTTTTTACGCCCTCGTTTCCGGAACCAATCACAATCACAAGGTTTCCTTTTAGGTGAAGATCAACAATCAACACTCAGGCACACCGTGGATGATATTTATACATTCAATAAAGCCAGTTACATTTTTTAATTAACGGTAAAGATCTCTGGTATATTGTCTAATATAGATAAACTTGACACTGAAATTCTAAACGAAATACAATGGACATTTCCATTGGTTGCTAAACCATTTGATGAGATGGCAAAGAAATTTGGAATCTCATCTGATGAAGTAAAGACCAGATTGGTTCAGCTGAAGAGAAAGGGCGTTCTGAGGCAGCTGAGCGCAATTTTTGACACAAGAAAGTTGGGCTACACCAGTTCACTGGTTGCAATGGAAATTGAATCTGACAAGTTGGAGTCTGTTGCACATCAAATCAATCGACATCCAGGCGTAAGCCACAACTATGAAAGGGATCACCAGTTCAATCTCTGGTTTACGTTGGCCGTTCCTCCTAGTTCCAACTTGAAGGACGAGCTTAACAAATTTTCAAAGCTGGACGGAATCAAAAAGACAAGGATGCTTCCTACGTTACAGTTATTCAAGATTGGAGTAAAGTTGGATATGGTTGATGACAAAAAGCACGAGATAAAACCATCAGAAGAAAAGAAAAAAGTTAACGATGTAAAGTTTGTTCCAACCGAGGAAGACAAGGAGTTCATTAGACAGTTGCAGAAGGACATGGAGATAGTTGACAGACCTTTCCAAAAAGCTGCTGAAAGTTTGGGAATGACCGAGGAGCAAGTTTTTGAAAAGCTACATCATTATGAAGAGATTGGAGTTATGAGAAGGTATGCAGCAATTTTACGTCATAGGGAAGCTGGGTTTACTGCTAACGGCATGATTGTCTGGAAAGTTCCAGAGCAACGAATCAGCGAAGTAGGGAACAAGCTTGGTGCTTTTCCACAGGTAAGCCATTGTTATGAGAGACCTGTATATCCAGACTGGCCATACAATGTGTTTTCAATGATTCACTGCAAATCTTTTGACGAAGCAGGAGAAGTCGCTGGACAAATTCAGAAACAGATCAATGTTGACGAGTATAAAATTCTTTGAAAATGAATTCAGCTTGGAAGAAAAAATTCCTGCATAACTGTTTCACTCTAGATGATATAATAATATGTTATTACTTAATTTGCTCCTCAATAATTTTTCTATATTTTGAATAGTTTACTGCTTCATATTTTTCTGGGAAGCTTTCAACAAAAATGGTATCTTCTAATGCAGTCAAAAAATGAGCAGTGTTTGCTTGAACATGTATTAGTGCAGGGCCTGAAATAATCTCTATGCTTTCCTTTCCAGACAGAATGTCTGTTTCACGATATTCAATTTTGCCTTTTACAATGAAGTGTTGTTGGTCATATTTATGGTAATGCCCACCTCTGGAAAATCCCTTCTTAATCTCCGCTATATTGATAAAAATATTATCACTTGAGCAAAAAATAATTTTGCCTCTTTTATCTTCTACTTGTTTATCAAATTTTAATATCATATAGAACATCACTTGAAATTTTTTTCAAAACAATTTTTTGGAAATTTCACAAAATTATTCATTCTTTGCTCCTAATGCGAAATATTTGATACCTAATCTGTCTAATATCTTACTATCATACATGTACCACCCATCAATTATTAATAGTGGTTTACTACCTTCATTCAGTTTTTTAAAATCAATTCCTCTAAACTCTTGATTATTATTCATTAAAATAATACAATCGTAATTTTTCTTCTCATAGATTTGAGATATACGTTCAACGCCTAATCCTTTAATATCTTCTGGTTTTACAACACCATCATATCCATAAATTATAGCTCCCTCTTTTTTTAGAAAATCAACAATTGGTAGAGTAGGTGAGAATCTAATATCATCCGTCGCCGGTGTTCCTTTAAAGGCAAAACCTAGCACGAAAATTTTTGAATTTTTAATAATTTTACTTGTTTTTTCAAAACTAGACTTGATTAAATTTATTGTATCTGTAATCATTGAATCATTAATTTCTCTAGATTTTTTAATTAAATCCAAATTTGTTTGTTGTAGTGATGATAATAATAGATATGGATCTTTTACTAGACAACCTCCACCCACACCTGGACCAGGGAACAATATTTTGTTTCTTGAATAACCGTAGTTAGCAGCTTCAATAACTTCTTTTGCGTCTAAATTAAGTTTTTGACAAATTTTTCCATATAAATTCGCTATAGAAATTGTGATATCTCTGTATGTATTATCAAACAATTTTATTAGTTCAGCTGCTTCTAATGATGAAACTTTTACTATTGTGTGAGTAATTTTATTGAAGATCGAAGATGTTTTCTTAACACTCCTTTCATCAATTCCACCTATTATTTGCGATAATTCTCTTAATTCTTTTAAAGCGTTTCCTTGTAAAGTTCTCTCAGGCGCACAAGATAATTGAAAATCTACAGAAGCTTTTAGATTGCTATTTTCTTCCAGTATTTTTTTTAGAGTATTTCTGGCAGTCCCTACAGGGACAGTTGAGCGTTGAATAATCAAATCATCTTTTTTTATCTTTTTTGCTATTTCAGTTGCTGCATTTTTATAATTATCTAACATCGGACTTTGTGTTTCATTGTGTATAGGAGTTCCAACCGATATAATGTAAGTTATATTTTCATCAAAAGTTGGAATTTCTTCAAAAAATTCTATATTTCCTGACGAAATTGTTGATTCAAGAAGTTGTTTAATATATGGTTCATAAATAGGCGCTTCTGCTTTTCTGAGTTTTTCAATTTTCCGTTTATCTTTATCACTGCCAACAACAGAAAAACCAACATCAGCCAAAGTTAATGCTAATGTTATACCCACATAACCTAAGCCCACAACTACAATTTTCATTTGATCTGTCTGATTTTGTGTCTATTTTAAATTCTACTATTAAAACCACACTAAATTCAAAAGCCTTGTTAGATGTATTACATACTAAAAATAATTTTTATTCTAAACAGTAATTAGAAGGAAAAAATGAATATTGAAAATGAAAAAAATTGAGGGTGGTGAAGTTTTAGTTACTGGCGGAAGCGGATTCATAGGAAGTTATGTTATTGACGCATTGAAAGACCAATATGATATTGTTGTAGTTGATATTACTAAACCAAATGTTAATGGGGTTACATTTAAAAAAATAGATTTAAAAAAACCCTTTTCCATTTCTAATGACTTTAAATTTTGTATTCACCTAGCAGGGTTTGTTGGTGGAATTCAGTATTTCACAAAACATCCAGTCGAAAACGTTAGGGATAATCCTAGAATGACTGCAAATGTTTTTGATGCTTGTGTAAGTGGAGGAGTTAGACAGGTAATTTACACTAGCTCAAGTGTGGTGTATCAATATCAAAAAAAATTTCCCACCAAAGAAGAAGATGTGTATAATTCTCCTCCTCCTTCATCAGCTTATGGAATTTCAAAGTTATTAGGAGAGTATTTCTGTAGTGCATATTATGAACAATTTGGTCTTAACTATACTGTTTTAAGACCATTTAATGCATATGGACCTAGAGAAGCCCCAGATCCTGATTATGCTCATGTAATTCCCCAATTAATTGACAAGGTACTACAAAACCAATATCCTGTTAAATTATATGGTACTGGAAATCAAACAAGAACTTTTACGCATGGTTCTGATATCGCTCGTGCATTTAAGTTATCTCTTGAAAAAAAATCTGCCCTAAATCAAATTTTTAATGTTTCTGGTGATGCGGAATTAAAAATTATTCATGTTTTAGAAAAAATATGGGAATTTACCTCTAAACGCAAAAAACTAAGAGTAAAACACCTATCTCCATTAAAAGACGACGTGCAAAGACGTTATCCAAGTAATAAAAAAATAAAGAAAATATTGGGTTGGAAACCTGAAGTGAAATTTGATGATGGCTTAAAAGAAACAATTTCATGGGTCCAAAATAATAAATACAAAAATTAGATTAATTTTTCATATATTTTTACATAGGAATTAGCTACATTTCTCCAATCGTGTTTAATTCTAATATTTTCAATATTTTCAAGAAGTGAATTTCTTAATTTTATATTATTAACTAGCTCAATAATTGACTCTGATAATTTTTTTTCATCATCATATTCTACAAAAATTGCCGAATTATCATCTAGTATTTCATGAAATGTTTCAAGATTACTTACAATAACTGGAGTAGAATTTTTTAGTGCATATGTTAATGCATGTGTTGAACTTGACATTGGTTTATAAATAAAAAGAGTCATTTCTGCTTTGTTAAAAAGCGGATCTATTTCATCATCATCCAAAAAATCCGTAAAAATTACACTATTTTTTAATCCTAGTTGCTGAACCATCCTATTTAGATTTTTTTCGTAGCCTTTGTATTCTTGTGGCGCTTTTCCTGCAATGATTAAAACATAATCAGATAATTGTTTACTAATTAAATTAAATGCCTTTATCGCTAATTCTTGACCTTTTCTTGGTGATATTACTCCGAAGCATAAAATTATTTTTCTGGTACCTATTTTATTTCGTAACCTCTCTGATATATTATTAATCTGTTGATTTTTTGTTGTGTTTACTCCCAAATGAATAACACTAACTTTCTTCTCAGAAATTCCATAAAATTCCATTAATGCTAGTTTTCCAATGTCTGTTCCAACAATAATTTTGTCTGCGAATCTACACATTAACTTAAAAAACAGTCTCAAAAATAGTTTTATTATAAATTTAGGAATATTTCGTGTAATATAGGAATGAATTTGCCATGTGTTATTTTCTTTGTAAACTAAAATATTGTGTAAGGTCAAGACAGTTTTTGTTTTAGAATTTTTTATCAAAAAAAGTAAAATTAAAAATTTCCATAACGTTGTTAGCGGACCATATGTTTTTAATTCAAAGGAAAAATGCACAAGATCCGGCTTATTTTTTTTAATAAATGAATAAATCGGTTTGATATATTTTCCATAGGACCAAATTTTTCTAGCATTCTTTACACTTTGTGCAGAAAAATTTTCTTTTGAGAATTCTAAAGGACCTAAAAACGTAATTTCATTTTTTTCATTTTGGAAAATTTTTTCTAATTCAAAAAAAAGTTCTGTTGAATAATTAATATATCTATCAACAAAAAATACCTTTTTATTCATTTCATGTAATCAATTTACGATTTTATGTTTGTTGTATAAATCTAGTTCTTTATATGAACTCAAATAAGCCACTTTATTAATATTAGATTATTGAAATGTCTAAATTTGACTATGCTCAATTAATTAGTAGAAATTGCTCAATATAATGTCTGTAGATTTGGAGGATTATTATTGTGATTTACCTTTTGAAGAATGGAAAAATCATTCTAGCCGTGTTGTTGAAACCACTAATTCAATTTTAGAATTATTTGATAAGTATAAGGTTGATATTAGGAAATTAAATCAGGAAGAATTTGAATTAGATCTTGTAAAATCTATAAAAACACTTGAAAATATTTCAAAAGAAAAAATTCTTGGGTTTCGAGCTCCATTTTTCTTAGTAGACAAACAAACATTGTGGGTTTACAAAAAACTAAGAAAATATTTCAAATATGATTCCAGTATTTTTCCCACTAGAACTCCTTTGTATGGAATCCCTGATGCAATACGACGTCCATATTATTCTTCAAACTCAAATCCTCTTTTAGAAGATGAGGATTCTGATTTTTTAGAAATTCCACTGGCTACATTTCATTTACCTATTTTAGGTAATATTCCAATAGCTGGGGGATTTCATTTACGATTCTTACCTCTTTCTATAATTAATTCTGGAATAAAAAAACTAAATAAATCAAAAATACCTGCAATGTGTTATATTCACCCAAAAGACATAGATCCATATACTCCACATCTTTCTCAGTATAATTGGACATATTATTGGAAATTAGCATCAGGATTTAAGAAATTTGAATCTTTGTTAAAAAATTTCTTATTCTCATCAGCACGCCAAGTTTTTCAATTATAATGAAATTTTATTTATTCTAAAAGGAAACATCAAGTATAATCTGCTTTTTATATTATTTTTAGGAATTATTTTTAGTGAGAATTATAGAACCTGACGAAAAATTCAGAGATGACCTATCAGAAATGAATATGGATATTAAATTTATTAACACATTTATCAGATCTGACTTTCTTGTTTTAGATGAAAATAACAATGAAATTACTGGCGTAGCAGGTGTTGGTGGAATTTTTCATATTGGTGGAATATTTGTAAAACAAGAATATCGTGGAAAAAATATTGCTTCAAAACTTAATAAGCTTCGAGATGATGAGTTAAAAAAACGTGGGTACTCGTTTTTTATAGGAACTACTTACACGACAAACCCAAACGCTAATGAAATCTCAAAAATCCTTCAAGACAGATCTGCCAGACCTGTTTTTTCTTTTTCTATGTATAATGGTTTTACCACCACATTATTTATTCAAGAATTTAATACAAAAGGAAAATTTGTGGGAAAATTTTTGAATTTTTTTAATACAAAATTTGGTACATTATGTTTAGCATTGGCTTTGAAACTTGTAAAGAAATTCTGGAACAATTTATTTCTAACAGAATCTTCAAATTATGAAAAAATTGATCTAAGATATTGTTTAAAAAATTTTCATAAAATTAAGAATTACTATTAGTTATTTTTTTAAAAAATTTTGCTGGACTACCATACCATACTTCGTTATCCGGAATATCATGCCTTACTTGTGAACATGCTCCTATTTCTGAATTTTTTCCTATAACTACTCCCGGCATTAAAGTCACATTTGCTCCATATTTTGAGCCTTCCTTTAGCCTACACGGTTTTCTTTTACTATCTCCAATTTTTGGTGTATCTGTAGCTACAACTCCATACTTTATTGTTACATTATCTTCTACAATTGTGTCATTTGCTAAAGTACATCTACTGCCAAAACTAATATTATTTCCAATTTTACATCCATCTCTAATTTCACAAAATGGCTTAAAACTTACATTATCCCCGATATCTACGTTGTTCCCAATTACCACAAAAGTTCCAACTCTAACATTTTTACCCATATGGATATTTTTTCCAATTATTGCAGTATGATGAATTTGAGACATTTGTGTAACTTGATTTTACATAATTATTTTAGATAATAAAGAGTGTTGTTAGTTGAGTATTATAAAACAATTTTAAGAGGATGTTATTTTTCAATGTTGTGAAAAAAACCATCTGCATACCGGCTTTTAATGAAGCAAAAGTCATTGGAAAAGTAATAAAAAAATGCAAAAAATATTCAGATCTTGTTATTGTTTGTGATGATGGGTCTACTGATAACACTATGCATGAAGCAAAATCTGCTGGGGCAATTGTTGTGAAACATGATCAAAACCTTGGAAAAGGTTCTGCATTAAGAACACTTTTTAAAACTGCTATAAAATACGATTCTGATGTAGTTGTAACTATAGATGGTGATGGACAATTCTTGCCTGAAGAAATTCCAAAATTAATGGATTCTATAATTCAAAAAGAATTTGATATTGTAATAGGGTGTAGATTTGAATTATCAGATGAAATGCCGTCTTATAGAAAAATGGGAAATAAGTTTCTTGATAAAATTACTAATTTGGCATCAGAATTATCATTCCGTGATACACAGAGTGGATTTAGAAGTTACTCAAAAAAAGCATTAGAAACAATCGAGTTTTTTACTAATGGATTTGGTGCAGATTCTGAAATTCTCATCGATGCATCAAAAAAAGGACTAAAAATATCAGAACAAAAAATTACAGTACTTTACAATACTGGAGAAAAAACATCTACAAAAAACCCAATGTCTCACACACTTGGTGTTCTCACTTCATTGTTTGAATTAATCGCACTTGGAAGACCACTTCTTTATATTGGAATTCCAGGAATAATACTTGCAATCATTGGAATTTTATTCATCGTTAATGTAGGTACAATATTTAATGAAACTGGATATTTCTCAGTTCCTACAACTTTAATCGCTGTAGGTTCGCTAGTTGCTGGATTAATGTTATTTATGATTTCAATTGTTCTTTTTAGTATTAGTAGAATAAATACACGTTCATCAGAAAATTGATTTTATGAACATAATGAATAATTTTTACCATACCAATACTTTTAGGTTTGATAATTCCACGAAATCGGAGAAAGATAAATGCAAAAACTTGCTAATCACAAAATAACTGTTTCTGATAAAAAATTATTCATTTTAATTTTTATTGTATCTTTAACATTCTGTGTTTTTGTTTCTGACGCACACAGATATACTTTTGATGAAGATGCTGCGAGAAGGCAAGCATATAGAATTATGATCCAAGAGGCACACCCAGATTATATTCAAGACGAATCAAAACTTAACTTTGAGCAAGAAAGATTCAAAGGTATTTATGATAATCCTATATGTTATAATGGGATTCTTTGCTCACAGGCAAAAATTGGTCATACTTTAACACAAATTCCATTTATGTGGATAAATCACCAGTTTAAAATTATTACAGAAACTAATGTTGTATGGGATATTAGTGAATTTTCTGATGCACATTATGTGAAGTTTAGGAATGATGCTAAACCAGATTTTATTTTCTTTGAATTATTTTATGGACCCACTATAGTTGCTTTGTGTATTGGAGTTTTCTTTCTTGTATGCAGAACTTTTAATTTTACTAAAAAAAATTCTACAGTTTTGTGTTTTATACTTGGATTTACTACAATTATGTGGGCATATTCTCAAACATCTCTTAATTCAGCTCCTGTCACATTGTTCGTTTTACTTGGATTTTATTTTCTTAGGAAATCAAATTTAAGTCATAAAACTAGGAATGTCATACTTTGTAGTACATGTGTTGGATTTGGTTTTTTAATAAGACCCGATGCGATAATCTTCATAGCTGCTTTCTTGGGATATTTAATTTATAATTTGATAAAAGATTCTCGAAAAATTAGAGATTTTATCTTAAATTCTATTAAGATTATCCCTTTGTATATTGTTCCAGTTGGATTATCGTACTATATTGAGAAAACAATTTGGAAGATTAGGTTTGGAGAAAATGTTCCACAAACCCTAGCTGATTCATCAGAAAACGCGTCCTCATTTATCAGTGGTTATTTATCTGCTCATAGTTTTCCATTATATGAAGGAGCTTTTGGTTTACTATTTAGTCCTGGATTGGGACTTTTAATTTTCTCACCGATTTTATTTTTGGTATTTGTTTCATTTACTGATTTTTTTAAAAAAAACAAAAATGAATGTATTTTACTTATAATTATCATATCATCTTTTTTACTTTTTTATGGAACAATTGATACTTGGCATGGATTAAACAGTTGGGGGCCTAGGTATATTGTATCGATAGTTCCGTTTATGCTTTTACCATTAGGCTCAAGTTTAGAAAAAAGAACAAGTTTGACTTTTAGGTCTTTTGTAATAATTTTGAGTTCGTTAGGAATTTTCATAAATCTTGTTTACTTGATACAAGATGTAAGTTGGTTTGTTTGGGGATGGCCTGGAACTTCTGGATTATACGGGCTAGATATAGTGGTAGATGGATGGAGGCACCCATTAAATGTTGATCCTGCAGTAATTTGGACATTTGAATACTCACAATTAACTCATTCAATAATTAATGTATTTTATAACTATCAGCCTGATATTTTCTTGTTAAAAATATTAACGCCACCTATTTATTTTGGTTTTATTATTCCTGCAGCTATATTTTCTTTTTATTATTTTAGAAGAATTCTAAAATAGAAAAATAATATCAATAAAAAGAACAATGATATTATTCATTATTATGATTTATCATAATAATGAATGATTTTTTAATAACTAGTCTTATTTATACGAATTAATATTTCGTAATACATATGATTAATACTGAATCTTCAAATAATGAAGACTGTCGTAAAATTGTTGAAGATGTATATCAAGAAATCTTATTACGTGATGCTGATAGTCTTGGGTTAGACTATTTTTCTACCATGTTAAAAAAAGGAACTCTTACAATCAATGATATTAGAAATACCCTATATTCATCTGAGGAAGCAAAATCAATTAGAAATTTTACTCATTATTCTGATAAATATTGGAATGATTTAGAGGCAGTACTAAAATACAAAAATAAATTATCTACTGGAAATGAAAACACGCATTGGATAGAAGATATTGTAATTCGTTTTGATAAACATATACCTTTTGAAAAGGTACTGATAGTTGGTTGTGGTAATGGTTGGCTTGAACGAAATCTGTTTGATTTAGGTATAGGATTAAACTTTGATGCGTTTGATATTTCAGAAAAATATATTCAAGAAGCTGAAGAAAAGAAAGGAAAAAGATCTATTCGATACTTTATTGATGATGTGAATAATTTGCAAAATTTAGAGCCAAAAAAATATGACGCTATTTTTAATTTTGCAATATTACATCATGCTACAGAAGTTGAAAATGCTATGAAAAAACTCTCAATCACTCTTAAACCAGAGGGATTAATCTTTAATGAAGAATATGTAGGTCCTGCTCGAAATCAATATTCTGATGCTCACTTACAAATAATGCTCGAAGTGATGTCTGACATGCCACAAAAATTTCGTTCAAAACATATATTGAGACCACAACTTGAAAATTTTCGCGTTGAGCCAACTGAGGCTATACATTCTGATATGGTGATTCCAATGTTCAAAAAATATTTTGATACAGTATATGAGAAAAACCTCAATGGCGGTATAGCATATCAGATTCTTTGGAATAATGTAGAAAATTTTCAAAATAAAGATCCTGAAGCAAAACAATGGCTTGAATATCTTCTAACAAACGATTTTGAATTAACAAAAAACGGTAAAGTTCCTACCCTCTTTTGGTATTGTGTGGGAAAACCAAAAATCATAGAATAATGGTAAAATATTATGAATAAAACTGAAAATTCTAAACAATACAAATTAGCCGAAATCGATTTAACGAATCCTAGTAACGCTCATGATTTTCAAATTATTCTTACTGGAAAAAATAAAAAAGTTCTAGAAGTTGGTACATCTACGGGATATATTACAAAAATTTTGAAAAAGCATGACTGCAAAATTACAGGGATTGAAGAAAATCCTGATTTTGCGGCTTCTGCTAAAAAATTCACTGAAAAAATGATAATAGGTGATGTTGAATCATTAGAATTATCTTATCATCTAAAAGATGAAAAATTTGATGTTATATTGTTAGGTGATATTCTTGAACACCTTAAGTATCCTGATATATTTCTTAAAAAATTACATCCCTTTCTTAATAAGAATGGTTACCTAGTTTGCTCAATTCCAAATATATCTCACATTGTTATCAGATTACAATTATTAAATGGAAACTTTGATTATACTAGTACCGGCTTACTTGATGATGATCATCTAAAGCATTATACGCTAAAAACTATTAGTTCATTGTTGAGAAAAGCAGATTTTAAATTCCAAAAGTTACATAGAGTTAAAACAGAATTTTATTTACCACATCGTTCTGATCTTGATAAGTCACTTTTTCCACTCCTATTAGTAGATTGTATTTTAAAGGATCCAGAAGCTACAACATATCAATATGTATTTTCAGCAGCACCATCCTTTAATTCTGAAAAATCAACTCCTCTTCCTACACTAAAAAAAGAAAATCTTCCTACATTTAGTTTAAAAAAGATTATAGAGGACAAAATGACACTTGCAAATGATTTTGCTAACTCTCTTGATGAGATTAAAAGGAAAAAAGGTATTATAGATCATTTAGAAAATGCAGTTAAAGAAAAAGACATAGTAATTCAAACTTTAGAAAATGCAGTTAAAGAAAAAGACGCATATATGAAAAAGGCATTTAAAGAACAGGAANNNAGACGCATATATGAAAAAGGCATTTAAAGAACAGGAAACAGTAATTCAAACTTTAGAAAATGCAGTTAAAGAAAAAGACGCATATATGAAAAAGGCATTTAAAGAACAGGAAACAGTAATTCAAACTTTAGAAAATGCAGTTAAAGAAAAAGACATATACACAGAAAACGTAATTAAAGAAAAAGATGTATACGTAGAAAACGTAATTAGAGATAAAGACGCATTCGTAGAAAACGTAATTAGAGATAAAGATGCACAAATAGAAGAAATTCGCTCAATCTTTTTTATGAGATTACTCAGTAAATATGATAAATTATTGGGAAAAAGTAAGAATAACTGATATTTTAGAATTAAAATATATTTTTAAATGGCTAAGAATTTTCGTCAGCCACCACCGCATCCCAAGGTTGATATTCTTTTTTTAACCAATTTTGCCATCTGTTTATATCTTCATTAACCATGATTTTAACTAATTTTTTAAATTTTATTTTTGGTTTCCAACCAAGATTTTTTTCTGCTTTTCTATAAGATCCTTGTAAACTTTTGATATCATATGGACGAATATTTTGTTTACTTGATTTTATTTTTGATACAGAAATCCCTGCAACATTGCATGCCTCTTCAACAAAATTCCTTACTGAATGAACTTCATTTGTAGCAAGTATAAAATCATCTGGTATTTTTTGTTGTAGCATTAACCACATTCCTTCTACATATTCTGGGGCATAGCCCCAATCTCTCTTTGCTGATAAATTTCCTAATAACAATTCTTTTGATAATCCTAAAGAAATTTTTGCAACACCGTTAGAAATTTTTCTTGTTACAAATTCTAATCCTCTTAAAGGTGATTCATGATTAAATAAAATTCCATTTGATGCATAAATCTTGTAAGCATCACGATATAAACGAACCATCCAATATGCATATGTTTTTGCGACTGCATACGGACTTACTGGATGAAAATAGGTTTCTTCATTCTTTGGATTGGTTTTAGTTTCACCATACATTTCACTAGAAGATGCTTGATAAAACTTAATTTTTTTGTTAAATTTGATAATTTCTTCTAGAATTCTAATAACTCCAAAACCTGTAACATTACTAGTATATAGTGGTTGGTCAAATGATGCACCAACAAAACTTTGTGCAGCAAGATGGTATACCTCATTTGGATTAGATTTTGCTAATGCCCCTACAATTGATCTGGAATCTAAGATATCTGATGGAATTAACTCAACTTTATCAAAAATGTTAAGGTAATGAAGTCTCCAAAAATTTGGAGTAGATAACCTTCTATAGGTACCAAATATTTTATATCCTTTTTTTAGTAAGAACTGAGCTAGGTACGCGCCATCTTGTCCTGTAATACCTGTAATTAGTGCTTTTTTAATTATAATCCCCGATTAAATTTATTTAATTTAAAATTAAAGATTTCGAATTGTGTTAAAAGGGTTTTATTTCCTTTAATTATTGAATCGTGTTCTTGTTACTGGTCATAATGGTTTTCTGGGAACAAATTTGGTGTATGAATTGGAAAAAAAATTCAAAGTTTTTGGCATATCAAACTCTATTAGAAAAAATCCAAAAATTTGTCAACTTAAAAAAGACATCCAACAAATTAAGATAGGTGATATACCAAGAAATGTTTCGTGTATAGTACATTTAGCTGCACAAACAGATATAGATTTTTGCCAAAAAAACCCAGTAAAATGTTTCGATGTGAATGTATATGGAACTCAGAAAATCTTGGATATATCAAAGAAGCTTAATTCCAAATTTATTTTTTTAAGTACAAGTCATGTTTTTGGTTTTCCACAAAAACTCCCAATAGATGAAAATCATTCAAGATTTCCAACTACAATATATTCTGCAAGTAAAATTGCTGGAGAAATAATTTGTGAACACTATGCTAGATCATATGGAATGGATATCTCAATTGTTAGATTATTTTCTGTGTATGGTCCGCATAGTCCCCCATATTTAGTTACAAACAAAATTATTAATCAGACAATTAATAATAAAAAATTACGATTAGGAAATATTACCCCAAAAAGAGATTTCATTTTTATTAATGATGCAATAGGCGCAATACTACTTACTATAAAAAAATCACGTGGATTAGAAATTTTTAATGTAGGTACTGGAACAGCCACATCAATATCACAATTATGTAAAATGGTGGAAAAAATATCCAAAAGGAAAATTAGCATAAATATTATAAAATCATTAAAACGAGAAAATGAAATTAGTAAAATATATGCAAATCCACAAAAAATTAAAAAATTAGGTTGGAAACCAAAGACTAGTTTGTATGAAGGTTTAAAAAAAACATATAATTGGTATCTATCTAAATCAAAAGATTCATTATGAAAATTAATCTAGTTGTTAACTATGGATTGCACGCATCCAGTCTTACTTTGATAACTCAAAAATTATTTTTAGAATTAGGAAATATAATGAATAAACAAAAATCACTTACTATTGCTGCAACAGTTTACACAGGTGCTGGTATAGGCGATGTGAATCAACACTATGATTGTGTTAGCATTCCTAATATGGGCGGTTATAATTTTCCTCCAAATCCAGTTCTCTCAAGCAAAAATTTGTTTATTGGAATTGTTGGAATTGACGAAGTTGTCTTAGGAAGAAAAGTATTTCTTAGTGATAGTGAATGGTATCGAAATAAGCCCATTATAGAAACTGAGGTTAACAAGTGGAAAAAACATGTAAAAAAAATTAATTGTATTCATACATCTTCCATTTCTGATAAAAAACAAATCATGGATTATCTAAAAGTTCCGGAACAAAAAATTGATGTCATTCCATACGGTGTAGATCATGATGTGTTTAAACCATCAAAAGACAAAAGGGCGACAAGGAAAAAAGTTTGTTCAAAATTTTATCTTAAAGATAAACCATATTTTGTCCACGTAAGTGAAAATAATTGGGCAAGAAAAAATACTCTTAGATTATTTGAAGCATTTAAGAAAGCAAAATCTGCTGGAATACCTCATAATCTAATGATTCTAGGAAAAAATCTACCGTTCATATATAAAAAAGCGCAAGAAATTCCTGGTGTTATAATGTGTGGTTATGTTTTGGAAGAAAATATGATTGAAATTATACAAGGTTCTGATGCATTGTTACTTCCATCGATACATGAAGGATTTGGATTACCATTAGTAGAAGCAATGTCATGTGGAATTCCAGCTATAACATCTAATGTTTTTAGTCCGCCTGAAATTGTGAAGGATGGCGGATTATTTGTTGATCCTAATGATACATCTGATTTATATGAAAAAATTATGGAATTTGTAAAAAATAAAAAGTTACAAGAAGACATATCTAAATATGCATTAGTGCGCTCTCAGGACTTTTCTTGGACTATAACTGCAGAAAAACTATTCAAATTATTCCAAAAAAACACTGAAAATGAACTTAACAGTGATTTTGATGCAGATTATGATTTAGCAGCTTATAGAACTCTCACTACAGTCTGTCAGATACATCCAGGCTTAGTAAATCAAACTAGGCAGGATCTTTTAGAATGTGACTATACAAAAATAATCAATTGGGCTCTCACAGTAGGGTTAAAGGATGCATACGTTAAAGAATATCTTATCCCATTAACAAAATGGCTTGAAGAGCACTACACGTAATATATGCTCCTATTGTTTAGCATTTGATACTTGCTAAGAAATAAATTCCGATCTGAAATATGAATTAGAAATGATATCTAAAATAAAAAAATTAACCAAGTTATCTAGGGATTTAGTTGGAACATATGGATTATCGTACTATATACGCATTACAATCGACGAATTAAAAAAACAAAAACTGGATATTTTTAAGGAGGATATAGGAGACCAAAATCTGGAACGGTTTCAAACACAAAAAGAGCTTGAAGAATATCAACACTACATAAAAAAATTAAATTCAACAACTATCAATAAAGATATTTTAGAAAATCAATTAAGTTATAAACCAAAATTTACAATCATAATTCCATATAATAAAGAAAACTTGGAGTATGTTGAACTATCATTTAAATCAATAAAAGAACAAGTTTATAGTGATTATGAAATCATAATTTTAGCATCTGATGACAATTTAAAAAATTTGGATCTTATAGATATTGATAAAACAAACATTATATTTATTTCAAAAATAAATGATATTCAAAAAAACATTCATGGTGATTTTATTTGTATATTGGAACCCGGAAGTAAATTATCTAATAATGCATTATTCAAAATCTGTGAATTTTTGAATAAAAATACTGATTCTGAAATTATTTACACTGATAATGATAATTTAGACAAAAATGGGAATAGAATTGATCCATTCTTCAAACCTGATTGGAGTCCATATCTCTTCTTTAGTATGAATTATCTCGGTCCATTATGTTTTATACGTAAAAAAATTTTTGATGAATTATCTCTAAATGAAATTTCTGACTCTACCTTACATTATGGAACTGTTTTAAAAGCAACAGAGATATCTAAAAAAATTAAACATATTACACTTCCTTTATGCAGCGTACAAAAAAAACCATTTTCTCATCGATTTCCTGAGAAAATAAAAAACATACTTTCAAATTATTTTGATATGAAAAAAATTAATGCCACTGTTCATAATGGGGTTGTCCCTTATACTTTTAGAATTAAATTTAATATTGAAAACAACCCTCTTGTTTCTATAATTATTCCAACAAAGAATAATAAAAAAATTTTAAACCGGTGCATTACAAGCATTCAAAAACATACATCTTACAAAAATTTTGAGATCATTATTGTAGATAATAATTCCACAGATCTTGACACAAAATCATATTACAAATCATTGTCATGTACGATTCTTAATTATGAAAACCCCTTTAATTATTCAAAAATGAATAATTACGCAGTAAAACATGCCAAAGGTGATTTTCTTTTATTCCTAAATGATGATACCAAAGTACTAGAACCTGAATGGCTTCATGAGATGATTGGAATCTGTAATCAGAATAATGTTGGTGCTGTTGGTGCAAAACTTGTTTATTCTGATGATACTATTCAACATGCAGGAATTACTCTTTTAGAAACGGGTGCAGGGTTTCATCCATTCCAACAAACTTCAGAAAACAGCTCCAAATATTTTAATTTTATAAATGTAATAAGAGATTGTTCTGCTGTTACTGGGGCATGCTTGATGACAAAAAAAGAAATTTTTACTAAAATAAATGGATTTGATGATATATTTGATCTTTATTATGGTGACGCTGATCTTTGTCTTAGAATAATTGATTCTGGTTACCATATTGTTTACACTCCATTTGCTAAACTATTACATGAAGGATCTCATTCGATTAAAACAACATTGATTTCTAATACCTTACATACACCTAAAGCACACTTTGCAGTAGAAAATTATTTTCATTTCATTAAAAAATGGCCAGACTTAAAACATGGAGACCAATTTTACAACAAGAATCTAGGTTGGGATTACTCAATAAAACCTGTGAGAATTAACTAGGTATGAAATTTAGCACTATATTATATCCAAGGGAGTACTAGTTTACGGTATGACATCTATTCGGGAGGAAATGTGGAAGACGAGGGGAATTCTTTTTAATTTTGCTGTATCTGATCTTAAAATTCGTTATCGTAATTCTATTCTTGGGATTTTATGGAGCTTTGTCGAACCATTGTTACTTCTTGCAGTATTATTTTTTGTATTTTCTACCATGTTTAGATTCGAAATTCCAAATTTTCCCATTTATCTATTATTAGGTATTATCTGTTGGAATTTTTTCAAGAACGGGACAACTCTTGCCTTAAACAGTCTAACAAATCGTTCAGCATTGATCACTCAAATTTATTTTCCAAGATCTATTCCTGGATTAAGTGCTGGAATTACATCCACAATAATGCTTTTCTTTGAATTAATCGTGTTAGCTATTTTCATGGTAGCCTTTCAATTCACTCCTCCAATTACAATCCTTCTTTTACCTTTAATTCTAGCTCTAGAATTAATTCTAGTTTTTGGTGTTGCGCTACCTTTATCGGTTCTAAATGTAAAATTCAAAGATACTGAATTTATCTGGGGGGTTGTAATATTTGCTGGATTTTTTCTTACTCCTATTTTTTACCAGTTTAATATGCTACCTCAATCAATTCAAACTGTACTTCAATTCTCTCCTATGGTACAAATTGTAACTATGGCTCAACATGTAGTATTATATGGAATGCTTCCAACAACAAACTCCATTCTTTATGCAGTAGGCTCAATTTTGGCAATATCCATTATTGGATATCTAATATTCAGAAAATATCAAGCAAAAATAGTTGAGGAAATGTAAAATGTCTGAATATGCTATAAATGTAAAACATGTTTCTAAAAAATTTCGATTATTCCATGAAAAAAGAGATTCAATCTATGAGAGCGCAACAAGTTTTTTTCAAAAAAAGAGGCATTATGAAATTTTACTAGCATTAGATGATATATCTTTTAACGTTAAACGTGGCGAAATATTTGGAATTATTGGACCAAACGGGTGCGGTAAAACAACACTTCTAAAAATTATTTCAAAAATATATGCTCCTAATTCTGGTTCAGTTGATGTTGAAGGTACGATTATTCCTGTTTTGTCTCTTGGACTTGGATTTCATCCTGAACTAACTGCTGTTTCTAATATTTACCAAAGTAGTGTATTACTTGGTTTTAAAAAAGGTGATATTTCTAAGCGAGTCCATGAGATCATAAAATTTGCTGAACTTGAACAGTTTGCTGATACAAAAATAAAAAATTTTTCAGCTGGAATGCAAATGAGGCTAGCTTTTGCAACAACCATCTTAACAGATCCTGATATACTAATTTTAGATGAAGTTTTTGCCGTAGGAGATGTTCGTTTTCAAAAGAAATGTTTTGATTCTATAATGTCATTTAAAAAACGCGGAAAGGCAATAGTTTTTGTAAGTCATGATATGACGCCTATTCGAGATTATTGTGATAGAGTCATATTCTTAAATCGAGGAAAGATAAAGGCAATAGGAAAACCTGATGCTGTGGTGTCTTCATATATAGCATCTCTTGAAAGTAAAACATTAGAAAGTAAAACATTAGAAAGTAAAACATTAGAAAGTAAAACATTAGAAAGTAAAACATTAGAAAATATTCCTCAAAAACCATCTTCTGTTTATTGGAATAAAATATCAGAAGTACAAGAATACTTAAACAACCTTGCTACTGATAATCTAAAAAAATCTCCTCTGGAAGATGTTAATAATAGATTTTCGTCACAACTTCCATTTGAAAATATTCTTTTAATTGGTACTTTGGATTTTCAAACGGTAAAACACATTTTAAAACTTAAAATTGGGAAATCAATTGATGTAATAGACAATAATCTAGAAAATATTAAAAATTGTATCTCACAAAAAAAATTCCTACCAATAAATTATTTTTATAAATCATATGATTCTATTACAGGGTTAAATAAAAAATATGATGCTATTTTTTGCGGTCCTATTTTGAATTATATTCAAAATCTTGATTTATTTTTTAATTCATTAATTGGTTTGTTGAATCAAAACGGTCTAGTTTTCATACACGATTATGTGGGTCCTTTTAAAATGATTTTTTCAAATAAACACTTGAAACTGTTAAACGAAATTAATTCAAATTTACCAAAAAAATATAGAACAAATTATAATTTAGCTAAACTTCCAGATCAAAATCTTCAACATATGGTGGCTAACTCTGAATCTATACAAGACATTTTTACTAAATACTTTGACATTCATTTCGCACGAGAGCTAAATGGAGGAATAGCTTACCCAATAATTTGGGGAAATGTTGAAAAATTTAATTCTAAATCTGGCATAAAATCAAAAGAGCAGTTGAAATCTATCTTAAAAAGCGATGAAATATTTTCAAAAAATCGGGATGTTCCAATATTATTTTGGTATTGTGTAGGGAGAAACAAAAAATAAACATTTATCGTGTTTAGTATACCATAATTTATGCAATTTTCCTTTCAAAAATTATCCATTCCTGATGTAATCCTTATACAAGCTGAATCCTTCCCTGATGATAGGGGATTTTTCCTAGAAAGCTACAAGGAGTCTGTTTTTAAAAAAAATGGAATTAATGATATATTTGTACAGGATAATTTTTCTCATTCTATTCATGGTGTTATTCGAGGTTTACACTTTCAAAAAGCTCCAAAGGCACAGGCTAAACTAGTGACTGTATTAAAAGGAAAAATTTTTGATGTTGCAGTAGATATCAGAAAAAACTCTCCAACATATGGAAAATGGGTAAGTGAGATTCTTTCTGATTACACTCATAACTTATTATATGTACCAGAAGGATTTGCACATGGTTTTTGTGTTATAAGCAATGAGGCTGATGTGCTTTACAAGGTAAGTAATGAGTATTCACAAGAACATGAACGCAGCATAATCTGGAATGACCCCAAATTAGATATACAATGGCCAATCAAGAAACCGATTATTTCAAATAAAGACAACAAGTTATCACTGTTAGAAAATTTAGACAATGATTTTGTGTATCGAAATAATCTTGACATTAGAGTTAAATAATTAATTCCAAGTTTGTAATTATGAAAATTCTAGTTTGTGGCGGTGCTGGCT
>LUMJ01000267.1_pt1 | contig 20927 bp, 15 predicted proteins | sample 729631 | NCBI WGS metagenome assembly LUMJ01 (sample SAMN03860266, study PRJNA289734) | marine metagenome | biome: seawater column; feature: ocean; material: water; isolation source: Red Sea water column Station 22 - depth 500m | place: Saudi Arabia: Red Sea | collected 2011-10-15 | depth 500 m
GAAAACGTGAATTTAAACCGACTACCGGTCATCATTGCGATTGGTGCGATTATAAGAATTTTATTTGTCCCGCCTGGGAAGAATGATTAAATAATGAAAATTATTATTAATTATCTAAATATTTTTCCATCTGTTTTTCGCTCATGACCACACGAAATCCTGTATGTTCTAAACTGGTGTCAGGACTGGTACGCATCCTCGCGGATGGACGATATCCAGCACAATATTGATCATTACATAAATAGGAGCCACCTCGGGTCACTCGCTTTGGGATGGTAGGCTCGACAGGATCAAAACTGGAGAATGGCCCGGTAGGATTCTTATCACGCCCCTCCATGCTATAAGTGTCCGGGCGATACCAATCGGCCACCCATTCCCATACATTCCCAGCCATATCGTAAAGGCCAATTTTATTCGGCTTATATGCATAGACAGGATTTGTTTTTTCATACCCATCTGATTTTGAATTATTCACAGGAAATACGCCCTGCCAAATATTCATTTCTAGGCGGTTCGTTCCTTCCCCTTTTTTGGCTGCATATTCCCATTGTGCTTCTGTGGGTATACTCATTCCTGCCCATTCGGCGAATGCCAATGCATCAAACCAAGATGTCTGGACAACTGGATGATTATCCAATCCTTCGATAGATGACTTCTCCCCATAAGGGCGCCGCCAATCCGAATTGAATGACCATCGCCACCATCGCACTGCAGAATTGGGATTGGCTGGTGTGGGATGATTGATAAATGTTAGCGATCCAGGAATAAGCATTTCTTTTGGTGGCGGTGGGGTGCCTGGTGGTACTTGGGCCATGATTTCTTCAATGGTTGGGGCAACTTCTGCTGTAGTCTTGTGGCCAGTCTCGTTTACAAATGCAGAAAATTGATTATTGGTAACCGGTGTTTCTGCCATCCAAAAACCATCTATATTTACAGTATGGACCGGCCTTTCATCTTCTCTGGCCATGGCCGAATTGCTGCCCATTTCAAAGGACCCGCCAGGAACCCAAACAAAGGGCATTTCTGTCTCACCGACCGATATAGATACCCGTTTAATATCTGGCCCGGAGCCACATCCAATGAATAGAAGAATGAATATGATTTTTTTTATCTTCATGCGGCTGCCAATCTAATGCGAAACCATATTGAGGCAAAAACGGAATGGCTAAATTTTTCTGTTTCATGTATCAATCCGCATTTAAATTGGCCTTATTTGATATCATAATGAGGAGGAGATTGTGAAGAAAATCTGGGTATTTATTTTACTGGTCAGTGCTGTTTGTGGCGAATCCATTGCAGATAAAACCAAATCCATGAAAAAAATGGATGGCTTTATTGACCTATATTGGGAAGAATCCACTGGAAAATTGTGGATGGAAATTTCTGACTTTGATAAAGAATTTCTCTATGTGAATTCACTTATGGCGGGCATGGGCTCTAATGATGTAGGACTAGACCGGGGCCAATTGGGAAATGAACGGATTGTTTATTTTCATCGAATTGGGCCAAAGATTTTACTCATTCAACCCAATTACCGTTACCGTGCCAACACCAACGATTTAAAAGAAAAGCAGTCAGTTGCAGATGGATTTGCCAAATCTACACTGTGGGGATTTAAGGTGTCTGCTGAAACCGAAGGCCGTGTACTTGTGGATGCGACGGACTTCTTTCTCCAAGATGCCCACGGCATTGTATCTCGATTAAAAAATCAAAAAATGGGCAATTATAAAGTGGATAAAAGTCGGTCAGCTATCCACCTGCCTGCCACCATGAATTTCCCTAAAAATACAGAAGTAGAAGCATTAATGACCTATACGGGAACCAATCCCGGTCGATATGTACGCCAAGTTACACCCACACCGACGGCCATGACAGTTCGCCTTCATCATTCTTTTGTTGAACTCCCGGATGATAATTATACACCAAGGAAGCACGACCCACGGGCAGGATATTTCCCTATGTCCTTCCAGGATTATGCCGTACCGTTGGATGAATCCATTTACATTCGCTATATCACCCGCCATCGTTTAGAGAAAAAGAATCCGCAGGCACGGGTCAGTGAAGCGGTGGAACCCATCGTTTACTATATTGATCCCGGTGTACCAGAACCGGTAAAAACGGCCATGCTTGAAAGCGGTCTATGGTGGAACCAAGCTTATGAAGCGGCGGGATATAAAAATGCATTTCAAGTAAAAGTACTGCAAGATGGGGCCCATCCCATGGACGTTCGATATAATATGATTCACTGGGTCCACAGGGCCACACGGGGCTGGTCATACGGTAGTGCAGTTGTCGATCCACGTACTGGAGAAATTATTAAAGGAAATGTTTCTTTAGGATCACTCAGGCTCAGGCAGGATTACCTCATTGCCACCGGCCTTTTGGCTCCTTATGAAAATGGGACAGATGTTCCTGATCATATGCGCGAATTGGCCCTAGCCCGTGTTAGGCAGTTGGGGGCCCACGAAATTGGCCATACCATCGGATTGGCCCACAATTTTATTTCCAGTACAGTGGGCCGTGCCTCGGTTATGGATTACCCCCACCCTACCGTAACACTCGATAATAATGGGAATGTGGAATGGCGCGATGCCTATGATGTTGGCATTGGGGAGTGGGATAAAATTTCTGTAGCCTTCGGATATCAAGATTTCCCCGAAGGAACAAATGAAAGTGATGCATTAGAAGAAATTATCCAAGATGGTATACGTCGCGGATATACTTTTATTACTGATCAGGATGCGCGCCCCTTGGGCTCTGCCCATCCTACTGCTCACCTGTGGGATAATGGCGAAGATCCTATCTCTGAATTAGAGAATTTGATGGCTGTCCGAAAAGTGGCTCTGAATAATTTTGGTGAAAATAATATTCGCCAAGGACAGCCTTATAGTGATATTGAAGATGTACTGGTCCCAATCTATCTCCTTCATCGCTTTCAAATTGAAGGCGCAGCTAAAGTGTTGGCCGGTCTTGATTTTTCCTACGCACTCAGGGGTGATGGTCAAAAAATCACTTCATTCCTTGATCCAAAATTTCAAATGGAAGCATTGGATGAACTGATTGGTACACTGAAACCGGAAGCGCTCACTTTAAGAGAAGATTTATTGGCATTGATTCCACCTCGTGCTTCAGGCCGTGGTCGCACAAGGGAATCCTTCAGCTCCAGAACCAGTGTTACATTTGATGGTGTGAGCTTGGCTGAAACGGCTGCGAATCTCACATGCAGAATGATATTTCATCCAGCAAGAGCTACAAGATTGGTTGAATACAATGCACGGGATAGAAATCAACCGGGGTTAGAAAAGGTATTAAACACTATTGTGAAAGAAACTATTCTTCATTCCACACCTGCCGGATTAAGCGGCGAAGTCAAACGCAGTGTGGATTTTGTTGTTCTTGACCATCTAATGAGTTTAGCAATCAATAAGGATGCATCTCCCGGCGCCCAATCTATTGCCATGGCAGAGGTAAATGCCTTATCGAAAGCATTAACTAAAACGAGAGGTAAATCTTCTCGAGATAAAGCCCATTTTGCCATGCTCCATAATCGCGTTAAATCATTTTTAGACGAACCAGATGATTATGAACCGGTTAAAGTCCCGGCTGCGCCACCGGGCTCTCCTATTGGTATTGAATTTGGGTGTACTTTTAGTAATCCATTTAACCAGAATTAATAAAAAAGAGGATTAAGCCATGAAACGAATGACTCAAGTTATTTTTTTAACAGTATTCTCCATGCTTTACGCAGATGGTTTGGACATGGAAAAATTAAAAGGAATGCAAGCAAGATCCATAGGGCCTGCGGGGATGAGCGGACGGGTTACAGCTATTGATGTAGTTTTATCTAATACTGATGTCATTTATGTTGGCACGGCATCTGGTGGTCTGTGGAAATCAGAAAGTGGTGGTATAAAATGGGAACCTATTTTTGATGATCAAAAGGCTGCGTCTATTGGAGATGTAGCGGTAGATCCAACGAACCCGGATGTTATTTGGGTGGGAACCGATGACGGAAATGTGCAACTCACCCAAGACCGCGGTAAAACCTGGGAAAATGTTTCTAAGAGAATTTTTGGTCCACCTGATGGAAGTTGGATACCACAAATTACAGCATCAACCTATGATCCAAAAGAAGCAGTTGTCGTCATCAATAATTATCGGCGAAATGATTGGAAGCCTTACGCATTTCGTACCACAAATTATGGTAAATCCTGGAAAGCGATTGCTGATGAGGATAATGTCTGGGGTTATGTTCTCAGTTACGTTCAGGATCCTTTAGAACCGAATTTACAATTTCTCGGAACTGAGTTCGGACTTTATGTAAGCATAGATGGTTCAAAAACATGGACCAAGTGGACCAGTGGGTTCCCAACGGTTTCTACTATGGATTTAAAAATTCATCCCAGAGAACATGATCTGGTCATTGGCACATTTGGACGTGCAGCCTACATTCTAGACGATATACGTGCCCTGCGAGAAATGGCCTCTTCAAATGAAGACTTGATGAAAAAACGGCTGCACTTTTTTGAACCGCCTGTGGCAGTTCTATCTATTAATCGTCAAGCTTCCGGCACACGTTTTGAAGCTAATGCCATATTCTCAGGTCAAAACCGAAAACGCGGCGCAATGTTAACCTTTGTGTATAACCCTGGAAAGAAAAAAACCGAAACAAAAAAAAGAGAAGATTCAGGTATAAAAAAAGATGATGCAAAGAAGAAAAAAGAAAAAGTCAAATTGGAAGTATTAGATAGTGATGGCAAAATCATCCGTACTGTAAAATATGATGTTGAACCTGGAGTTAATCGAATTTATTGGGATCTGCGTCGCAAAGGTGTTCGCTCGCCGAATACACCAAAGCCAAAACCAGATGCTAAAGAGCCCGGTGGCCCAGCTGTACTACCTGGCGAATATACCGTCCGACTTTCACATGGAAAAGAGTCTGCGTCTCAAGTGGTCAATGTCATCACAGATCCTCGAGTCGGCATCGTGGTGAGAAATATTGAAAATTTACAACCTATATATAAGCAACAAATGTTACTCTCATCCAAAGTGACAGAAGCGATGGATCGTATCCGCCAATCAAAATCAACTGTAGCATCTATCAATAAAATGCTGGATGTAAAAAAGAATGAATCACATAAGGCGATTCAGAAAAAAGGGAAAGCAATGACAGATAGTCTGAAAATCTTGGAAGAGTTGATTGTGAATCCAAGAGGCAAACAGGGTATTGTGCGTAACCCGAATATCCTAAGTGCAACTGTTGGTACCGTAAACCGTTATTTATTTAGCAATTTGAGCGGCCCCAATAAAAGCCACGAATACCTTATGGTGAAAGCAAAGCGGGAATCAGAACAGGTCTTAACCAAAGTCAATCTGTTCTTTGATAATGAGTGGCAAAAATATCAATCTGAAGTTGAAAATGCCAATCTTTCTCTTTTCAAGAATTATGAACCGATTAAAATTGAATAATAAAATTGAGGTATGAATGATTAATAGAAGAAAATTTATCAAAACGATGTCAGCCCTGGGTATAAGTATACCAGCAATGGCAAAATCTATGACGAAAAAATCCTCTAATAACTCTACTGTAAAAAATAATCCAATTATTGTCTGTAGCCGTGGAGAAGATTGGGGAAGAAAAGTTCTCAAACCTGGTTGGGATATATTAAAAAATAATGGTTTGCTATTAGATGCAGTTGAAAAATCGGCAAATGTAACAGAACTAGACCCGAAAGACACTTCAGTTGGATATGGTGGACTACCAAATGAACATGGTGTTGTCCAATTAGATGCATCTATTATGTATGGTCCAACTCACAATTGTGGTTCAGTTGCAGCCATTGAAGGAATCAAAACACCCTGTTCCGTAGCTCGATTGGTTATGGAACGAACAGATCATATACATATCGTTGGCAAGGGTGCTCAGAATTTTGCCAAGGCCCATGGATTTAAAGTGGAAAACCTATTAACCGAGCGATCCAGGAAAGAATGGCTGCGCTGGAAAGAAAATCTATCAGATCAGGATGATTGGTTCCCTCCTGCTGATGGTAATTATGATGCACACCGATCAAATGGCACCATAAATGTCTTAGCTGTAGATAGTGCAGGTGATATCGCTGGTATTACCACTACAAGTGGCTTAGCCTGGAAAATTCCGGGCCGTATTGGTGATTCACCAATCATTGGTGCTGGGCTATATGTAGATAATGAAGTCGGTGCTGTAGGTGCTACTGGGCGCGGCGAAGAACTATTGAGATCTTGTGGCTCATTTTATGGGATAGAACAAATGCGCGCCGGTAAATCCCCTCAAGAAGCCTGCGAGGCAGTTTGTGAAAGAATTATATATATAAATGGTGGTAAGGATAAAATCAATTTTAGCGATATGATGGTGGCTGTGAACAAAGATGGGGATGTTGGCTGTGCCGCAATACAAGGCAGAAAAGGAAGGGAACCGAAACTGTCTTATTGGTCTAAAAAAGGATTTAAAGTTCTCAAAGGTACTTATTTAATTGAAACCTAATTTGCAGTAACAACCCACTCAAGTATCCCACTGAACTTCCTACCTTCTAGAATTGCCTTTTTTGGTTTTAAAGATGCAGTTTGGTCCACACGGGTCATATTTGAATTGACCGTATAATCGTATATTTTTAAACCATCCACATCTACAAGTTCTATGAATGTGGTGTCTGTACTATTATACTCAGTTACTATAAGGGTTGATGCAACTGTTTTACTATCAGGCAAATTCAAACTAAGATCAATATTTTCTTCAAATGTATAATTATTCCCGCGTACTGAAAATGAAAAAGCAGAATTTGTATTAATGATAACTGGCAAGTTTTCTACCAAACCTTGATCTGGGTCCGGCGGGCCAACGCAAGCGAATGAATTCCAAATTACAACAACCAATAACCACTTTTTCATTCGCTTAATTTTTCAGGTAGTTCTCCCTGTCCCAATTCAAGTTCATTGATTCTATCCATTGGTTTTTCAAGGGCATCTTTTCGAGTCTTAGATAAATTTTCGTAATGGGTATTTACAGTACCTAATGATTTTCCCAGTGCATCCATTTTCTCGATAAATTTTCCCCACTGGTTTTTAAATGCCTGCACCAAATCCTGAACTTCACCAGCTTTGGATTCAAGATGAAAACTCTGCACAGACTGGCGAACCATAGCTAAAATAGCGAATAGTGTTATTGGTGAACACAATAGCACTTTATTATCCATAGCAAATTCCACTAGGTTTTCTTCACCTGTTTCCGGCTTATTTAAAAAAGCATAGATACCTTCATTGGGAATAAACATTAAAACAAAGTCAAGTGTTCCATCTGCAGGATCGATATAATCTCTTTTTGAAAGTGTCTTTACATGGCCTTTCACATCTTTTAAAAACGATTTACGCTCCATTTCTTTTTCAGGTTCACCATTTACGGAGAAAAGATTCGCATAATGGTCCCATGGAAATTTGACATCCATATTCAGGCGTTTTCCCTGCGGTAGAAAAAATGTAAAGTCAGGTTTACCTTCTTTACTGCCAGATTGGGTTTCAAAATTGATACCTTTTTTCAAGCCCAAATGATCTAGAATATCTTTTACCATTCGCTCCCCCCAGTGGCCACGTGCCTGAGAGCTGTCCAATATTCGACTCAACTTGGATGTTGTATCTGCAAGGCCATCAATACCTTTTTTTGATTCCTCCATCTGCCCCTTGAGCTCGGCGGTAGATTTTGTCAGCCCCTCAAGATTTTTTTTCATGTCCACCAAGGTTGAATCAATCAATTTTTTCTTTTCATCCATTTGCGAGTCAGATGATTTGAGAAGTTCGCCGAACTTATTTTCTGCCAGTTTCAAAAATGTATCCAGGTTCTGATCCAAAGCCTGTTTTGAAAGATCACCGAATTCCGCCTTCAATTGATTTCGGCTGGATTGTGCAATATCGATTTCTTTTTGACGGATATACCAAATAATACCGGCCCCAATTAAAAAACCAATTAGAAACAATGAAATTCCATATAGATATGTCATGGGAGCTCAATATCCCCTTTTAGTCCTAATAATTCAGCCTTTTCTTTGAGTGCATCAATCACGAATTGAATATGATCTGTCATATCCACACCAAGTTCCTCTACACTTTGATATATGTCTTCCCTTATAACAGAAGCAGCAAATGATTTTTGCTTTAGTTTTTTCTTCACCGACTTAGGTTTCACTTCAAAAATTGATTTAGATGGACGAACATAAGTTACGGCAAATATGAATCCAGTTAACTCATCTACAGAAAAAAGAGCCTTGGCCATGTCTGTATCTCTAGGAACACCTGTATAGGTGGCATGCCCCATGATTGCCCGGGTTATGGTTTCAGGATACCCATTTTCGATTAATATTTCATTTCCACGATAGGGATGGTCTTCCATGGATGGATACATTTCATAATCAAAATCATGCATAAGACCTGTAAGCCCCCACTCGTCAGGGTCACCACCATATTTTTCCGCCATCTTGCGCATTGCTTGCTCTACACCCAATGCATGTCGACGTAGACTGTCACTTTTGGTGTACTCATGGAGCAATGCTAAAGCAGATTCTCTTAATGGTATATTTGACAAAAACTATATCCCGATTAAATCCACAACTAAACGAATCACTTCTCCTGTGGCTTTTCCTTTATTTAGATAGGGCAGGTTCTTATCACCCCAAGCAGTACCTGCAATATCAAAATGACACCATGGAATATCATCACCTACAAATGCTTTCAAGAATGCACCACCAGCAATACTTCCAGCCTGACCAGATGCACCCAGATTTTTCACATCAGCAATTTTAGATTTTACCTGTTCTAAATATTCGTCCCAGAGGGGAAATTCCCATACTTTTTCACCTGTTTTAACTGATGAAGCTTTAATATTTTTTATTAATTCTACATCTGTGCCCATAATTCCTGATGCGACATGGCCTAGAGCAACTACTACCGCACCAGTGAGTGTAGCAAAATCTAAAATATATTTCGGATCGTAATGCTTGGTTGCATAGGATAAACCATCTGCTAAAATGAGGCGACCTTCTGCATCTGTATTTAATATTTCAATTGTTTTTCCATTATAAGCTTTTAGTATATCCCCTGGTCGATATGCCTTATCGCCACTCATATTTTCTGTCGATGGGATAATCCCCACAATATTCATTTTTGGACTCAACGTGGCTATCGCTTTCATCACACCCAATACAACACCCGAACCACACATATCGTATTTCATTTCATCCATTCGGTTGGCAGGTTTAATTGAAATGCCACCACTGTCAAAGGTTAATCCTTTACCAACTAATACAATAGGTTTTGCTGATTTATTACCGCCCCAATATTCCATCAAGATGAATTTGGGTGGTACTTTTGTACCCGAAGCAACGCCAGCTAAAGCACCCATACCCATTTTCGTGAATTTTTCCCGCTCGAATACAGTAACTTTCATTCCACCAGACTTTCCAATGGCCTGTGCATTCTCAGCTAAATGTGTTGGTGTGGCCACATTTCCAGGACGATTATCTAAATCCCTTGCAAGACATACGCCATTGGCGATTGCCACACCTTTTTTCACAGCTTTTTGATTTCCACCAACTACTGTTGCAGTTTCCATCTCAAATGAATCTTCATCAGTTGTTCTGAATTCGTTGAATTGGTAGCTACCTAGAATTAATCCTTCAGCCACAGCTTGCGACATATAAGATTCTTTTCCATCCACAGGAATGATAAAACAAACAGATTTGACTTTATTAGCTACGCAAGCTTTCGCAACTCCGCCACCTGCTTTTCGTAGAGTTTCTGGGTTTAATTGTCCTTTTTTTCCTAAACCAAAGACAAAAGCCAAAGCACCTTTTTTACCAACTACTATTTTGACTTCGCCAACTTTACCTTTCAACAGGTTTGCTGCTAAAGCATTAGTTAATCCTCTACCCAATTCACGGTTTACACCTTGAAATTGCCTAGAAATTTTGAGATCTTCATAAATACCCACGGCAACTGCGTCCGATTTGACTCTCCGCCAATCCCCAGATGAATGCTTCACTTTCGAAAGATGTGCCATTATAATCCTTTAATATTGATCTAAATAATGATTAAATAGCTATTAAATTAGCTTTTTTGCTTCCATAATCAAATATTGTAATAAATAAATTAAGTTATCCTATTATTTCAGGAAAAATACTGATTAAGTCATATTAACTTAGTAATTATTTATACGAAACAGCTCCTGCTACTAGATTATCCACCACACTGGGATCTGCCAGTGTAGATGTATCACCCATATTATCCAAATCTCCTTCAGCAATCTTCCTAAGAATCCGGCGCATGATCTTTCCTGAACGCGTTTTAGGCAATGCTGGTGTAAATTGAATTTTATCCGGTTTCGCATGAGGTCCGATTCCCTGAGTCACAGTGGCGCGAATATCGGCTTCAATGGAAGGATCGGATTCTATTCCTGTCATGAGCGTCACAAAGGCATAAATACCCTGACCTTTGATTTCATGCGGATAACCTACGACGGCGGCTTCGGCTACACCTTTAGCTTTGCCAATTTCTCCCTCCACTTCGGCTGTTCCTATCCGGTGTCCGGAAACATTCAGCACATCATCAACTCTACCCGTTATCCAATAATAACCATCTTTATCTCTGCGGGCACCATCACCAGTAAAGTAGTAGCCTGGAAATTGGGAAAAATAGGTTTCGATAAAACGCTGATGGTCACCATAAATGGTACGCATCTGTCCCGGCCATGAAGCTTTGATTGCCAGTAGTCCAGAAACATCGTTGCCCTCAATCTCTTGGCCATCCTCTGATAATAGAACAGGTTCAATCCCAAAAAATGGGTGTGTGACTGAGCCAGGCTTGGTAGGTATCGCGCCGGGAAGAGGCGTAATTAAAACTCCACCAGTTTCCGTCTGCCACCATGTGTCGATTATCGGAGATTTTTCTTTCCCTACAACCGTATGATACCACATCCACTCTGGTTCTTTAATTGGCTCACCCACGGTACCTAGTAAACGAATAGACGATAAGTCATGTTGGTTCACCCAGTCATTTCCTTCTTTCATTAAGGCGCGTAAAGCAGTCGGGGCTGTATAGAAAATATTGATTTTATGTTTATCCACTACTGACCAGAAACGACCGAAATCCGGATAATTAGGAACCCCCTCAAACATCACTGAGGTTGCACAATTTGAAAGTGGTCCATAAACAATATAGGAATGGCCAGTAATCCACCCAATATCAGCCGTACACCAGAAAATGTCTTCCTTTTTATAATCGAATACTTGTTCAAATGTATAATTAACATATACCAGATATCCTCCAGTTGCATGAAGTACCCCTTTGGGCTTCCCTGTTGAACCGGAAGTGTACAATATGAACAGTGGATCTTCCGCGTCCATTTCTACCGGCGCACATTCGGCATTCGCTTTCGCCATTTCTTCTTGCCACCAGATATCGCGACCATCCTCCATATCCACAGGTTCACCGGTTCTTTTTACAACAATAACATGTTCAATGGACGGCGTTTGTGCCACAGCTTTATCTGCATTGACTTTCATGGGAATATTCTGTTTTGTACCGCGAACACCTGTATCCTGTGTGATCAATATTTTGCAGGCCGAGTCATTGATCCTATCCCGCAGTGAATCGGAACTAAAAGCACCAAATACAACGGAATGTACAGCTCCAATCCGGGCACACGCCAACATAGCAACTGGAAGTTGTGGAACCATTTGCATATATAGACACACTCGATCTCCTTTTTCTACGCCAAAGTCTTTAAGTACATTTGCAAACTTTTGGACTTTTCGTAATAATTCACTATACGAGAAACACTGATCTTCCGATGGATTATTTCCTTCCCATATGAGCGCTGTCCGATCACCTTTTCCTGCCTCTACATGACGATCAAGACAATTATAGCTCATATTGAGCCTACCCCCCTCAAACCATTTGATATTCGCATTTATAAAATCAAATTTTCCAACGGAATCCCATTTCTTTGACCATATAATTCGTTCTGCTTTTTCAGCCCAGAATGCGTCTCGATCAGCAATGGAATCGGCATAGGTTTTTTTATACTCTTCCATATTTTGAAAATGCGCATTTGCAGACCATTCCTTTTTAGGATTAAAAATTTTATCTGTCATGATTTTATTCTCATCCTCAATTATTTATATGTTGATGACGCGGTAATTTTTTTTCTAGGTCCGATACGACATCGATTATTTCCCGTGTTGCTTTTTGAATTTCTTCTGGAGTATTAAATCTCCCTAGACTAAAGCGAATAGCTGAATGAGACATTTCATTATCATGGCCAAGGGCTTTTAAAACATGGGATGGCTCTAAATTAGCACTACTGCACGCAGAACCTGTGGAACAGGCTATACCTTTCATTTTAGTAATAAGTGTCTCAGCATCCAAACCAGTAAAACATAAATTAATATTGTGAGCTAGTCGGTTTTTTCTAAGGCCATTTAATATAACTTTCGGATGTGCGGAAATAATTTCGTCAATCATTTGGTCACGATACTTTTCTAGTTTCGCATTTTCTTCATCCCGTTTCTCTTGACAAACTTCAATTGCGCTTCCAAAACCAACAATTAGTGGGACTGGTAGCGTACCGGAACGCATACCTCTTTCATGTCCACCCCCTTCCAATTGGATCGTTAATTTTATTCTGGGGTCTTTTTGCCGTGCAAATAGCATTCCGATTCCCTTGGGGCCATAAATCTTGTGCCCAGTAGCAGCCAGTAAATCAATATTCATTTCCTCGACATCTATTGGCAATTTGCCAAAAGATTGACAGGCGTCAACGAGAAAAAATGTATTTTTTGAATGGCAAATGGCACCGATCTCACTGACAGGTTGAATTGTACCGATTTCATTATTGGCATGCATAATTGCTACCAGGACAGTATCGGTACGGACAGATTCCATAACTGCATCAGGATCGACACGTCCTGTTTCATCAACAGGCAGATAAGTAACCTCCCAGCCCTGTTTTTCCATAGCTGCACAGGTATCTAGCACTGCTTTATGTTCAGTGACCTGAGTTATAAGATGTCTTCCTTTTTCCTTTTGTTGGTCACAGATTCCACGAATTGCCAGATTAATGGATTCTGTTGCACCACTAGTAAAAATGATTTCTCTTCTTTGGGCATTCAATTCACTTGCAATAATTCTACGGGCCATTACTACGGCTTCTTTTGCTTCTCGGCCATAGGCATGATGAACACTGGCAGCATTACCATATTTGTTTTGAAAGAATGGCAGCATCGACTTTAAAACAGCAGGATCTAGAGGCGTAGTTGATTGGTTGTCTAGATAAATAGGCTGATGCATAATTACAATATTATAACAAAAAAGATCGCCATCTTTTTAGATCGTTAAGATTTGATTTTAGATTCTTTAGTTTCTATCATCGCGCGCATGGGATGACCTGAACCATTATTCCGCAGCATAACAATTTCACACATGATGCTTAATGCAATTTCTTCCGCAGTAGCTGCCTTCAAATCCAAACCGGTAGGAGAATAAAATCGATTTAAGTCATCTTTATTTAATCCATTTTCAAATAGATAATCCATAATAATACTTGTTTTTTTTGCACTAGCAACAACACCAACATATGGAATGCCCTTTTTCAATGCTTCATATGCAATTTTATCGTCATCCCTGTGATGAGTTGCCAAAATAAAATAATCAACCTTGAAGTCAATGTCTTCCATCTCGAGTGGCTCAGTTATAACCTGATTTGCATCCGCAAATCGATTTTCTTCATCTTTTGGTGCTTGAACAACAACCTTGAATTTTAACAGGCTAGCTATCTGGCAAAGGACTTCAACCACGCGACCCATTCCTCTAACAAGCAGAGTTGGATTAACCATTTGCGGTTCTACAATTACTGACATATACCCTCCACAAGGTATTCCCATTTCCATTAAATCACTGTCCAAATCGATATCAATAATTTTGGGATTACCATCTGATAACGATTCTTTTGCTACCGAAGCAACACGGTTTTCAATACAACCACCTCCAACATACCCAATAATACGTTTTCCCTTTTCATTGAATAGTGCTTTATCTCCAATTTTTCCCGATGATGAACCTTGGACACTAAATACAGATGCAATGGCATAGGGTATCTCAGCCTTTTCCAGGTTGCTCATCATTTCGATCAATTCTTTATGTTTCGACATAATCTGACTTTTTTGCTAATAAGTGAAAATAATCATCCTTAGTATCGCAATCAAGTACCACCTCTTGCGATTGAATCGGAATGCCAATAGCATCATCCGGGTACTGTTTCAAGACTTTTTTACAACCGCGATCACCGGTTGAAGATAAAATCTCTGAAAAATATTTTTGAGGGAAAATCACCGGGTTTGCCTGACGGTTTTTATAAATCGGATAAATAATCCGTCTTCCCTTTTCATTAATGAACTGCTCTATTAGTAATTGTAATGTATCTCTAGAAATCATGGGCATATCTCCCAAAACAATCATATTACCATCCACATTTTCAGGTAAAGAAGATATTCCTTTATAAATTGAGCTGGCCATACCTGAATTCCAGTCCGAATTGTAAACTATATTATCTACTTCTTTTGGAATGGCCTGAGATACAATTTCATTTTCATATCCTGTAATTACAATCACTGGATTGATGTTCACACTTAAAACGGTTTTACAAACATGTTCAATTATGGCTACGCCCTCAATGGGCAATAATAGTTTATTATCATTATCCATTCTGAGAGACTGTCCTGCTGCCAAGATCGTTGCCGAAATCATCATGCCATTGCCCTGATGAATTGCAGTTTATCCAATTTGCCCAATAATGAACCCAGTTCAATTAGACTGTCAAGATTATGGATGGGTAAGAAATCATCTACGTTCGGTAAAATACTTTGCACACCCTTAGTAATTGGCTCATAATCCTTGAAACCCAGGTTAGGATTTAGCCAAATCAATCTATGACAGCTGCGGTGCAATCGGCTTGATTCTTTTGTCAACAGTTCAATATCCCCCGTATCTAATCCGTCACTAATAATCAATACAACCGCACCACCAGTAAGCACCCGACGTGCCCATATTTGATTAAACGTTTCCAATGTTTTTCCTATTTTTGTACCACCGGACCAATCTTTTACGGATTGATTTACTAAATCCAAAGCATCATTCGCGTCTTTTCGACGCAAATAATGTGTAATACGGCTTAATCTAGTTCCAAATGTAAATGCTTCCACATGCCGGTTAACTGAATGTATAGAAAAAATAAAATGCAGCAAAATTCTCGTATAATGATCCATGGAGCCGCTAATATCTGTTAGGATGACTATGGGTCGTGGCTTTGTTTTTCTTTCTTTCCACTGTAATTCAATAAAATCTTGAGCGGGAAAAATATTTTTTCGGATAGTATTACGAATATTTAATCGATATGCGGTTGAACCGGATTTGAGTCGCCGAAGTTTCCGCAAACTAAATTCCCAATTCCATTGTTTGATAAATATTTTTGCTTCTTCCAATTCTTCTGGTGTATATGCGTCAAAACGTTTTTTTCGGAGCACCTCTTGCGGGCTATATAGAAAAACATCAAATGGTTTTTCTTCCTCTTTTTCAACCTCCTCTTTACCTTTATATCCTTCCACCCGCTTTTTATATAATTCTTTCACTTGGTCTTTCATGCCTCCAAGTTCGGCTTTCCCTAATCGTGATTCATTCAATTTGCGCAAAATATCGGACACATTTTCTATCCGATCTGGATTGCGCCAGTAAATATCAAATAATTGGTCAAACAATGGGATAAGCTTGTGATCGGTAATAAAACAGGTTTTCAATGCCTGCCGAAAGTCTTCTCGGTTGGATAGTCCTATTTTTGAACTTGCTTCAATAGCATTCATAATTTCCCCCGTACCTAAACTATAACCGTCAATCGTTTCAGCGATACCAGGTAGTTTATAAAAATCATTTTGGCGAACGGCCTGGACAAAAGCGACGATTTGCCGACCGAGATCTTTATTGACTTCAGGGATTTTACGTTTAATGATTTCAAATTCCTGATCAGCAGATGGATAACTAATCCAATGATAAAGACAGCGACGCTTCAGTGCATCATGAATTTCCCTAGTACGGTTTGACGTTATAACTACTATGGGCGGTTTATCAGTTCTTATGGTACCAATTTCAGGTATAGAAATTTGAAAATCTGAAAGTATCTCTAGTAAGAAAGCTTCGAATTCCTCATCAGCCCTATCCAACTCATCAATAAGTAATACTGGCGGATTATCACCATGATAATCAATGGCCTGATATAAAGGTCTTTTAATTAAAAAATCTGTTCCGAATATCTCTTTTGATATTTTATCCTTATCTTTTTTCCCTTCAGCTTCCATCATACGTATCTGGAGTATTTGACGGGAATAATTCCACTCATATATAGCATTGTGAACATCCAGCCCTTCATAGCATTGGAGACGGATTAATTCAGTATCCATTATTTGCGCCAAGACTTTTCCCACTTCGGTTTTTCCTACACCTGGTTCCCCTTCTAAAAAAATGGGTTTTGACATATTTATCGATAAATAAATAGAAGTCGCGAGCGTTCGATCCGCAATATAATTAGTCTCATTGAGACAATCTTGAATAGTCTCGACAGAATTAAGGTCTTGTAATTTTTTCATGGCGCCGAAAGTAGGTCTTTATCATGTAAATGTCAATGATAGTGAGAATATTTCAATTCCTATTTGATTTGGATTATAATATCTTTTTTATTACACTCGTCTACCTTTCCGAGGTGATTGCCACACCAAATAGTACGAGCGGGGAATAATAAAATTAGGAGGGCGTACTATGATCCCAGGATCATTTGATTATCACGCACCTGCGACTGTGGATGAGGCAATTAAACTACTTGGCGAACTTGGCGATGACGCTAAAATTTTAGCCGGTGGCCATAGCTTGATCCCTATGATGAAATTACGGCTCGCAGAACCAACTCATCTCGTAGATATTAATGGAATTTCTGATTTAGACTATATTAAAGAAGAAAACGGGTACCTTTGCATCGGCGCAATGACACGCGAATCCGCACTGGAAGTTTCAGAACTGGTTGCAGAAAAATATCCAATTTTAAAGGACACTTCCGAGGTGATCGCCGATCCACTAGTAAGAAACTTAGCATCAGTTGGCGGCAATATTGCGCACGGTGATCCGGCAAATGATCATCCAGCAACCATGGTTGCCCTCAGCGCAGAAGTTGTCGCGAAAGGACCTGGCGGCATGTTGACCGGTGGAGAGCGTACAATTTCTATAGATGACTTTTTTAAAGGACCGCTCATGACCGATCTTGGTCAAAATGAAATTCTTACCGAGATAAAAATTCCAACCCCAAATGGAAAATCCGATGCCGCATACAAAAAACTAGAACGAAAAGTTGGTGATTATGCTATTGCTGGTGTTGCGGTCGCACTTCAATTTGATGGAGATTCATGTAGCAGTGCCGGGATTGGTTTAACCAATGTCGGACCCACACCAATTCGTGCTTCTGAGGCACAAGATGCCTTGGAGGGTACATCCGTGTCGGATGATGACATTAATAAAGCCGCAGAACTTGCTGCAGCTGCTTCTCAGCCTGTAGGTGATCATCGTGGTTCAGAAGAATACAAACGTGCTATCGTCAAAACCTTGGCGTGTAGGGCAATACAAACTGCTAAAGATAGAGCTGAAGGAGGTTCATGATGGCTACTCAAACAATTACAGTCAACGTCAATGGAGAAGCAAAAACGGCTGAAGTAGAAGATCGTTTACTATTAGTTCATCTCATTCGAGATAACCATGGATTAACTGGGACCCATATTGGATGCGATACGACTCATTGTGGCGCATGTACAGTTTTATTAGATGGTACCGCTGTAAAGTCTTGTACTGTTTTTGCCGTTCAGGCTAATGGTAAAGATGTGACGACTATTGAAGGAATGGAAGGAGATGCGCTCCATCCATTGCAGGAAGGCTTCATGGAAGAACATGGACTACAATGCGGATTCTGTACTCCAGGTATGATCATGTCTTCCAAGCACCTTTTAGATAAGAACCTTAACCCTTCAGAAGAGGAAATTCGGTGGGGTATTTCGGGTAATTTATGCCGATGCACAGGTTATGTAAATATTGTGAAAGCGGTACAATACGCTTCAAATAAACTTCAAGAAACATCTGCAGATTAAGGAGATTAGTAATGGCACAATGCAAGACCTCACCAGAAGTTGGCGGAATGGGACATTCCGTAAAAAGAAAAGAAGATCCTCGATTTATACGTGGACAAGGCAATTTTGTAGATGATGTTGTTCGACCCGGAATGGTATATATGGATATTGTTCGCAGTCCCTATGCCCATGCAAAAATCAAGAGTATCAATACTGAAAAAGCATTAGCACACCCTGGTGTTGCTGCGGTAATCACCGGCGAAACATTAAAAGAATATAATCTGCATATGATGCCCACACTCATGTCAGATACACAAATGGTACTGCCCATAGATAAGGTATGTTACCAAGCACAAGAAGTTGCTGCTGTAGTTGCTACGGATCGTTACAGCGCTGCAGATGGTGTTGAACTGGTCGAAGTGGAATACGAACCACTTCCTGTTGTAGTTGATCCTCATAAAGCAACTGATCCTGATGCACCCATTATACGGGATGATAAGGAAGGACAAGACAGCAACCATATTTTTCACTGGGAAGCAGGCGATAAGTCAGGAACAGATGAAATTTTCAAAAATGCAGATGTTACCGTCAAAAAAGATATATATCTCCCACGGATTCATGTTGCATCCATCGAAACTTGCGGCTGTGTTTCAGAATTTGATTCAGTAACTGGACAACTTACAGTCTGGATGACGACACAAGCACCACATGCAATTCGTACAGTTCTTGCTCTAGTAGCTGGCCATGTGGGTTTACAAGAAGATAAAATCCGCATTATCTCACCCGATATTGGAGGTGGGTTTGGCGGAAAAGTTCCTGTATATCCTGGTTATGTGATTGCTATTGCAGCTTCAGTAGTGACAGGTCTACCCATTAAATGGATTGAAGATCGTCGAGAAAATCTCCAGGCAGACTCTTTTGCCAGGGATTACCATATGACATGCGAAATAGCAGCGGATAAAGATGGAACGTTAAATGGATTGAGAATCAAAACCTTAGCAGATCATGGTTACGCTGACGCAGCGGCAAATCCATCTAAGTGGCCTGCTGGTATGTTTTCCATATGTACCGGTTCTTATGATTTTAAAAATGCCTTCGTAGAAGTTGATGGTGTTTATACCAATAAACCACCGGGAGGGATAGCCTACCGCTGTTCTTTTCGTGTGACCGAAGCTGTCCACGCAATCGAACGCATGGTGGATGTTGTTGCTGATGAATTAGGAATGGATGCAGCTGATATCAGAATGAATAATTTTATTCCGAAAGATGCTTTTCCGTATAAATCACCTATGGGCTGGGAATATGATAGTGGTGATTATCATGGAGCCTTAAAGCTGGCTATGGATAAAATTGGCTATGATAAGCTTCTCAAAGAACAGGCAAAAAAACGAAAAAAAGGTGAATTAATGGGAATTGGGATCTCTTCTTTTACAGAAGTTGTTGGAGCAGGGCCTTCCAAAGATTTTGATATTCTCGGTATTAAAATGTTTGATAGTTCAGAAATACGTATTCACCCTACTGGAAAAGTAATTGCCCGTTTTGGAACTAAATCTCAGGGGCAAGGTCATGAAACTACTTACGCCCAGATCATTGCAGAAGAATTAGGTATCCCTCATACAGATGTTTCTGTTGAAGAAGGTGATACGGATACTGCACCATATGGTTTAGGGACCTATGCCAGTCGGTCAACGCCTACAGCTGGGGCAGCAGCAGCAATGGCCTGCAGGAAAATTAAGGATAAAGCCCGAAAGATTGCTGCGCACCTGCTGGAAGCTGCAGAAGAAGACCTTGAATGGGAAGTTGGAAAATTTTCGGTTAAAGGTGTTCCGGATAAATCAGTTACGATTCAAGACATCGCTTTTGCAGCCTACACCAATCATCCACAGGGTTTAGAAGCTGGTTTGGAGGCTACTCATTATTATGATCCGCCTAATATGACTTATCCTTTTGGAAGTTACATTGCAGTGGTGGATATTGACTCAGGTACAGGTGAAGTAAAGGTTCGGAGGTTTTTAGCAGTAGATGACTGTGGTAATATCATCAATCCTATGATTGTTGAAGGACAGATCCATGGAGGTCTTACTCAGGGTTTAGCACCTTCTCTGTACGAAGAAATTAGCTATGATGATGAAGGTAATATTACTGGAGGCAGTTTCATGGAATACCTTGTGCCTACAGCAGTAGAAACGCCAAATTGGGAAACAGATAAAACGGTCACACCTTCACCCCATCATCCCTTGGGAGCGAAAGGTGTCGGTGAATCACCAACTGTAGGTGCACCGCCTGCAATAGCAAATGCTGTTGTAGATGCATTATCGCATCTTGGTGTCAGGCATATAGATATTCCCCTAACTCCTGAAAAAGTTTGGCGTGCAATTCATAAGCAGGACGCTGTCTAGACCCTAATTATAAAAAAAGCGTATGAAAGTTGAAATTTCAAAAACTTTTTCTATCCGTGCGCCTATAAGTGATGTCTGGGATTATATGACCGATATTAAAAGTGTGTCTTCTTGTATTCCTGGAGCCCAATATAATGAAGCTCTGGGAGATAATAAGCATTCAGTTATGCTAAGTGTAAAAGTAGGTCCTATTAAATCTAGTTATCGAAGTGAAATCGCTATTAAATCCCTTGATGAATCCAATTATACTATGAAAATAGAAGGACGTGGTACAGATACAAAAGGAAAAGGTGGTGCC
>LUMJ01000198.1_pt1 | contig 20923 bp, 16 predicted proteins | sample 729631 | NCBI WGS metagenome assembly LUMJ01 (sample SAMN03860266, study PRJNA289734) | marine metagenome | biome: seawater column; feature: ocean; material: water; isolation source: Red Sea water column Station 22 - depth 500m | place: Saudi Arabia: Red Sea | collected 2011-10-15 | depth 500 m
GCCCAAAGACGTGCAGGTTATTCGATCCTGGCCTCGTCCCTTGGGCATGATGGAAGGCATAGACAAAAGTTTTGATGGTGCGATTTTTCTTGGCTACCATTCCAGCACTGATAACATGACCGGTGTGCGGGCTCATACCTTTTCCAGCGCTAGGGTAACTTCCATAAAAGTGAATGGGCAAGCTATGACCGAAGGTTCCTGGAATGCAGCTATTGCCGGGCATTTTGATGTACCTATTATACTGGTGTCAGGGGATGATGCCGCCGTTGCCGAAGTAAAAAGCCTGGTTGGAGATATTGAAGGTGCGGTGGTAAAGGAAAGTATCAGTTTTCATTCGGCCAAAACACTGCATCCGGAGGCAGCCTATGATCTTATCGCTGAAAAAACCAATGCAGCGGTGAAAAATATCAAAGACTATAAACCCTACCGCATCCGTGGACCCGTAACAGTAGAGGTAAGCTTTAAGCATTACCAGCCAGCAGAGATTCTGGCCTACCTAGACATGTTCGAACGGGTTGCTTCCCATGCAATTTCATTCAAGGCTCGGAATATGATTGAAGCATCCAAGATTATGCGAGTAGTTTTGGGTTATAATGGTGGAAACTCCAAACCCTAGGTTTTAAAAATATGGAAAAACTGGTTACTAGTAAAGACTTCCCCAGCGCTGATGGTTTTACCTATCTGAATGCTGCCAATATCTCTTTGGTATACCAGGGGGCCACAGATGCCCTTGTAGACTGGTACAACGACACTGCCCTTCATGGCAGCAATAATTTTGATGAAGTATCAGAAGTAAATACGTTTGAAGACCTGCGACGAGCAACGGCCCAAATGCTGAACGCAAATCCGGAAGATATTGCTGTGGGCTCCAGCGCTACAGAACTGCTCAGCTCACTGGCTTGGGCCGTATTACCGGGTGCGGAAACCAACGTGGTTAGTACAAAAATTGTATTCCCAAGCACTGTGTATCCTTGGCGACGGGTAGGTAGCCATAGCGGCTGCGAGATTCGGCTTGCGGAATCTGCAGGCGATTTCGGGAATGAAGATGACATAATAGACCTCATAGATCAAAACACCGCTGTTGTTTCAATTTCCCATGTGGAATACAGCAATGGTCAATGCTTTGATCTGAATAGACTGTCCGCAGCAGCCCATGAAAATGAAGCATTGTTGGTGGTTGATGCGACCCAGTCCATGGGCGCCATTCCTATTGATGTAGCTGAAACTGCAGTGGATGCTTTGGTCTCAGGATCTTATAAATGGCTGTGTGCACCAATGGGCGCTGCGGTCATGTATTTAGCGCCGGAACTCCAGTCTGACCTGGAACCGGGACTTGTTGGTTTCCGCAGCCATGATAATATGTGGGACCTCGAGGCAGGTCGTCTCGATTATCCCGATACAGCCAAAAAATTTGAATTCAGCACAATGGCTTACGGCTGTGCCATCGCGTTGGCCCGATCAATGGAATTTATCAATGGTATTGGTGTAGACAGGGTTTTTACTCATAATCGAGATCTGGCTGACCACTTGTCCGAGGGCCTTCGTTCGCAAGGTGCAACCATTGTTTCAGATCCAGATAAAGGATACCAGTCATCCATTGTATCGGCCGCACTTAGCGGAATGGATTCATCAAAGGCCATAAAACAGTTGGAAGAAGCGAGAGTGTATGTTTCATCCCGTGCAGATTCCATACGTTTTTCACCCCATCTATATAATCACAAGGGTGATATTGATACTGTGCTAGATCATATGAAGCGGATTTTTGGGAAAAATAATTAAAAATGACATAGGAGGGAAATATGCCTGATAAACAAAAACAGCAACAAGGTAGGCAGACCAGAAGACAGTTTCTAAAAGTAGTGGCTGTTGGCAGCGGAGCAGTTGCGACCGGTGCTGCTTTACCAGATTATGGCGCTAGAGAAAATTCGCGCAGCGATGACCCTGAGCTCAATCGCATCCAGGCAGTATTAAAAGACTGTGGCAGTGAATTCGGGAATATCCGCCGCGGACATAGGGAATAGGAGAAATTAGCATGGCTATATTTGAATCTGAGAGCTGGCTGATCGCCGAAGGCAAGCATAAGGAACACGATGAAGAAATGCATCGGTGGTTCAAGTGGGTTAATGAACACCGAGAACTGTTTCCGGAATGGAAAAGTGTCCGATATTTTGAAAAACACGCTGCCGGTGATGATTCCGGGCGGCGCATGATGATTTGGGAATACGATAATTTTACCGCTTACGAAAAATACAAGACCCGCCGCAAAGACTATGAAGGACCTTACAAAGAGTATAAGGAGAACGACCCTTATTATAAAGGCGTCTTCATCCATAGTCGGATGCGGGTGGAATTTTGGAAAGACTTAGAACGCGAGTTGTGGATCGAATAATTCCGGCGTTCGCTCAATGATCCTGATCTAGTAGCACATCTCCCAGTCCGGGTGTTTCTTGTGGATAATATCCATAATGGATTGATAAGCTGCTTCCGTGAAGTATGCTTTGGGGCAGATGAATTCATTATTTTTCTTCAGTGAAAAATGCACATGACCCCCGCTTGCGGTGACAATCAGGTTTCCAATTTTTTCATTTTGCTCAAGTCGAGTCCCCGCCTTTATTAATATCTGCGCCAATTGGTCCTGCCCCGTTTTTTCATCCTGAGTGAATGGCTCAAAAGAATATAACAGGATAAATTCTGCATTACAGGAGATGATGATATTGACCTGCCATTTTTCTCCATTTTGCCATAGTTCAACCTTATCCACTTTCCCTGCACAAGACGTGCGGAAAGGTTTCAGACTCTCAGCAGGGAAGAAATCAATGCCCACATGCTTAAAGCCCCAAGGTGCATTGTCATGGAGACTGAAAGCCTCGTTGATAGAGGCAATGTCGGTCTTATTCACGTAGGGTGTGGATAAATCCAACCCTGATCCAAATCCATGATTCTCTTCTGAGCCTGCGCCATTACAGGCAATAAAAAATAAAAGAAACCCCAGGGTCAACACGCGGGAATTGAAATGCGTCATATATTCAATTTACAATAGTTATAGGATTGGAGAAAAAATATCCTGTGGTGTTATAGGCAAAGATTACTAATAGTGTGGAAAGAACAGCATTTATGGTTGAATCAGTATAGGGCTTATAGGCAATTTGGTATATAGGCCTATGCGAATATCCCTGTTTCTAACGCTTGTATTACAACTAGTCCTATCCCAGGAGCGCACCTTCGAAGTGCATCCATATGGTAGGCTAGGAACGGATAAAAACTTGACTGCATCTACCAGCTTGGGAGACTTAGACGGAGATGGTGATATGGATATTGTGGTAGCCAACGGCCGCCATTGGTCGGAGCAGAATAGGGTCTTTTTTAATGACGGCAAGGGGTTTTTCCGCCGCAGTATATCTTTAGGCACTGAGCGCAACACCACGTATGTAACACCTGTAGTGGATATTGATAATGACGGTGATTTAGATGTGCTGGTAGGCAACGATCGCACTCGTAACCAGGTATTTAAAAATGATGGCAGTGGCAATTTGGTCTTTGATCATTATTTTGGATTCCAGACATCCAACACCCGCGGACTCTGCGCAGCGGACCTAAATGGAGACGGCTTTGTCGATGTGGCAGTGGCCAACCGCCAGGGACAGAATTATATCTATTTTAATAATGGCAAAGGTAATTATGCAGATGCAAAATCCTTTGGTGGACCCAAAGAAGCCACCATTACCATCGCCGCTGCCGATATGGATGGGGATGGCAGCATGGATCTAGTGCTGGCCAATCGCGATGGACAGCCCAACTATATTTATTTTGGTTCTAAGTTTGTGAAAAAAATCACCTATGGGACTGGATCAGATGAATCCAGGGATGTGGATGTTGGAGACATGGATGGGGACGACCAATTGGATATTGTGGTGGCTAATATTGGAGATCGCAATATGATTTATTATGGCAGCAATAAAAGGAGTTATATTCGCAGCAAGGCCTTTGGAGATCCTGCCGCCGCAACCCACTCTATTATGCTGGCGGATCTGGATCGAGATGGTAATAGGGATATTGTTGTGGGTAATAAAGGCCAACGCAACCATTATTATTTAAATAATAAAAAGGAACTGATGAAATATACCTTTGGCCAGAAAGATGGCGATACCTATGGGGTAACAATTGGGAATTTGGATGGAGATGCATATCCGGATATTGTTACGGCCAATTCAGGGGGCTGGAATATTATTTATTATAATCGACCCCCAAAGTAGAATCAGACGGTAGGATGAGAAATATTGTTGATAAAGATATTATTCTTAAAGAACCGGGTCATAAATATGTACTTAAAACAGACCCAAGCATTGATTTCCATAGTGTTACAGAAGTAATCGGGAATTATTTTCAACCATTTGATAAGCAGGCGATAGCTGAAAAATTAGTGGCAAGAAATATTAAATATGCAGATACAACTGTGGAGGCGTTAATAGCAAAATGGGATGCTGCAAGAGATTATGGGACAAAGGTACATAATGAAATTGAATTATACATCAATCAGAGTATCATTCCAGATGAAACAAGGTCGAGTAATGCAATTGAATGGTTAGAAAAATACCAGATGAAATCTGATATTGATATTTACCCCGAAATTAAAATTTATAGTAAAGAATTAAAAATCGCAGGTAGTCTTGATATCCTTGCGCACGATAAACATACCGATATGTATGAAATTATTGATTGGAAAACATCAAAATCCATTGACACAACTTCATTCAATGGCAAAATGGGCACTCATCCTATTACCGGCCACTTGATGGATTGTAAGTTTGTGCAGTATTCAATGCAGTTGTCATTTTATAGATATCTATTAGAGCAGTATTATGGGTTAGAAATCAATAATCAGCTGATTGCACATCTTGATGGTGAAAAATGCAATGAATATATTGGCCGTTATTACAAAAAAGAAGTGATGGATATCATCCAAGACCAAAAAAACGTAAATTAAACTATGTAACGTACCTTATTACTTTTGGTCTCACTTTTTTTGCGTTTTTTTCTAGCATTAATCATAATTTGTTACACTAACGAATCCATAAGGAGATAATCATGAGGAAACTATTTTTTACATTATTGATGATATCAATAATCGCGGTTTCATGCACTCAATCAGATACTGCCAGTCAAGTTCCTGAAGGCGAATATATTCAATGGCGCAGTGAGAATGAAACAGCAGATGCATTGGTACTAAAAGGAATGTTCCTTTATATGAATTTTGAACAAGAGATTGCATATACTTATTTCAAAAGCTCTCTTGATTTTGATTCATCATTGTTTGGATCACATGTAATGCTTGCTTGGATGTCGCCTGCAAGTGAAGTAAGAGATATGCATCAGAAAAAAGCGAGGGAACTGGTAAAAGGAAAAAATGAAAATTCGAACCTACTTGTATCATTTTTTGATGTGCTTCCCGGAGATGATGCATTAGCTAGAAGGCATAAAATATGGTCAAAAATGTATGAAATTGAACCTGATGGACGGTTCATTCACTATTATTATGCTATAACGAAGCCTACACTGGAAGAAGGAATATCTGAATTAGAAGTTCTTTTAGAAAAGCAGAAAAATGACAACCATTTTCTCGGTGTTGGTCATATCTTAAATAGACTTGGGTATTTCAACTACAGTTTGGGAAATAAAGCCAAAGCAAAAAATTATTTTGACCAATATATTAAAGCATACCCTGATGGTTATAATCCATATGATTCAATGGGAGACTATTATTCTAATGAAAAGGATTATGAGAATGCATTATCTTATTATCAAAAATCATTAGATAGGTATCCAGCAAATAGAAGCAGTATAAATAATATTAGAGAAATCAATGATCTCAAAGCTGACAAAGAAGCAGCAACGGCAAAACAGAAAAATCAAGATACTTTTGATCGTAATGTGGGAACCATTAAAACTTGGATTCAGGGGTTTAAGGATAAGGACTTGGAAGCGCAGATCGCTCTATATGCGGATACGGTCAAGTGGAGCCCACCTGATTACAATGGGAATGTTATGGTTGGGCTAAAAGGCATAGTAGATATCTTATCTTTTTATCATAATAATTTCGATAATATTACTTTTCAGGAAGGTGTTGGTTTACCAGGTGATGATGGTGCAGGGTTTTATGCTGGTTCCTATTACCCGGATTTGGATAATCCCAATGCCGTCAGGGTTTATGGCACATGGACACCCACGCACAAGGAAACTGGGAAGAAAGTTTCAAATAAATGGTATGGACTGATAATATTTAATGAAGATGGTAAAATTGCCTATTTTTCAGACTGGTATGATGTGAACGGTATCCAGGTCCAACTTGAGGCTGAATAGATTTCGGCGGAAATGAAAAGCTAAAAAGCCCCCTGAAAGGGGCTTTTTAGCTTTTAAAAGAGTCTTCCAAATTTTTTAATTAAATGGTTTTATTTCTTATTAGTTTTTAAACTTATTTCAATTAAAATAGAACACAAATTATTGTAAAAAAAAATCTTATAAAGGATATAGTAAAATGATTTATGAGGATATCAACGTCACCAAAAGAAAAACAATAACAAATGGAGAAAAATACGATTTTTTTATATATGACATGCTTTCACTTGAAAAACAATTTCAGGATAAGGAGAAAAAATATGGAAAAGGAGATACTGTAATTAGTAAAGTCAAAGATTTCAAAATGCTAGATGACGAAACTGGAGAAATGCTTGAAGTAAAACTTAGGTGTTCAAAAAGAATAGATGATGCAATGGAAAATCTTGATCCTAGTATTAGTAGTACTAGTAAAAAAATATTCAAAAAGTGTTTAAAAGAATTGGAAAATAGAGGTTTAGTTAGGGGTTAATTGGAATAATTAAAGTATAATAACTCCCATCCTCAAATAAGATGATTTATTTCATCAAGCCTCACCAATTAGTGAGGCTTTTTTTTATGGAAGAGAAACATATACTGTTAGAAAATTGTTTGTAAGTTTTTATCTTATATCATGAAAATATTTACTTTAAATATAAACGGAAAGCAACATTCTATTTCTGTTGAAGCGGATGCGCCACTCCTTTGGGTGCTCCGCGATGAACTTGGATATACTGGTACAAAATTTGGATGCGGGCGTGGATTATGCGGTGCATGTACCGTACACCTTGATGGAGAAGCGACTCGGTCTTGTATGACCACAGTTGAATTTGCCGAGGATAGTGAAATCACAACTATTGAAGGTTTATCCGAGGATGGTACGCACCCAGTGCAGCAGGCTTGGTTCGAAGAGGACGTACCACAATGTGGTTATTGCCAGCCGGGTCAAATTATGACTGCTGTTTCTTTTCTAGATAGGAATCCAAACCCTACCGAAGCAGATATTGATTCGGCCATGAAAATGAATATCTGCCGTTGTGGTACATATCCAAGTATTAAAAAAGCAATAAACCGTGTTGCCGATAAACAAGTCAGTGCGGATGAATAATATAATGGATAGACGGGATTTTATTCGGGTTGTTTCCACAACAGGATCTGGACTGGTATTGGGCCTCTATTTACCCTATACCAACAAGCTGAATGGGAAAACCAAGGCTCCCACTATTTTTGAACCGAATGTATGGATCAAAGTTCATCCCGATAATTCAGTGCTTATTATGGTTGGTAAATCTGAAATGGGGCAGGGCGTTTTAACATCCCTGCCTATGATCATTGCTGAAGAAATGGATTTAGACTGGTCAACAGTTAAAGTTCAACAGGCTCCTGCAGATAAAGATAAGTATGGTTCACAAATGACTGGTGGCAGCCGATCGATTGCAAGCTCATGGAAGCAACTTAGGAAGGCTGGTGCCACCGCACGGAAAATGATGATTTCAGCAGCAGCAAAAGAATGGGATGTGCCAGCAGGTGATTGCATGACAAAGGCTAGTTATGTTATACATAATATGAGCAATAGAAAAATGTCCTATGGCTCATTAACAGAAAAAGCAAGCCAGATTCCTATTCCTAGGAGAGTATCACTGAAAAATCCCAACCAATTTTCCATTATTGGTAAAAATATAAAAAGAAAAGATACCCAACCCAAATTGAATGGGGAGGCCCAGTTTTCTATGGATGTGCAGCTGGAAGGAATGGTATATGCTACTGTTGTGCGCTCGCCAGTATTCGGTGGACAATTAAAAAGCTTTGACGAAGCAAGTGTCAGCGATATCCAAGGTGTCATAAAAATATTTAAGATTGAGTATGGTTTAGCGATTGTAGCCCGCTCCATTTGGGTTGCGATCAAAGCGGGCAAAAAGTTAAAGATCACTTGGGATAAAGGAGAGAATGATTCGCTAGATAGTAAAAAGATAAAAAAACTGCTCGTTGCAAAGAGCAAAAAACAGGGCGCCATCGCGCACAAAAAAGGTAACGTAAAAAAGGCCTTTAAATTATCTGATAATCAGGTTAAAGCAGTGTACGAATCACCGTTCCAGGCCCATGTAACAATGGAACCAATGAATTGTACAGCCGATGTGCAGAAAAATAAATGCCGAATTTGGGCTGCCACCCAGGCACCTGCCCGGGCGCAAAAAATAGCTGCAAAAATTACCGGATTACCCGTTGAAAAAATTGAATTGAATGTGACTTACTTGGGCGGTGGATTTGGACGAAGAAGCATAAATGATTTTGTATATGACGCGGTTGAGATTTCTAAGGTAATGGAGAAACCCGTCAAGATGATTTGGACACGGGAGGAAGACATGCAGCATGATTATTATCGGCCTGCGAGTCTGCACGTTATGAAAGGTGCGATCGATAATGAAAATAATTTAACGGCATGGAATCACCGTGTTGTTGCACCTTCAATATTATTCTCTCAGTTGGTAAAAATTCCGTTTCCATTTAAAGAAAAACTTGATATTATATCTGTAGAAGGCGCAAAAAATATTCGATATGATATACCCAATATTTCGGTGGATTATAGAATGGCTAATACGCCTGTGCCAGTGGGTTGGTGGCGCTCTGTCTATGATTCCCAGAATGCATTCGCCAATGAATGTTTTATGGATGAATTAGCGGAAGCCGCTGGAAAAGACCCGGTTGAATTCAGATTGGAACTATTGCCAAAATCTTCTCGCGAAAGAAATGTATTAAATCTGGTGGCTAAAAAAGCTAATTGGAAGGGATTTAATAGCGGATCATATTATCAGGGAGTATCGTTTCACAAATCGTTTGGAACATATGTAGCCCAGGTAGCAAGGGTCGCTGTAAATGATAATACAATTAAGGTTAATGAAATACACTGTGCAGTGGATTGCGGCACAGTAATAAACCCTTCGATTGTAGAAGGTCAGATATCCGGGGCAATCATTTATGGATTATCGGCTGCTCTTAAAAGTAAAATTACGGTAAGTAATGGGCGTGTTGACCAAAGTAACTTTGATGACTTTGATGTGTTGCGGATGGATGAAACACCAAAGATACATGTATATTTGATTGAAAGTGATGCGGCGCCCACAGGTGTTGGCGAACCAGGATTACCACCTGCTGCTCCTGCCGTAGCTAATGCAGTCTATGCGGCCACTGGTAAGCGCATTCGCAAACTGCCAATTACAATTTAAATATCATTTAATTTCCTATCTGAAATTTCCTATAAACTTTAAGTTGGAGTAGGGAATTGCAAAAGTGTATCAAATTGGATTATAATTAACAATGGCTTCTACCCATGACTATGAATACGACCCCCGTAACAAAGATATACAAATCTATATAAACGGTGATTTTTTTCACCGAGCAGAAGCCAAGGTTTCAGTACTAGATAGCGGATTTCTTTTGGGAGATGGGGTGTGGGAGGGTATTCGCCTGCATAAGGGTAACCTGCTATACCTGGATGAACATTTTGACCGGCTTTTTTCTGGAGCAGAGTCATTGTCCATCGATTTGAAACTTTCCCGCGAAGAATTGATCCAGGCCTTAAAAAATACCCTGGATAAAAATGGCATGGAATCTGATGTGCACATTCGCTTAATTATCTCCCGGGGTTTGAAAAGTACACCTTACCAGCATCCTAAGGTAATAGTTGGTAAGCCCACAGTGGTTATCATCCCCGAATACAAAAAAGCTAGCGAAAAAATTAAACGGACCGGTATCACCCTGGCCACTGTTGAGACACGGCGGGACCATTATGTACAAGATCCAAAAATTAATTCGTTAAGCAAACATAATTGTATTGCGGCCTGCATTGAAGCCGAGCGATTAGGTGTGGACGAAGGACTGATGTTAGATCCACATGGCTATGTGGCCACTTGCAATTCAACCAACTTTTTTATTGTTCGCGCAGGTCAATTGTGGACATCCACGGGTGAATACTGCTTGAACGGAGTGACGCGCAGTACTGTGATTCGTCTTTGCAGGGAAAACAGTTTGGGGGTGAAAGAGAAAAACTTTGTCGTTGATGATGTATATTCTGCCGATGAGGTATTTGTAACTGGGACTTTTGCGGGTGTAATCCCTGTGTTGAAGGTTGATGGGAAATATATCGGAGATAAAACCCGCGGACCCATAACCAAGAAGCTTCAGGATTGGTACGTCCAAGATATTGAAAAAGCGATAAAGTAGTAATCGCGAGGCAACAATTATTAAAGCATTATAATTACTGAAAATGAAAAATCGAACCATACACATTGTTTTACTTGGGTTTCTTTTTTCCCCAACTTTCACTCAAACAAAGGAAGAAATAGATAAATATGAAGCGAAGGTTTGGCAAAGTCCCCAAGATGAAACATTGCTCTACCGTTTTCGGGCGCCAGAAAAGATAGAAAGAACCAAAAAGTATCCGCTGCTCTTTTTTCTTCATGGATCAGGTGGCCGAGGTAACGATAATAAAGGACAAATACAGGACGGTGGCGTTATCGGTGCATTTGCTAAACAGGGTGTATTTTCAAAACACGGTTCCTATGTTTTCGCTGCTCAAGTTTCCGAAGGTGAGCGCTGGGTGGATGTTGATTGGACTACACTTGAACACAAAATGCCCCAGATCTCCAATCACATGCGAATGGCTTTTGAAGCACTGGACGCTTTTGTCACTGATAAGAAAAACCACATAGATCTCGACCGGATTTATGTTATGGGGCTTTCAATGGGCGGGTATGGTACATGGGATGCGATCCAGAGGCGGCCAGAATTTTTTGCGGCGGCTGTTCCTATATGTGGCGGCGGTGATACCAATATGGGGAAAGTTTTAGCCAAGATGCCCATCTGGTCATGGCACGGAGATAAGGATAAAACCATTCAAGTTAGTCGATCCCGTGAAATGGATGCGGCAATAAAACAAGCGGGCGGCTCTCCAAAATATACCGAGGTAAAAGGAAGAGGGCACAATGTTTGGACGGACGTATGGAATTCAAAAGAGCTTTGGGATTGGCTCTATTCCCAGTCTAGGTAGTAGATACCTAAATGGTTTATCAAGGAACCCTTTTATTATAAATATTGGAACCAATTAAGATTTAACTGGTTTACAAATTGAACCATGGAGGGAGTGTTTAGGCGCTCCCTCTTTTTTTTATCATTAACTCATAAGGAGCACGCCATGCTTAAACATAAAAAAGAAACCGTTATTGCAGCTTCTTTTTTTGCTATTGCCCTGGTGGCCGTAGTGATTAAAAACAATACACTGGAATCGGAATTAGTATCCGAAGAAACAGTTGTTGCACCGGCTTTTCAATGGGAAGAGCCACTCTACGACCCGGAAGATACATTGCCCCCAGTAGAAGAAGAGGTTGCATCAACACATGCATCCGATAATCCATCCGTACCATTAATGCCAGGAAGGATGTCTTTTGGGCAAGCTTTCTCTCAGGCCAGGATAGAATGCGGTCCTGGAGCAGTATTTACCTGGAACGGTAAAACATATACCACAAGCTATGCGGAAGAACTGGCAACAGAAAAAGAAAAATCCGCACTGGTTAATATTGTAGCAAACTCGATTACATTAGAAAAGAAAGTAGAAGAATAACGTTATGGAATTTTTTGCTGAAAAATTCGACTTTATTTTCCTGACAGCCCTTTTCGGTGTCATTATCTATTCCTTGCTTCTAGTAGCTGCAAAAATAGATAAAGATGGCCGCGCCTGATATTTTAATATATCAGTAGACAAGATTGCTGAGCTTGCTGTGCTTGAGGTAGGGGGATTCAGATTACATCTGAATCATGCCTCAGCCGGCATGCTCGGTGAATCATTTTTATTTTGACGGCGGCCGTTTAGACGACCTTTTTTGTATGGGAGTTTTATTATGTAAATTATAACATCTGGTAAGACTATGATCTTTAAACGTTTCATCTATTCCCTGAAAAACAAAACGATGCTGGTAATTCTTCCCCGCGTGTTTATTTCAGCTTTTATTTTGTTGCAGATTGTTGCCATGATAACCTATCCAGGCGGTACAATCCGGGATAATACCACTGATGGATATTATTTTACGTTAAATTTCTTTTCAGACCTGGGTACCTATACTGCATATAATGGTGCAAATAATTTCTTTTCTTTAATCTTATTTGTTATTGCGTTGACTCTGGCAGGATTCACTTTCACCTTTTATTATCTTGCCCTGCCCCAGTTCTTCAAAGATCAAAAAACAAATTATTACATTGCCATATTGGGTACGATATTTGCTCTGGGTGGCAGTATCAGTATGATTGGCACTGCCTTTACACCTGGAGACCTATATCCAAGCCCACATGATCTCTTTGCGAATTGGATCTTCAGGTTTTTTTTGGTGACATCTTTTTGTTATACAATTGTGATTTTTCGCACTTCAGTTTTGCACAATAAATATGCCCTTGGTTACGCCGTATTTACCTTAATGATTGCCATGTATGTTGGTGTTTTGGAATTGGCACCATCGCCCTTTTTGAGCCACTCCGCCCTGGTTTTTAATGTAGTTACCCAGAAACTGATTGTGTTGGTGTTCTGCCTAGCAATTATGTATCAAACTTTTGGGTTTTCTTCGAGAAAAGATTTATTATAATGAATGGCCTGAAAAAAATGGAGAAGAATTAAATGGAATATCGGCTGTTAGGTAAAACAGGTGTTGAAGTATCGCAATTGTGTCTGGGGACCATGCCATTTGGCGGTCCGGCAGATGAGAAGGAATCAGCCAAAATGTTCAAGTCCTGCCGGGATATAGGCATCAACTTTTTCGACTGTGCCAATGTATATGAGAAAGGTCGATCCGAAAAAGTTCTAGGTAAGCTTATGGCCGATAGCAGGGACCAACTGGTTATAACTACGAAAGCTTATTTCCCTACCGGTGACGATGTCATTTCTAGGGGTAGCAGCAGAAAACATATTATGACTGCTGTAGGGGAAAGCCTGAAAAGATTAAAGACTGATTATATTGACATTTATTTTTTGCATCGATTTGATGATTTAACCCCTTTGGAAGAAACATTACGGGCCTTGGAAGACCTGGTGCGTCAGGGGAAGGTACGCTATTTGGGAGCCAGCAATTTTACTGCCTGGCAGGTAGCAAAAGGACTTGGAATTTCAGCAAAGAATGGTTGGAACCGCTTTGAATGTATTCAGCCCATGTATAATTTGGTAAAACGCCAGGCGGAAGTAGAAATATTGCCCATGGCCTTATCCGAAAGTGTTGGCGTAATTACCTATTCACCTTTGGGCGGTGGGTTACTTTCAGGAAAATACGGCATTAAAAAACGGCCCAAGGTTGGTCGCCTTCTAGAAAATAAAATGTATGAAACGCGCTATGGGGATCCTCAGGTTTTTGATATTGCAGAACAATTTAGCAAACTGGCCAAAGAACAAGGCTCATCGCCTGTTAGTTTGGCCGTGGCTTGGGTGGCCAGTCATCCAGCAGTAACTGCACCGATTATCGGTGGTCGCAATTTAAAGCAGTTGAAGGATTCGCTTAAATCTGTGGATGTTGATATGACAACAGAACTAAAAGATCGTATATCGGCACTATCGCCAGAACCCCCCATTGCTACCGACCGCAACGAAGAAAAAACGAAACATAATTACGGCCAGCGTTAAGCGCCGTGTTTTATTTGAGCAATACCAGCTTCTTTATGGCCCGATAGCTGCCAGATTCCAGGGTATAGAAATAAATGCCTGAAGGAACTTTCCGTCCCTGATCATTCATCGCGTGCCAAGTAATGATGTATTGTCCGGCATCCATATTACGGTTCACCAGTGTAGCTATCTTCTGACCCATCAGGGTATAGATACTTATCTGAACTAATCCTGCTTTTGGAAGGCTATATTGTATTCGTGTGGTAGGGTTAAATGGATTTGGGTAGTTTTGATTTAAACTATACTCATCGGGAATTGTTGTTTCATCTACCGCCAGTGCCGCATATTTACCGATAACAAAGATAACCCGCTCCTCTTGTGCATAAACTGTATCAATTCCATCAGTAACATCTACGCTCCAAGTAATAATACCTCCAGGACTTAGAAATTGATCTAAATTTTCGAGTATATCTGAATATGTAATAATCAATCCTGGGTAAAGCAAATCTCTACCGTAATAGTAGCTAATGGTTTCATTATTTATATTGACCATTTTTAGTTCAAATTCAAAAAGATAGGTTAATTCATTATTTTCTACATCGATCGAATTAGTCCAATCAAACACCACCCTCGATGTATCTTTATTATTAATAGTAATGGTTATTTCACTGCTATCAGCTGGATTGATAATGGTAATTGGAGTGGGCGGATCATTCACTGCATTCACATTGATTGTGACTATAGCCTCGTAGCCGTCAGCTGTCCCATCATTAACCTTAAAACCAAAGTTCCCATGGCCATCACCATTGCCGTCTTTAGCTGATAGGTAGATGACCCGGTGGATTGGACCGCTGATTGTTGTTGGAACTGATGTGATAGTATTGCCGCGTGTCAATCCATCGCTGGTCTCAAAAAGATTGCCGTTAACTGGCAGTGTCGTAATTTTGAATGTCAATGGATCTCCATCCTTATCGGCACCAATTAACGTAATAGTTACATCTGTGTCTTCAGTAGCGCTTACGGTTTGTGGTATTGCCTCGCGATCTTCAACTTTCGGTGCCACATTCACTGTGACGGTTGTTTCTTCAGAGTCTGCCGTACCATCATTTGCCTTAAAACCAAAGTTTCCGTGACCATCCCCATATCCATCCTGAGCCGATATGTAAATGACTCGTTGCAAGGTATCAGAGACCGTTGTAGGAGTTGAAATAATTGTATCCCCTCGGGTAGATCCATCACTAGTCTGGAATAGATACCCGTTAGCAGGAAGCGTCGAGATTTTGTAGCTGAGAGTATCTCCATCCACATCGGTAGCAGCTAGGATAATGGTTTTATCAATATCCTCATCGGCACTTACGGTCTGGACCGTGGCAGAGGGTAAATCGTTTACGTTAATCACATTTGTTGTAACTATTGCCTCCTCAGAGTCGGATGTGCCATCGTTCACCTTAAAACCGAAGTTGCCGTAATTGACACCATTCCCATCTTTGGCGGATAGGTAGATGACTTGGTGATTCGCATAGGAGATATTGGTGGGAATTGATGTGATCGTATCACCCCTTGTCGTTCCATCACTTGTCTGGAATAGATACCCGTTAGCAGGTAGCGTAGTGATTTTGTACAACAGTGTATCCTCGTCCACATCCGTACCAGCTAGAGTAATGGACTTATTAATATCTTCATTGGCATTAACGGATTGGGAGATTGCAATGGCTAGGTCATTAACATTAGTCACATTCACTGTTACTATTGTCTCATCAGAGTCGGATGTGCCATCGTTTACCTTAAAACCAAAGTTCCCATGGCCGTCACCATTTCCATCTTTGGCGGATAGGTATATGATCCTGTGATTGGCATCGGAAACAGTGGTGGGTACTGAAGTAATGGTATCGCCCTTTGTAGTTCCATCGCTGGTCTGGAAAAGGGTACCATTAGCAGGGAGCGTAGTAATATTGTATGTAAGTGCATCTCCATCTATATCTGTTCCAGCCAAAGTAATGGATTTATCTATATCTTCATCAGCGGTCACCGTTTGAGCGGTGGCCTCAATGTCTTCAGGCTGCGGTGTTACATTCACCGTAACGGTTGTTTCCTCGGAGTCGGTTGTACCATCGTTTACCTTAAAACCGAAGTTGCCATGGCCATCTCCATTCCCATCTTTGGCGGATAGGTAGATGACCCGGTGACTGGCATCGGAAACAGTGGTGGGTACTGAAGTAATGGTATCGCCCTTTGTAGTCCCATCACTGGTTTGAAAAAGATAGCCGTTGGATGGTAGAGTGCTAATTTTATATGTAAGTGCATCTCCATCTATATCTGTTCCAGCTAAAGTAATGGATTTATCTATATCTTCATCAGCACTTACAGTTTGAGCGGTGGCGGTAGCCACGTCATTGACTTTAGCCACATTCACAATGACTGTCGCTTCTTCAGAGTCAGTGGTACCATCGTTTACCTTAAAACCAAAGTTCCCGTGACCATCGCCATTGCTATCTAGAGCTGATAGGTAAATGACGCGGTAACTTGTATCGGAAACGCTTGTGGGCACTGATGTGATCGTATTGCCCTTTGTAGATCCGTCACTGGTCTGGAAAAGGGTGCCATTGGAAGGGAGTGTAGTAATATTGTATGTAAGTGCATCTCCATCTATATCTGTTCCAGCTAAGGTAATGGTCTTATCGATATCCTCATCAGCACTTACAGTTTGAGCGGTGGCAGAGGCCGCATCATTGACGTTGGAAATATTAATTGTAACAATACTTTCAGCACTTTTAGAATTTCCAGCAACAATTTTAAAACCAAAGTTGCCATGACCATCACCGTAACCATCTTTAGCTGATACATAGATAATCCGGTTACTTTCATCGGATACAGTGGTTGGTACAGTAATGATTGTATCGCCCCTTGTTGTACCATCATTAGTTTGAAATATATAGCCATTAACTGGTAATGTTATTATTTGAAAAGAAAATGCTCGACCATCAGAATCTTGTCCAGCTAGAGTGATGGGTAAATCCGTGTCTTCGTCTCCAGTTACGGTTTGAGCCGTAGCCTCAAGATTATCATCTACTGGTGCTACATTCACTGTCACTATCGCTTCATCAGAGTCTAAAGTTCCATCATTGACCTTAAAACCAAAGTTCCCATGGCCGTCACCATTGCCATCTTGAGCGGATACGTAGATGACCCGGTGACTTGTATCGGAAACGGTCGTGGGTACCGATGCAATAGTATTTCCTCTTGTAGATCCGTCACTGGTCTGAAAAAGTGTACCATTAGCAGGAAGTGTGGTGATATTGTATGTCAGGGAATCTCCATCTGCATCCGTTCCAGATAAAGTGATCGTCTTGTCAATATCTTCATCTGCACTTACGGTTTGAGCAGTAACTATCGCCACATCATTGACAGTATTGATGGTTACTGTGAATGATGTATCCACACTTAAGTTATTTGAGGTTCCCTCCAACGAAATAACCACGGTCCCATTTTGATCATCTAGGTAGTCTAAAGTAAGAATATCATTATTTATAGAGGCTGTGATCTTTCCGCTTGGTTTATTGCTTTTAACAGTTTTTGTGATACTATTATCATCATTATCAACATCAGTAAACGTACTTGAAATATCAATGTTTGTATCAGCCGCATCTTCATCCACTGTAATATCAACAATCTTATTTTTTACTTCAGGTGGATCATCCACAGCTACAATATTAATATTCGCGTTAAAAACCGCGCTTGATGAAAAACCATCATCAAGTTGGAAGCCTACTTGGATCGATCCAGAAAAATTACTTGCAGGCGTTATTGTATTTCCGCTCACTGTATAATTAGTCCCCGCTTTGATGATCAGTACTAAATTATTGTTAGATATACTATCTGCATCAGAATACAGAAAATCATTAAGGGTGAACTCGTATTTTTGATCCTCGTTTAATTGAGTAACATTACACTTTTGAATAATTGGATCTGTATTAAATACAAAATTGAATATTGTTTCAGGGTTCTCGTAGCCAGTTATGGGAATAAAATTGGTCCCTTCCCATCCAGAATGGCTAATTTTTTTACCTGAATTATCTGCCTCTACAAAGATTTGATTGGTACTTGCGTCCCAAATTTTTAGCGTGAAATCTTCACCCGGATTCATTCCTTCATCGATACCACTGGTTGTGGGATCATCCCCATATAAAATGAAGTTACTTTCACCAACACCAAATCTGATATCACCAATCAAATTCACAAGAGCAGCTGAACCGACTGCATTACCACTAGTATCAAATGCGGCTATCCAATCACCGGCCGATGCCGGATTACCATTTAATCGTGCTGTACCTTGGATTACCCCCCCAATATTGGTCTGAGTTGGTTTAAAGCTATCCGGAACAATAGGATTAACTGTTACTATAAAGCTTGTCGAAACCGTATCGATACCTCCATTGCTGCTGCCTCCATTATCACTTACTGTTATAGTCAATTTGGCAGTACCAATCATATCTGGAACGGGTGCAAATGTAATCGTGCCACTGGTGTCTGGTGAAGTATATGTGACAGTGGGATGAGGAATCAAACCTGTATTATCGCTAGTGGCTGTTACGGTCAGGGCCTGATTAGCGTGGAAATCTCCATCGGCAACCCCTGTAAAGCTCACGGTATGATCATCTGAGTCTTCATCAACGGAGAGATCTGAAATGTTCTGATTGAGAAGTGGTTTGGAATTCGCAGGTGAATCCAAGCTATTCTCATGGGCTCCGATATCAGGATTACTTCCGGTAGGTCTGGAATTACTATTAAAATCCAAACTCACTGGTATTGAAGCAGGTGAATAAGAAGCATCATTGGTCCCATATCCTATGGCAGGCGAGTAGTTCTTTAAAGTGTAGTCATTCAGTACGGCATTTGAGAAGAACGGATCTACTTCAAAATTGGAATTATCTGTGTCAACAACATCATTATTATCTGAGATTTCTATACTGTTTAACCCCTGGATGATTGAGTTCTTTGCTTCAAATCTGCCTGCAAAATTGGCAGTTCCCCCAAAAGCAATCTGATTTGTTGCTGCATTATTCCAAAGAATGGAGTTGTAAAAATAAATTTTAGATCCTAAATCGGGGCGAATGGTGGCATCGAGACCTGCTGTATTATTTGATATTGTTGTGTGATAAATATTTAATGTTGGACGACTATAGGAAAAAATAGCGCTTCCACGGTCAGTAGCAGTATTATTATATAAAACACCATTAATAAGATTTAATTCCGCATTTTGTCTTTCAACGTAAATAGCGCCACCATTTTTAGATGCGTTGCCTTCAAACAATGATCTTTCAATCCTTGGCTTTGCATCAAAGACATATATGCCCCCACCTTTAGTAACTGCAGAATTTCCAGTAATTAAAATATCATAGAGCTCAATTTTATTTGTATATCTAAAAATATAAAAACCGCCACCATTACCAGTAGCAATGTTATTTGTTACCTTAGAATTATACATTTTCAGCCAATTCCATTTTCCACCAGCCCATATCCCACCGCCGTGAAATGCCTCATTTGAAATAATTTCGGCCCTTCTAAAAACAGGATTAGCACCACCATCAAATTTTTCAGGAAGATAAATACCGCCGCCATACTTAGCTTTATTATTTTTGATCAGAACGCCATCAGATGTAACATCCGCTCTGCTCTGGATAAAAATGCCGCCACCATAACCAATATTGGTTTCGCCGTTATTACTAATTTCTGAGCTATCAAGAATTGCATAACTTTTTTTCCCAAAATAAATGCCTGCTCCATACACATAGGTTACACCAGTAGAATTTGCATTATTTTTTATAATCAGATGTTTTAATACTGGATTTGACTTTTCAGTATAAATGCCGCCACCATATCTATTACCCCCTTTCAGTAATCCGTTGCCATTTTGTAGGGTAAAGCCCACAAGTTTGGCTGATCCACCAATGAAGGTGACCACCGATGCATTATCACTATTAGATGGAGAACCACCATCAATTATTGTCTGTGAAACATAGCTTTTATCACCAGTTGTAAGCGTCAGCGATCCAACAACAATATTTTTCCAACCTAAATTTATATTTTCTATATAAGTGCCGGGCTGCACTAGAACTGTATCACCGACGGAAGTATTGGTATGTCCTATAGCATACTGTATAGTCTTGAATGGATTTGCGGATGAGCCGTCTCCATTGGTATCCGATCCAGAATTGGACACATTAATCTGATCTCCCATTGCAAGAGTTAAACTAAGGATGAAAAAAGTGATTACTTTTTTCATAATCATTACCCCATTGATTTGTCCCATTCCAATTAACTGAATAACGGCCAGCCGGTGCACTTTGATTTATGATCCTTTTAACCTCTCGGCCTGTGATGTCATAAATTGTAATAGATACATGTACTTCTTCAGGAAGGTCATAGCGAATGGTAGTAATCGGGTTAAATGGGTTGGGATGGTTTTGGTACAGGGCAAATGTGGTTGGCAGAAATGTATCATAATCTAGACTTACATCATGGAAGGACATTGGATTGAACTGGACATGGGATGCAAGGGTATCACCATCATAAGCGAATGCAATTTTTTCACCAGATTTAAGCCCGTCAATGTCCTCAGTGGTCACATCATCACCATAGACTGCCGAGTTCCGTAAATATCCGCCTTCAATAATCTCTGCCGCACCGACAACAAGATTATCCTCGGAAAGTACCTTGACCCAATCCCCTACATTATATCTACCATTGATCTTTCCTTTGATAAACATAAATGATGGGTTCGGCTTTACCTCGGGGTGCCTTACGGAATGGGTGGATGCAATCTTTCCAACTGCACCACCTTGGGTCTGTGCCGGAAAGGAGAAGCTTGTAACCGCTTCTTTCACTTTTACCCAGTAGCCTTTCGTTGGCTTTAAAGTATTG
>LUMJ01000282.1_pt1 | contig 20908 bp, 23 predicted proteins | sample 729631 | NCBI WGS metagenome assembly LUMJ01 (sample SAMN03860266, study PRJNA289734) | marine metagenome | biome: seawater column; feature: ocean; material: water; isolation source: Red Sea water column Station 22 - depth 500m | place: Saudi Arabia: Red Sea | collected 2011-10-15 | depth 500 m
GCACAAGCATCAGCTCAAGAAATGTATGACCGAATGTTCAATATGAAGTTTTTACCTCCTGGTCGTGGTCTTTGGGCAATGGGAACATCCATAACAGAAGAAAGGGGATTATATGCAGCTCTTAATAACTGTGCATTTGTATCAACTGGAACTATTAAGGATGATTATTCAAAACCATTTTGTTTCTTAATGGACGCCTCAATGTTAGGTGTAGGAGTTGGTTTTGATACAAAAGGTGCAGGTGAGGTTATGATTAAATCCCCAAATCCAAAACGTGAAATAGAAACTTATAAAATTCCAGATACACGAGAGGGTTGGGTAGAATCATTAAAGTTATTATTAGAGAGTTATTTTCACGGAACAGCAGAAATTCAATTTGATTACACAAAGATTAGAGCAGTAGGAGAACCAATAAAAGGTTTTGGTGGAGTTTCAAGTGGTCATGAACCACTAAAAGAAATTCATGAAGATATCAGAAAAGTTTTAAATGGTAATGTGGGTGAACCAATTACCATAACTACTATTGTAGATATAATGAACCTTATTGGTAAATGTGTCGTAGCAGGGAACGTAAGACGAACAGCAGAGATTGTGTTTGGTGATCCATATAATGAAGAATATTTAGATTTAAAGAATTATACAGTAAATAAACATAGAGAAACATATGGTTGGACTTCCAATAATTCAGTATATGCAGAACTTGGTATGGATTATACGGACATATGTAAAAGAATTACAGATAATGGAGAACCTGGTTTTGCATGGCTAGAGAATATGAGAAAATTCTCTCGTATGCAAAATGGTGGAGATGATAAAGACCATAGAGCAGCAGGTGGAAATCCTTGTTTAGAACAAACATTAGAAAGTTATGAGTTATGTTGCCTTGTTGAAACTTTTCCAAACAATCACGAGTCATTAGATGACTATAAGAGAACACTTAAATATGCTTATCTGTATGCCAAAACAGTAACACTTGGTAAAACACATTGGCCAGATACTAATAGAGTCATGTTAAGAAATAGACGAATTGGTTGTAGTGTTAGTGGTGTCGCTCAGTTTATTACAAAACACGGAATGGAAGAATTAAGAAAGTGGTTAGAAAAGGGATATAAGACTATTCAAAGTTGGGATTGTATGTATTCTGATTGGTTTGCTATACCGAAGTCGATAAAAACGACTTCAGTAAAACCAAGTGGTACAGTTTCATTATTAGCTGGTGCTACCCCAGGTTTACATTATCCCGAAAGTAGATTTTATATAAGAAGAGTTAGAATATCTAAATATTCAGAGTTAATAGAACCATTAAAGAAGGCTAATTATACAATAGAACCAGCCTTTGGTTCAGAGGATAGTACAGTTGTTGTAGAAGTACCAGTAGATGTTGGTGAGGGCATAAGAACTGCTAGTGAGTTATCTATATGGGAACAGTTCAGTTTAGCAGCATTTATGCAAAGACATTGGGCAGACAATCAAGTTAGTTGTACAGCGACTTTTGATCCAGAAACAGAGGCAGAAGAATTACCTCATGTTTTAAAATATTTTCAGTATAGATTAAAAGGTATATCATTATTACCAAGACATCCTATGGGAGCATATAAACAAATGCCTTATGAAGCAATAGATGAAAAAACTTATCAATCTGAAGTTGATCAACTTAGTAGGTTAACTCTTGGTGTTATTAGAAATGAAGAAGCTGAAATAGATAAATTCTGTAACAACGATAGTTGTGAAATTCCAGGTGAAATAATAAAAAATTGAGGTTATTTTGTATCAAAACATCTTCTACGATAGAAGAGTAAACAAAATGCATATTTGGGATGATAAGTTTGGATATAGAACTTTTCGTTACAAAAAGTATGCTTATGTTAAAAATAGAGCTGGTACTTATGTATCGTTATATGGTGATAAACTAAAGAGAATAAATAAGTGGGATAAAGACCAACCTGAGTTATTTGAATCTGACGTTAATCCTGAAATTAGAGTATTAGTAGATAACTATACTGATTCAGATGAAGTATCTGAAGGCCATCGTACAATGATTTTTGATATTGAGGTTGAAGTTACGGATGGTTTTCCAGATGTTAGAAAAGCAAATAATAAAATAACTTCAATAGCATTTAATGATTCTATTTTAGATAAATATTATTGTTATGTATTAGATCCATTATCTAAATTAAAAACAGAAGTTAAAAGAGCAAACGGAGATATTATAGTATCCTTTGAGGATGAATATGATTTACTAAATGCATTTTTTAAAAAGTATATGGAAATACAACCGACAATTTTAACTGGCTGGAATATAGAATTTTTTGATATTAGTTATTTGTATAATAGGGCATCTCAAATTGTAAGTCAAAGTGTTGCTAATTTATTATCACCAATAAATATTGTAAGGTGGAGTGATTTTCATAATAGATATAAAATTGCGGGAGTAAATGTATTGGACTATTTAGCTTTATATAAAAAATATACTTTTAGTCAAAGACCTTCATACAGATTAGGTGCCATAGGTGAATATGAAGTAGGTGAAAAGAAAGTCGAATACGAAGGAACATTAAATGATTTATATGAAAATGATTTAGAGAAGTTTGTACAATATAATTTACAAGATGTGAAACTTGTTAAGAAAATTGATGATAAATTAAATTTTATTGAGATTGCTAGAGGGTTGGCTCATTTAGGGCATGTTCCATATGAAGATGTGTTTATGAGTTCTCGGTATCTTGAAGGAGCAATATTAGTATATCTTAGAAATAACAATATTGTTGCACCAAATAAACCTAAAAATAAAATTAAAAAAGGTGATAAAAAGTTTGTTGGAGCGTATGTACAAGACCCAATTAAAGGTAAACACAATTGGGTTTATGATTTAGATATTACTTCAATGTATCCATCTAGTATTATGTCATTAAATATTTCTCCAGAAACTAAGATTGGTAAAATTGAAGGTTGGAATCCAGAAGAGTTTTTAAAGGAGAGTAATAAAAAAACATATTCTATAACTCAAGGTGAAAAGTTATTAGGTAGATTTACAGAAGTAGAATTAAAAAACTTTTTAGATAGTAAGAATGTTGGAGTTGCGACAAATGGTGTTATGTATCGTACAGATAAAGATGGTTTATTATCTGCTCTTTTAAGAAAATGGTTTGATGAACGAGTTGAATATCGTAAATTATCAAGGAAATTTCATGAAGAAGGTGATAAAGAAAAATCAGATTATTTCGATAGAAGGCAATATTTACAAAAAGTATTATTAAATTCTTTATATGGAGTTTTAGGTTTACCAGTATTTAGATTTTATGATGTAGATAATGCTGAAGCAGTAACTTATACAGGACAGTCATTAATTAAATTTACAAAAAAAATTGCTAATAATTATTATAATAAAGAACTTGGTGATGCTAAAAACCATTGTATATATATTGATACGGATTCAGTTTTTTATTCAGCATTACCATTGGTAACGAAACGATATCCATATTTAGATATTAGAAATGAAGATAAAATGTCTAAAGCAATTTTACAAATTGCGAATGAAGTTCAAGACTATTTGAATATGAGTTATGATTATTTTGCTAAGAAGTTTTGTAATTTAGATAAACATAGATTTGATATCAAACAAGAGGTTATTGCTAAAAGTGGATTGTTTGTTACTAAAAAAAGATATGGATTAAAAATTATTAACGATAATGGTAAAAAAGTTAATAAAATGATGATAAAAGGATTAGATACAGTTCGTTCAAGCTTTCCAATTGCGATGAGGGAACTGTTGAGTAAGTTATTAGAAGATATTTTAATGGAAGTACCAAAACAGAAATTAGATAAATATCTTATAAATTTTAAAAATAGTATGAAACTTATGGATTTTAATAAAATTGCAATACCAACGAGTGTAAAAGGTATTAAAAAATATAGAGATAGTGAGGGTGGAATATTTCATACTTATAAATTAGGAACTCCTGTTCATGTTAAAAGTTCGTTATTTTATAATGATATGTTGAAATACTTTAAAGTTACAAAAAAATATTCACCAATATATAATGGAGAAAAAATTAAGTGGGTGTATTTAAAAAATAATCCTATAGGAATAGAAACAATCGCATATAAGGGACATGAAGACCCACCACAAATATTAGATTTTATTAGGCAATATATAAATCCTGATAAATTATATAAACAAGCTTTACATAAAAAAATTATGATGTTGTATGAAGCACTTGGTTGGGAAGAACCTACAGATGCGACTAAAACAATAGAAAGATTTTTTTGATTTTGAGAAAACAAACTAATATATATGTATATATGGTTATAAATAATAGGAGAAAGTTATAATGAATAAGCAAAAGCTAGTTCGTTTCATTAATAAATATTACCTAAATGGCGTAGTCAATTCGGTAATACTAAACAGTAAATCAGATTTACAGGAATTATCAGCTAGATTTATATCTGGCGATAAAACTTTGTTAGGTGATTTGACAATGGAGAAGTGGGATTTTGAAAATTCTGATATTGGAATTTACAATACAGAACAACTTCTTAAATTATTATCAGTTATGGATGAAGATGTTAATGTATCTTTGAGTAATGCTGGAGATAAATCAATTGCATTAAAAGTAAGTGATTCTTCTTCATCAGTTAATTATATGTTAAGTGATATATCTATTATCAATGAACCACCTCAAATAAAAGCGATACCTGATTTTGAATTAAGTATTGATGTTACACCGCAGTTTATTAATAAATTTATTGCTGGAAAAAATGCTTTGATGGAAACAGATAATTTTACTGTAATAACAGATGGTGATAATACTAAACTTGTTATTGGATATGCGTCAATTAATACTAATAGAGTAACTATTCCAGTTACTACATCTAAGGTTAGTAATATTGAAAATGTATCTTTTAATGCTAATATGTTTAAAGAAGTATTAACTGCTAATAAAGAATGTGAAAGTGCTACTTTAGAAGTTAGTAGTGAAGGCCTTTCTAAGATTACTTTTAAGGTAGATAATTTTACGTCAACTTATTGGTTGGTAGCAGTAAGTGAAACCGATTAATATATGTGATACTTCAAAAGTTTTTTTAAGAATAATTCCTAAATCATTAGCAAAAAGTATAATAGAAAAGAATCATTATTCACATAAATTATCTTCTTGTAGATATGCTTTAGGCATATTTTATCAAACTGGAAAAGAACATAAGTTTTTTGATGAACCTGAAGAAAAGTTGGTAGGTTGTATTACATATGGATTTCCAATAGGTAGAAGAGTTCTTGGTTCTATTTTTAAAGAAGATTTAGAACTTGATACTAAGAATATTTTAGAATTAACAAGACTTTTTATCCACGATGGTTATGGAAAGAATATAGAATCTTATGCTATATCAAATTCTTTTAAGTGGTTAAAGGAAAATGCAAAAGATACAAAAGTATTGATATCATATGCAGACCCAGAACAAAACCATGCTGGTGGTATATATCAAGCAACTAATTGGTTATATCAAGGATGTGGAGATATACAATTAGCTCCTACATTTTCATTAAGGCTGGAAAAAGATAGTGAGTGGATACATAGTAGAACAGTTTATTCTGTATATGGTAGTAGTAATGTTAAACATCTTAAAAAACAAATTGGACATTCATTTTGGTTAAAAAAAGAAGCAGAAAAACACAGATATTAAAACATCCTCTGTTACCTTATCCAAAGGGTACATCAAATAAAGCAGAAGTTATTAAACACGAAGTTAATAATAAAGGGTTTTATGAGTAAAAGTAATTCGTTATGGGTAGAAAAGTATCGGCCCTCTACATTGGATACTTATATTGGGAACAACCATCTCAAAAGTAAAGTATCTATTTATCTTGAGAGTGGCGACTTACCACATCTTCTTCTATTTGGAAGGGCTGGTACAGGTAAGACCACTCTCGCGAAACTATTAGTAAAGAATATTGAATGTGATTATCTTTATATAAATGCGAGTGATGAAAACAACGTAGATACAGTTAGAACTAAAGTTAAGAACTTTGCTTCAACCATTGGTTTTAAGGATATGAAGATTATTATTCTTGATGAGTGTGATTATATTACACCAAATGCTCAAGCGGCTCTTCGGAATTTAATGGAAACATTCTCTAAACATTGTAGGTTTATCTTAACTTGTAACTATGTAGAGAGAATTATAGATCCAATCCAAAGTAGGTGTCAGTTATTTCAAATTATTCCACCCAGCAAAAAGGAAGTAGCACAGAAATTACATAATATTTTAACTGAAGAGAATGTAAATGGTGAACTAGAGGATATAAAAATATTAGTAGATAGTGGTTACCCAGATATTCGTAGAGTTATAAATTCAGCTCAAAGAAATGTTGTAAGAGGTAAATTAAAATTAGATACAGGTAGTATTATACAAAATGATTATAAATTAAAACTATTAAAGCTTTTAGAAACACAAAATAAGAAAAATGCATTTAAAGATATTAGACAATTATTAGCAGATAATAAAGTTACAGATTTTGCTGACTTGTTTAGATTATTATATGATGAAGTTGATGGATATGGTAAAGGTCATATAGCGGAATGTATTTTAATTATTGCAAAATACGAACTATCAGATAGTCAAGTAGTTGATAAAGAGATTAATGCTATGGCTATGGTAGTTGAATTATTACAGGAGATAAAGTAATGGTAGGATTAGATAAGTTTATGAGAGCAATTGGGTTGGTTAGATATTGGGTAGATGGCACTGTTCCAGATTATAGGAAGAAGAAAACGGCATCAAAACCAAAGAAAGCTACATCAAAACCGAAGAAAAGAACTTATAAACGTAAGAAAACTAAAAAATGAGTACAAAACCAATGAAACCTTTACCAAAAGCACAAGTAAAGGTTGATTTAACACAAGCAGAAACAATGAAGTGTGAATATTGTGAGAACTATTTATTTATTAGTTCAACAATTATAAAGAGATTATCAGCTATAGTATCGCCAACTGGTGAAGAAACATTAATACCGATTGATGTTTATAGTTGTGGAAATTGTGGTAGAGTTCCTAAATCAATGTTAGCAGGCTCAGGAATAGAAGATGAAACACCAAAAGAGAATTCTTTATTTCGTAAAGATTTATGACGAAAAAATCTTTGGTAAAAAGAAAAGGGTTGTTCGACCACATAAGACAGATAACAGCGGTTCAAAGTCCTAGTTATTGGGAAGATATATCAGACGAAGATAAAAAGACTTGGTCTAATTATATGACTCACAGATTTCTATCTATGAAGATGGAATGGGTAGAGTTAGTAAATGAATTACAAAAGTATAATTTACAACCAAAAGAATTATATAAATTATATACCAATGTGTTACCAAAAGGTAAACAATGGTTAAAATACATAAAAGGGAGAAATCAAATGGATCATCCAAATTGGTTAATCAATATAGTTGCAAATCACGAACAAGTAAGTAAAAAAGAAGCATATGATATGATTGAAATGTACTATCTTAGTGAAGGTGGTATGTTAGAATTAGGACAACTTGCTCAGAAATGGGGAATTGAACCTAAGAAGATAGAAGAAGCAGGTTTAAATGTTCTTGGTACTGTAGGTGGTTATACTGCGGGAAATGAATAATAATACTTGACTTGTATATGCATTTATTCGTATATTCAGGTATGTAAATTAGGAGAAATACATGAAAGTTATAAAAGATTCTAAGAATATGTCTAAAGTGGCTAAAGCTGAATCAGTTATAGAACAAATGGAACGAGAGTGGCCTGAGATGACACAAGAGTTTAAGAAGATTCAACAAGAACAATATGAATTGTTTTTACATAAGCAACATGATTATGGTCCAGGAAACATTTCAGTTGGAACTCAATTACAAACACCCGAGGAAGTAAAACTTTCTCTTACTGGTTTATGGTTTAGAATGAATGATAAAATTCAGAGATTAAAAACCTTATTGATGGGTGGTAGAGAATCCGCGGTAAATGGTGAACCAATGGAAGATGCATTTCTGGATGTTTCAAATTATGGAATAATGGCAACAATTGTAAAAAATGGTAAATGGGGTAAATGAAACGAATAAGTTATAGTCAATATAGCCAATGGGCTACTTGTCCACATAGATGGAAATTGTTATATATTGATGATAAGAGAGAGTTTGCGGGAAATATACATACGCTATTTGGTACAGCAATGCATGAAGTACTACAAACTTATCTTACAGTAATGTATAGTGATACTATAAAAGTTGCTGATGCATTACCATTAGATAAAATGTTATTACATAGGATGAAAACAAACTATACTCAAATTATGGAAAATAATGGCGGTGAAGTAATTTGTGAACAACATGAAATGGAAGAATTTTATAGACATGGTTTAGCTATATTAGATTGGTTTGTAAAGAAACGTGGTATGTATTTTAGTAAAAGAGGCTATGAATTAGTTGGAGTTGAAGTTCCTATTGATTATGATTTACCAAATAAGATTAAGTTTGTTGGTTATATTGATGTTTTATTATATGATACTGTGAGAGATAGGTATAAAATTATAGATATTAAAACTTCAACTATGGGTTGGAATAAGTGGATGAAATCAGATAAGACTAAGACTGATCAATTATTATTATACAAACAGTTCTATGGTGCTCAACATAATATACCTTTGGATAAGATTGATATAGAGTATTTTATTGTTAAGAGAAAATTGTATGAAAAAGTAGACTTTCCACAACGTAGAGTACAAACTTTTGTACCTGCAAATGGAACTCCAAGTATTAATAAGGTTACAAAAAATGTAAAATCTTTTATTGAAGAATCTTTTATTGATGGAGAATATAATTTAGAACATAATTATACTAAACAACCATCTAAAAAGAATTGTAGGTTTTGTGATTTCAATCAAACTAAATATTGTGATGCAGGAGTTTTATAATGTTATCGAAAGTAAGTTTAAGATTAAAACTATCAGATTTTATTAATACTGATATTGAAGAAAAAGTTATGAATATAGTCAACCACGCACATACTGAATTGAGTGTTACTGTTTTATTGTATTTATGGTTTGAAGAAGGTGAATTAACCAATAAAGGTTTAAAGGATTTTTTAATGCGATGGGAAGATAAATTAACATTCAAAACAGTTGTCAAACAAGGACACCAACTACAGTTTAATGATTATATATTTTTTGATATAATACCTACTAATGTATCAAGTGATAATGTAAGTAAAAGATTTACATACAAGTATAAAGGTGCTAATAATATTTTAGATGGATTAAAAGAATTTTATAAGGTTACTAAATTTATTACATCAGAAAAGCCAGTAAAAAGACAAAAAAGAAATGACTACGAAGATTAAAATAGGTATTGTAGGTAGTAGAAAATATACTAATAAAAAGAAGATAAAAGATGTAATATATGATTTAAAAATTGGATATGCAGATTGTGTAGAAATAGTTAGTGGTGGTCAAAGAGATGGAGCTGATGGATATGCTAAGAAGTTTGCGTTAGAATTTGATTTAGATTATATAGAATTTCCACCAGCACATTATAATTGGAATATGCATTGTAAATTACCAGCTACTGAATATAATAAACCATATTATGTTACAAATTATTTCAAAAGAAATAAACAGATAGCTGAGTATAGTGATATAATTGTAGCTTTTATACCAGTTGGAGTAGAATCAAAGGGAACAATGAATACAGTTAGTCATGCTGAACGGTTGAAAAAAATGATTAAAATAATTAATTAATATATATTTATATATGTATATATAAGTAGAGGTTTCATATGGATTATAAATTAACTTCAGTAAAAATACTGAGAGAGTTATACAAAAAATTTAAATTAAACTCATTAGATGATGAGTTTACTTTGCAAAAATTAGTAAATCGTTCAATGGATTTATATGTGTTAGATAATAAATTTAAAGATAAAATTCAAACATATAATAAATTAATAGCAAGTGGGAGTAGATTATGAAAAGTTATGATCAAATTGTAAATGTTCAACTACAAGAAAAAGTATTAAAAGAAATACGAGATGTATTACTTAGAATGGAAAAACGATTGAATACTATAGAGTCAATGATGTATGTTGATGAGGTGGCTAAAAAACAAATACTAAAAGGAAATGAATAGTGAGGTTATATGTCTAAGAAAAAGATTATGTTATTTTCAGATGATCTAAGAATGTCATCTGGAATTGGTACAATGTCAAAAGAATTTGTTTTAGGAACATGCCATCATTTTGATTGGGTACAAGTAGGTGGTGCTATAAAACATCCAGAAAGTGGTAAAGTTGTTAATATGGATCAAACAATTCGTGAAGAAACTGGAGTAGAAGATGCAAAATTAACAATTTATCCTATAGACGGTTATGGTAATCAAGAATTATTAAGAGAGTTGGCAGCACGAGAAAAACCAGATGCTATTATGCATTATACAGACCCAAGATTTTGGCGGTGGTTATATGAGATGGAACATGAAATTCGGCAGCAAATGCCGATTTTTTATTATAATATATGGGATGATTGGCCTGCCCCTAAATATAATGAATTCTTTTATGAGTCTTGTGATTTGATTATGAATATTTCAAAACAAACTGTTGCAATTGTCAATGATGTTTGGACAAAGAATCCTCCTGAAGATTGGCAAGTAACTTATATTCCACATGGTATTAATGAAAAATGGTTTTATCCTGTATCAGTTTTTGATGATGAATATAAACAAGTAGAATCAATGAAGAAACGTTTAACTGATGATAAAATTGAATTTATAGTATTTTATAATAACAGAAATATTCGTAGAAAAATGACTGGGGATGTTATTTTAGCATTTAAAACATTTTGTGATATGTTAACAAAAGAGGAAGCTGAAAAGTGTTGTTTGTTGATGCATACACAACCAGTAGATGATAATGGAACACATCTACCAAATGTAGTAGAAGCTGTATGTCCTGATTATAAAGTTTATTTTAGTGATCAAAAATTAGAACCAAAACAACTAAGCCATATATATAATATGGTGGATGTAACAATTAATATTGCATCTAATGAGGGTTTTGGGTTAGGAACTTGTGAATCAATGATGTGTGGAACACCTATCATTGTAAATGTTACAGGTGGATTACAAGACCAATGTGGATTTAAGTATAAAGATAAATTTTTAACCTATAAAGATTATGATTGGGTAAAATCTTTACACGATGATAGAAAGTGGGCTAATAACCCTGATTTAACTTGGGGTGAATGGGTAAAACCAGTTTGGCCTTCTAATAGAGCATTAGTTGGTTCAGTTCCAACTCCGTATATTTTTGATGATAGATGTAGATTTGATGATGCTGCTCAGGCTATGAAAGATTGGTATGATATGGATTCAGAAAAAAGACAAGAATGTGGAATGAAAGGACATGAATTTGTAATGAGTGATGAGTCAATGATGTCAGCTAAAGCTATGTGTCAAAATTTTATGAATCATATGGATAAGGGATTTGAAATGTGGAAACCGAGAAAACGTTATAGAATGTTTAAGGCGTAGGAGTTATAATGAGTAAACCAGTATGTTTAGTTACAGCACCAGTTGCTACAAGAAGTGGATATGGTGCACATGCAAGAGATATATGTAGAGCATTAATTAAATTAGATAGATATGATGTAAAAATATGGGGTGTTCGCTGGGGAAATACACCAATGAATGCATTATCTGAAGATGACCCAAATGATAAACTAATAATAGATAGACTTTTAAAAGAACCAAAATTAGATAAACAACCAGAATTACATATTCATATTGTAATACCTAATGAATTTCAACTAATAGGTAAATATAATATTGGTGTTACAGCAGGATTAGAAATGACTGTATGCCCACCTAAATGGCTTGAAGGTATGAATAGAATGGATATGAATATAGTACCCTCTACTTTTGTAAAAGATATAATGAGTACTGTTGGTTTTGATATTGCTGATGATAAAACAAAAGAAAAAAAAGGTGAATTAAAATCTGAAAAACCAATTGAAGTTTTGTTTGAGGGAACTGATACAAATATTTTTAAAAAGGTTACAACATATTCTGATGAATTAGTTGAACAAATGAAAGTGGTAGAAGAATCTTTCAATTTCTTATATGTAGGCCATTGGTTACAAGGTGGTATGGGTAAAGATAGAAAAGATGTGGGAATGTTAGTAAAAGTTTTTCTTGAAACATTTAAAAATAAAAAGAAAAAACCTGGACTCATAATGAAGTCGAGTGGTGCTGGATTTTCTGTATTAGATAGAGAAGATATATTAGATAGAATAAAGGGTATAAAAGCTTCAATAAAAGGTGATCTACCAAACATTTATTTATTACATGGAGATTTTACTGATATAGAAATGAATGAATTAAATAATCATCCTAAAGTAAAAGCTCATATTAATTTAACGCACGGTGAAGGATTTGGTAGACCTTTACTTGAAGCCAGTATTTCTCAAAAACCAGTAATTGCTTCAAATTGGAGTGGTCATAAAGATTTTCTACCAGAAACTTCTGCTATTATGTTAAATGGCTCTTTACAAGATGTAGAAAAAGGTTCGGTTCCTGATGATTATTTAATTGAAGGTACTCAATGGTTTACTGTAAATTATCAACACGCTTCAGCAGCAATGAAAGATGTATATAATAATTATAAAAAGTATACTCTTAATGCAAAGAAACTTGGTGTGGTAAATAAATCTAAATTTTCATTACAAGCTATGACAAAAAAACTTGGAAAGATTTTAGATAAATATGTACCAGAGTTTCCACAAGAAGTTGAGTTACAATTACCTAAATTAAAAAAGGTAGGATCGACTGATACACCAACAGAATTACCAAAAATAAAATTACCAAAATTAAAAAAGGTTTGAGATGGAACGAGTAATAGACTGTCCAGTATGTTTTGATACTGATAATTGTTTTGAAGATGTACAAGAAGAATACAGTTCTTATTTATGTTTTCGCTGTGGATATATGAGTGATTCTCGTTATAAGATAGGTAGTTTAGCATTAATAGAAAATGTAAAGAAATCACCAAAGTTAATTAAAAAATTACAATTTGAAGATAAAGAAAGGGATATAGTTTGGTTTTTATCTGTAATTAATATGGGTGAAAAAGGTATAATTTTTCCTGAAGGTAAAACGGTAGATGATTATATTTGGAAGTATGCAAAAGTTGTGGATATCCCTGAAGAAGAACGACATAAATATGATAATTATGATAAGAGGTTAGATGTTGAAAATGCAAAAACATTTGGATATCATAACTTTTTAGATGCTTGTAAAGAAATGGGATTAACTAAGGATTTAAAGTAAAATGCCTAAAAGAGTATATAGTTGGGGAATGGTAAAGGCTGGAGATGTTATATCTTTTCGATATGAGGGAAAAGTTAAAGGCCCAAGTAATTTAACTACTGTACTTGTTTTAAATCCAAGATTACCATATACAAGGAAAGATAAAACTTCAACTTTACATTTGGTTGGATTAAAATTAGAAAGCAGAGGAAATGTTCCAACTGTTACTAGTAAACCAACCCTTGTTATGATTTTAGAAGAAATTGGTGAAATTGATATTATAGAATCAACTGGTTTAGATACTTTATTTCGAGTTGAGATAAACCCAGGTGATTTAGCTGCAGGACGTATAGGTAAAAAGGGAGTTAAACAATCAGTATATGATAGAATAAAGGCATTAATACAAAATTATTCAGTATATAGAACATATGATTATGTTAAAGCTAGTAAGTCTGCTGTATTTTTAGAACCAGTAGTTTTACCAAAAGAACTTGTAGAGTTTTTAACTAAAGAGCCAGAGTCAACTTCAGAGGCGAAACAAATAGTAGAAAAAGTAAAACAGTATTCTGAAACTGCAAAGGAAGAATAGAGTTATAAATGAAAATAAGTTATGCAATTACAGTATGTGATGAAGAGGTAGAGTTACAAAGATTAGTTACATTTCTTTTAAAACATAAAGAGTTACAAGATGAAATAGTAATAACTTACGATTCTAAAAATGGATCTAAAGGTGTAGAAGAATATCTTAGAAGTCATTCAGTTAATGCTGAGTTTAATTGGCATCCATTTGAGTTTGGTGGTAACTTCTCAGATTTAAAAAACCACACTAAGAAAATGTGTAGTGGTGATTATATATTTCATTTAGATGCGGATGAAATTCCACATGAAGTATTGATGGAACAAATACATACTATATTAGAAATGAATGATGTGGATTTGGTATGGATTCCACGAGTAAATACAGTAGAAGGTTTTACAGAAGAGTGGGCTAATAAGTGGGGTTGGAGAGTTACAGAAAAAGGTTGGGTAAATTATCCTGATTATCAAAGTAGAGTATTTAGAAATAATGATGAAATATTTTGGCAAAATAAAGTTCATGAAAGAATAGTTGGTACTAAAACATATGCTCATTTACCGCCACACGAAGAATTATCTTTATATCATCCAAAAACTATAGAGAAGCAAATAAAACAAAATACTTATTATGAAGGGTTACAAAAATAAAAGTTATATGTTAGTTAATGTATTTTCAGAAGAGATAAAAACATTTACTCCTGATGTATTTACAGATTATAGAGGTGAACTTTGGACTACTTGGAAAAAAGAAGAGTTTCCAATGAACTTAGAATTTAATCACGATAAAGTTTCTACTTCTCGCAAAAATGTTATTAGAGGTATACATGGAGATTTTAAGTCGTGGAAATTAGTTACTTGCTTATATGGTGAATTATATTTTGTAGTTGTAGATAATAGAAAAGATTCAATGACGTATTTAGAATGGGATTGTGCTATCTTAAATGATAAAAATAGAAAGTTAGTATTAATTCCTCCTGGATTTGGAAATTCTTTTTGTGTTTTGAGCGATTATTCAATATTTATGTATAAGTGGAGTTATAAAGGAAAGTATCCAGATGTAAAAGATCAATTTACATTGAAATGGAATGACCCAAAAATAGGAATAAATTGGCCTATAGATAATCCAATTTTACAATCAAGAGATAAATAGGAGCGGTTATAATGCCAGCTGATAGTAGAACAAAAACAACTATAATAAAGTTAAGAAAACATAAAACAACAAAAGAAAAAACTTGTCTTGTTACAGCGTACGATTATCCACAATCATTGATTGCAGATAAAGCAGGTGTTGATGCTATTCTTGTAGGTGATTCTTGTGGAATGACTACACATGGATATAAAACAACAATTCCTGTAACTATGGACGAGATGATAAATCATTGCGAATCAGTTTCTCGTGGAGCTAAAGATGCATTTTTAATAGGTGATATGCCTTATATGTCCTACCAACCATCAAATCAAATAGCGGTAGAGAATGCTGGAAGGTTTATAGTATCTGGAATGGATTGTGTTAAAGTAGAAGGTGCTATGATTGAGAGAGTAGAAGCAATAGTAAAATCTGGTATAATGGTTATGAGTCATTTAGGGTTAACACCACATACTCGTGCTAAACTTGGTGGATATAGAGTTCAAGGTAAAACTGCGAAGAGTGCTGAGATAGTATTAGACCAAGCACGAAAATTACAAGAAGCTGGTTGTTCTTTTCTTTTATTAGAAGCTATGCCAACAGAACCAGCAGGTATGATAGCAGAGGAACTTGATATACCAGTTTATGGTATTGGAGCAGGTGATAGAGTAGATGGTCAACTTGTTATTATGCACGATTTAATCGGACTTTTTTGGGAGTTTAAATCAAAATTTGTTAAACGATATTGTGAAGCAGGTAAGATTATACAATCTGCTCTTGAAGAGTATAAGGGTGAAGTTAAGGATGGTTCATTCCCAGCTTCTGAAAACTTTTATGAGATTAAAGAAGAAGAATTAGAAAAATTACTTGGAGATTCGTCTTGGAAGTATGAAAAGGATAGAGTTGAAAATTTAGCTAAACCAAAACATAGTGTTACACCAATAACTACAAAGAGAGATTAATATGAAAGTTGCAGATTATATAATTAATTACTTATCAGATATAGGTATACAAGATGTTTTTGTAGTGTATGGAGCGGCTAATGGTGATTTAATAGATGCGTTTACTCGGAATGATAAAATTAGATACATAGCAGTCATGCATGAACAAGGTGGTGGTTTTGCAGCGGAAGGTTATTCAAAAGTTAAAGATCAAATTGGAGTTGCAATAGCTACAAGTGGACCAGGTGGTATGAACTTTGTAACACCTATTGGTAATTGTTATTACGATAGTGTTCCTTGTTTATTTATTACAGGACAAGTCAATCCAAAATATATGAGACCAGATGAAAGTATTAGGCAAATAGGGTTTCAAGAAACAGATATTATTAGTATTGTAAAACCAATTACAAAATATGCTAAAATGGTAATGAATGCTGATGATATAAAATATGAACTTCAGAAAGCAATTCATGAAGCAACGAATGGGAGACCAGGTCCTGTACTATTAGATATACCTATTCCTGTTCAGAAGCAAGATATAGATACAACAAAATTAATTGGTTATGATGATACAGCAAATGTATCTTTTAATACAGAAGTTATTAATAGTCAAATTGATTCTTATATAAAAGATTTGAAAAATAGTAAAATGCCCTGTTTGATGATTGGTGGTGGAGTTAGATTAAGTGGAGCTGTTGATGAGTTGTTAGAACTGGGTAAAGTATTAAAGATTCCTATGTTTCCAACTTGGAACGCGTTAGATATTGTATGTTCTGATTATGAGTATTATGGTGGAAGAATTGGAACTTATGGTGGAGCTGGTAGAAACTTTGGTATTCAAAATTCAGATTTACTTTTAGCTATTGGTAGTAGAATATCTGGAAGAATAACTGGAGGTAATGTTCATAGTTTTGCTAGAGAAGCTAAGAAGTATATGGTAGATGTAGATACTGCAGGATTACAAAGGAAATTACAACAAGTTCCATTTGAAGAATGTATTTATTCAGATGCAAAATTGTTTATTAATTTATTAATAGAGAAATTGAAGAATGAAAATTTACCTTATTTTGGTGGTTGGGTAGGTAGAGTTATGGACTGGAAAGAGAAATACGATCCTGTAACTAAAGATATGTTTAAACCAACTAAATATATTCATCCTTATGCTTTCACTCGGATTCTTTCAGAAGAGATGGAAGAAAATGATGTATTTGTTGCAGATTGTGGTGGTAATATAGTTGTATCTAATCATGCATTTGAAACTAAAACAGGTCAAAGATATTTTACTAATAATGGGAATTCGCCGATGGGTTTTTCATTTGCAGGTGGACTTGGTGCTGCATTAGCAGCAGATTTAGAAAGAAATGTAGTTTGTGTTATAGGTGATGGTGGATTTAATATGAATATACAAGAATTACAAACACTTTTAAATTATGATATTCCATTAAAAACTATTATTATGAATAATCACATTTATGGAATTACTAAGTCATTTCAAGAAACTAATTTTGAGGGAAGGTCAGAAGCATGTGGTCCAATAGGATATAATCCTCCTAATTTTGTGGATATAGTTGATGCTTATAAGATACCTACAATGGTGGTAGATGATGGTTCAGATTATGAATTGGTTAGAAAACAGATAAGAGCTTTTCTATCAGTACAAGGTCCTGTAGTTATGGATTTGAATTGTCATGAGTTTCATTCTTATAACCCAAAAGTGATTGGTTGGGAAACTCCGATTGAAGATATGTATCCGTATCTTGATGAAGATGAGTTTAATTCAAATATGTATATAAAGCCTATTAAATTACAGGATGGTAGATTTTATCCGTCATTTGTATTGGATGAAGAGTGGGGTAAGTGATTTCCATTTAAAAAGATATTTATTTAAAATGAATAAGATAAAAATAGGTACAGTCCAAGTTAATAACAGTTTTTCTGGTCAAAATTATTTACCATTATCTCTTGGTTTTTTGTATTCACACGCTAAAGAATATGCTAGTAATTTCGATGATTATGAATTTCTGAATCCAATATATAAAAGAGTTCCAGTAAATGATGCTGTTGAATTATATAAGGATGCTGATATTGTAGCATTTAGTGTATATGTTTGGAATAATAATATTTCAATGAGAATTGCAGAAAAATTAAAGGAAGTTAATCCAAATGTATTTATATTAATGGGTGGCTGTCATATCCCAGAAAGAGATATAGATAAATTTATGTATGATCATCCCTATATAGATATAGCTACTATTGGTGAAGGTGAAAGAGTATTTTCTTTGTTTTTAGAAAACTTTCAAACAAAAAATTGGAATGGTGTACCATCAATAAGTTATTATGGAGCAAATAATGAAATAATAACTAATCCCCAGGCTGAAAGAATTAAGGATATGAATGAAATACCATCGCCTTTTTTAGAGGGTTATTTTGATGGATTGTTAAAAGATAATCCAGAAGAAAGATGGATTGGATTATGGGAAACTAATCGGGGTTGTCCATTTGCTTGTACATTTTGTGATTGGGGAGTAGGATTTAAAAATAAAGTTGGTAAGTATGATTTAGATGATAGGTTATATTATGAAATTGATTGGTTTAGTAAAAATAAAATTGAGTTTGTTTTTAATTGTGATGCAAACTTTGGAATATATAAAGACAGAGATTTTCCGATAGTTCAAAAGTTTGTACAAAATAAAGAGAAGTATGGTTATCCACACGCGTTGTCAGTTCAGAATACTAAGAATTCTAATATAGAATCATATAAGATACAAAAATTACTTTCAGATAGTGGATTGAGTAAAGGAGCATTAATTGCTTTTCAATCATTAGATCCAGCTACTCTGAAAGCAATTAAAAGGTCAAATATAAAATTAGATGTATATTTTGATTTACAGGCAAAATTTATGAAAGATGGTATAAAAACATTTTCTGATATTATATTAGGATTACCAGAAGAAACATATGAGAGTTTTACTAAAGGTGTGTCTAAATTAATTTCATTAGGACAACATAACAGAATTCAGTTTAATAATTTAAGTATTTTGCCTAATACAGATATGGGTGATCCAGATTACATTGAACACTATGGGTTGAAAACAGTTGAAAATGATATTATAAATATTCATGGTGCTTTAGGTGAATGGATAGATGATATTTATGAAACTCAACAAATGGTGGTTGGAACTAAGTCAATGCCTGAAGATGATTGGGTTAGGACACGAACATTTGGTTATATAGTTGCATTTTTACATTTTAATAAATTATTTCAGATACCAATAATAATTGCTAATTCAGTCTATGGTATTAGTTATAAAGATATATTTGATAGGTTTGTTACTGAGAGTAAATCTAAAACAGGAGCATTATCAGAGTTAATTAAAGTTTTTTATGACCATGCTCGTGAAATGCAAAATGGTGGACCAGAATTTATGAGTTCAGAAAAATGGTTAAACATTTGGTGGCCACCAGATGAATTAGCATTTATAAAAGCTGTTACTGAAGATAAGTTAGATAATTTTTATGAAGATGCTGAACATATTCTTTTTAAATTATTAGATGATAGAGGTATTGAAGATTATAAAGAAGTTATTAGAGAGGCGACTTTTTTAAATAAAAATTTAATTAAATTACCAAATCAGACTAAAAATTTAAATCTTAAATTAAAGTATAATATATGGGATGTTTATAATAAAACTTTATTTGGAAGAGATGAAAAATTAATATTAGGTGAGTTTAATTATTTTGTAGATAGAACTAGTGAAACTTGGAATTCTTGGGAAGATTGGTGTGAGAAGGTTGTTTGGTGGTCTAACAAAAAAGGAGCATATCTTTATAATTGTGAGGTTGCAAGTGCTTATGATGATATAGATTTAGATTTAACAAATATTATGAAAATTAAAAGAGAACCATTTGGAAATGACGCTAGATATCAATAAAAATGTTTTAGTAACAGGTGCTAATGGAATGGTTGCATATCAATTGATTAGATTACTTAGAGATAGAAATTGTAATTTAACATTAACAGACCTTCATGAAAAATCAAAGGTTTTTAGTGATGAAAAATATATTTCAGGTGATTTAAGAAGTCGTAGTTTTGCACAATCAATATGTAAAAATCAAGATATAGTTTTTAGTTTAGTTGGACTTAAAGCATCCCCTGATGAATGTTTAAAGAAACCTGCAAGTCATAGTGTAACTATGAATCAATTTAATTCTAATATTATAGAATCAGCTTTTAAAAATGATGTTGAGTGGTTTTTGTATACAAGTTCAATTGGAGTTTATCATCCAGCGGAAGTGTTTTTTGAAGATGATGTTTTTGATGGAGATCCTTTCATAGAAAAAACACCATCTCGTAATGATTGGTATGGTGGATGGGCTAAAAGAATGGGAGAATTAAACGTTGAGGCTTTTATGATAGAATATGGTAGAAAGAATTGTTCCATAGTTAGACCTGCAAATATTTATGGGAAGTGGGACGTTTTTAGTGATAAGGCTACTGTTATAGGTTCTTTAATAAAAAAAGGTTATGAGAATGATGTGTTATCTGTGTGGGGAGATGGAAGTCAAATCAGAGATTTTATTTATTCTAAAGATGTTGCTCGTGGTATGATTCATATGGTAGAAAATGAAGTTACAGAACCAGTTAATTTGGGATCTGGTAGAAGGACTACTATAAAAGATTTAGCGTTTATAATATGTGATTACCTTGATATTGGATTAAGTTTTGATGAAACTAAACCAACTGGTGATAAGAAAAGATTAATGAGTATGAAGAGAGCTCATGAATTGGGGTTTGCTCCAACAGTAAGTTTAAAAGAAGGGATACATAGAACTATAGATTGGTATAAGGAGAATATAAATGAGTTATAATAATAAAAATGTTTTAGTAACAGGTGCAGCTGGAATATCAGGTCACTCAATGGTAAAAAGATTATTAGATGAGGGGAGTCATGTTAG
>LUMJ01000399.1_pt1 | contig 20772 bp, 22 predicted proteins | sample 729631 | NCBI WGS metagenome assembly LUMJ01 (sample SAMN03860266, study PRJNA289734) | marine metagenome | biome: seawater column; feature: ocean; material: water; isolation source: Red Sea water column Station 22 - depth 500m | place: Saudi Arabia: Red Sea | collected 2011-10-15 | depth 500 m
TTAGTATATTCAGTTTGAAAGTCTATCATTTGATCAGGATTTTCTAATTTTTCTTCCATAGCAACCCATTTATTTATATCTTTTTCTATTTCTGAATTACTTGGAATTTTAATCTTACCCATTATCACATCTCTTGCATACCAAGCCTGACAGTCAAACATATTAAATGTATGAAACTGATCCTGCATACCCATGTATAGTAATTTAGGATTATTTTCCCAAACTACGCCTTTATATAATTTTGGTGGATATAATCTATTTCTAGTTTTTAGTTTAAGATCTTCCGTTAAAAAGGGAAAATGATGAAGATAACCTGTACATAAAATTATTGCATCGGCTTCTTGTTTGTGACCATCTTTAAAAATTGCTTTATTTCCTTCAATTTTATCTAAATGAAAAACCTCTTTAACCCCGTTTGGCCATTTAAAACCCATTGGGTTATGTCTGTAACCTATGGTTACACTTTTTGCTCCATATTTATGACATTGAAGAGCGACATCTTCAGCAGAATAACTACTTCCTAATACAATTACATTTTTACCTTTAAATTCTTCTGCATCTCTAAAATCATGAGAATGTAATATTCTTCCTGGAAATAAAGTCATTCCTGGATATTCTGGAATAAATGGAACAGAGAAATGTCCTGTAGATACAACCACATAATCAAAAATATCTTTTGAAAATTTATCATTTTTTTTATCGTGAGAAGTAACCTCAAAATTATTTTCTTTATAAACTACACTAGCAACACTAGTTTCAAATCTTATTTTATTTTTTAGATTCCCTTTTTTCACTCTTCCAACTATGTAATCATACAAAACTTCTCTTGGTGGAAATGACGGAATGGGATGACCAAAATGTTTATCAAATGAATAATCTGCGAATTCTAAACATTCTTTAGGACCATTTGACCATAGATACCTATACATACTGTTAGGAACAGGGTCACCATATTGATCAGATCCAGTTCTCCAACTGTAATTCCACAATCCACCCCAATCTTCTTGTTTTTCAAAACAAACTATTTCAGGTATTTTTTCACCTACAAAAAAGTAATAATTGCAATAATATTTTATTATGAAAATTAATTGGAATTACCCCACTTCTGTATGGGTAGGAGAAAATAGAATTAAAGATTTATCGCAAGCCTGTAAAAATTTGGAAATTTCAAGCCCATTATTTGTAACAGATAAAGATCTTATAAATCTTGATATAACTAAGAATATTATTTTAGAGTTTAATAAAAAATTTAGTACTTTGGCTATTTTTTCAAATTTTTCAGGAAACCCTATTGGAGAAAATGTAGAAGAAGGAGTTTTGGAATTTAAAAAAAATAAATGTGATGGAATTATAGCTTTTGGAGGAGGGAGCGGCCTAGATGTTGGTAAAGCTATTGCATTTATGTCAGGCCAGTCTAGACCTATATGGGATTTTGAAGATATTGGTGACTACTGGAAAAGAGCTAATGAAACTAAAATTGTTCCGATAATCGCAGTTCCAACAACTGCAGGAACTGGATCTGAAACAGGCAGAGCCTCTGCAATTATAAACAAAAAAACTGGAATAAAAAAAATTATTTTTCATCCAAAAATGTTACCTTCAATAGTTATTTTAGATCCAGTTTTAACTGTTGATCTTTCACCAAGATTAACGGCCGCTACAGGAATGGATGCTTTAGCGCATAATCTAGAAGCATTTTGTGCACCAGGATTTCATCCAATGGCCGATGGTATTGCAATTGAAGGAATGAAATTGATAAAAGAATCTTTATTAGTGGCTGTCAAAAATGGAAAAGATTTAAAAGCAAGGATAGATTTATTGGCTGCAGCAAGCATGGGTTCTACTGCTTTTCAAAAAGGACTTGGGGCAATTCATTCTTTAAGCCATCCTGTAAACGCTCAATTTAACATACATCATGGATTGTCTAATGCAATTTTTATGCCTTATGTTTTGACTTTTAACAAAAACGTGATTGAAAATAAGATTATTACTATTTGCGATTATTTAAACCTTCAAAAAAACTTTCAAAGCTTTCTTGATTGGATTTTAGATTTAAGAAAAAAATTAAATATACCTCATAAACTTTCTGATGTCGTGGATATTAAAAAAATTGATCTTGAACAATTATCAAAAATGGCATTTGAAGATCCTTCTACTGGAGGTAATCCTAAAAAAATAACAATTGACGATATGAAAATTTTATATGAACATAGTATTTCAGGGAAATTATTTTAATGAAAAATTTAAATTTATTAGTAGTTGAAGGAAATTTACAAAAAGAAAATGAAACTTTTAAAAAATCAGGAATTTCAACTCATGCCGAAAGTTTAAAAGAAAGTCTTTCATATTATACAACAGATTTAAATATTGATGTTTTTAACCCATGTTCAGAACTAAGTTTTGATAAAATATTACCCAATATTAAAAAATACGACGGTCTAATTTGGGGTGGTAGTAGCTTAAATATTTATAATGATTGTATTGAAATTCGTAGACAGATTTCTTTTATGAAAGAATGTTTTAATAATATTAAGAAGATTTTAGCAATATGTTGGGGAATGCAGGTTGCTGTTACAGCAGCTGGAGGAGAAGTAAAAAAATCTTCAAATGGTGCACATATAGGAATTGCAAACGATATTGAAATTAATAAAAATGGATTAAATCATCCATTATATATATCAAAAAATAAAAAATTTAACTCACCTGCATTTAATTTTGATGAAGTTGTTACATTACCAGTGGGCGCTATAAACTTAGCATCAAATAAAATTAATAAGATACAAAGTATTCATTTTAAATCCGGAGTAAGTGATGTATGGGGTTTGCAATATCATCCAGAAATTACGTATCATAAAATGATTAGCTTAATTAAGTTTAGAAAAGATCGATTAATAAATGTTAGAAAATGTTTTAAAGACGAAAAAGAAATTAAAAATCATATCAATTTTATTGAGCAAGAAATTAAAGTTTCAAAAAAAGATTCTAGAATGTTGGAGTTAAAAAACTGGTTAAATCATTTAAAGGCTGCTTAATTAAAATAATCCTTCGATTTCGCCTTTATTATTTAGTTTAATAGAGTTAGCAGCTGGTATTCTAGGTAGACCAGGCATAGTCATTATAGCGCCACACACAACAACAATAAATTCAGCTCCCGATGAAAGACTAACTTCTCTTATTGGCAAAACATGACCAGAAGGAGCTCCTTTTAAACTTGGATCAGTAGAGAAACTAAATTGTGTTTTAGCTATGCAAATTGGAAGTTCTCCATAACCATTTTCTTGAAAATTTTTTAGTTGTTCCCTTACTTTTGTATCTGCAACAACTTCACTTGCATAATAAATTTCTTTAGCAATTGTCTCAATTTTTTTAAAGAGCGGTGCAGAATTTTCATATAAAAATTTAAATTTATTTTTTTTATTTTCACATAACTCAACAACATAATCTGCAAGTTCTTTTGTTCCTTCTCCTCCATTTGACCAATGAGTACAAAGCTTTGCTTTAACATTCAGTGTTTTGCAGTAATCAACTAGAGCCTTTACCTCTTGTTCAGTATCAGTAATAAAATGATTTACAGCTACTGCTACAGGTAGTCCAAATTTTTGAACATTACTAATATGCCTTTCTAAATTTACTAAACCTTTTTTTAAAGCTTTCACATTTTCTTTTTTAAGTTCGTCTTTTGCTAGTCCACCATGCATTTTTAATGCTCTAATTGTTGCAACTACTACAACGCAGTCTGGTTTTAATCCTGATTTTCTGCACTTTATATTTAAAAATTTTTCTGCACCAAGATCAGCACCAAATCCAGCTTCTGTTACTACATAGTCTGCCAATTTTAATCCTGTTTTTGTAGCAATAACTGAATTACAACCATGAGCAATATTACCAAAAGGACCACCATGAATAATTGCAGGGTTATTTTCTAAAGTTTGAGTAACATTTGGTCTAATCGCTTCTTTTAAAAGAACTGTCATTGGTCCCTGAGCATTTAAATCTTTTGCATAAATTGCTTTTCTATCTCTAGTATAAGCAATTGTAATATTTCCAATTCTTTTTTCTAAATCTTTTAAATCATTTGATAAGCAAAAAATTGCCATGATCTCTGAAGCTACAGTAATATCAAAACCATCTTCTCTGGGATAACCATTTGCAATGCCACCCAAATTTATATTGATTGATCTTAATGAACGATCATTCATATCCATTACTCTTTTCCAAACAATTCTTCTAACATCAATATTTAATTTATTGCCCCAGTAAATATGATTATCAATTAAAGCTGAAAGAAGGTTGTGAGCAGAAGTAATTGCATGAAAATCTCCAGTGAAATGTAAATTTATTTGTTCCATCGGTACTACTTGAGCATAACCACCTCCAGCAGCACCACCTTTCATTCCAAAAGAAGGACCTAAACTTGGCTCTCTAAGACAAACAATAGATTTTTTTCCTATTTTATTTAAACCATCGCTAAGACCAACTGATGTTGTTGTTTTTCCTTCTCCAGCAGGAGTTGGAGTAATAGCTGTAACTAAAATTAATTTTCCATCTTTTTTATTTTTCAAAGTTTCTAAATATTCAGGTTTAATTTTTGCAATATATCTTCCCATTGGACTATAAACTTCGGCTTTGTCTGGAACATTTATCCCATCAAGAATTTCATGTATGGGTTTCATTTTTGCTGCTCTTGCTATTTCTATGTCAGATTTGACAGTGCTCATTTCGACAATTCCTATATATTCAAATTTCTTTGAAGCTGGATTAATATCTCTTTTTATGAATTTTTTAAAGTTCTAAAAAATATATATAAAAAAAATAAAGAACTATTTATATTATTGCTATAAAATTTATTCATGCAAAAATACTCAGTATTTAATCTTATTAAAAATGCATTTAAAGGTCATAAAGACTGGGAAGTGGCATGGAAAGATCCCACTCCCAAAGCAGAATATGATGCTATAATTATTGGTGGAGGTGGTCATGGTTTAGCGACCGCTTACTATCTTGCCAAAGAACACAACATTAATAATGTTGCCATTGTTGAAAAAGGATGGATTGGAGGTGGAAATGTTGGGAGAAACACAACAATCCTTAGATCAAATTATATGCATGATGAAAACGGATTATTCTATGAGCTGGGAATGGATTTATGGAGAAGCATGAGTCAAGATTTAAATTTTAATGTCATGTATTCTCCAAGAGGAATAATTAATCTAGCCCATTCTGATGTACAAATGAATGCCTATTCTAGGAGAGGTAATTCCATGAGATTAAATGGAATTGATGCAGTGCTACTAGAAAGAGAAGATGTAAAGAAATTAGTTCCAATGTTAGATTTTTCAGAGAATGTAAGGTTTCCTATATTTGGTGGCTTAATGCAACCTAGTGGAGGAACTGCTAGACATGATGCTGTTGCTTGGGGTTATGCTCGTCAAGCAGATTCAATGGGAGTAGATATTATTCAACACTGCGAAGTAACTGGTTTTGATGTAGTAAATGGAAAAATAAAAGGAATAAAAACTTCAAAAGGTAAAATAAAAGCAAAAAAAGTTGGTTTATGTGTAGCGGGAAGTACTTCAGTGCTAGCTGACATGTTAAACATGACGCTACCTATAGAAACTCATTTATTACAAGCATGTGTATCAGAGCCAATTAAACCAATATTAGATCATGTTGTTACTTTTGGTGCTGGACATTTTTATTGCAGCCAATCAGATAAAGGAGAAATGGTAATGGGAGGGGATTTAGATGGTTATAATAGTTATGCCCAAAGAGGAAATCTTCCTACATTACAACATGTTTTAACTGAAGGAATTGCAATGTTTCCATTTCTTAGCAAATTAAAAATGTTAAGAACTTGGGGTGGAATTATGGATATGTCAATGGATGGTTCTCCAATTATAGATAAGACACATATCGAAGGATTATATTTAAACTGTGGATGGTGTTATGGAGGGTTTAAAGCAACTCCAGCTTCCGGTTGGACTTTTGCACACACAATAGCTCAAGATAGAGTTCATAAATTAAATACAGGTTATAGTCTAAATAGATTTAATACTGGTCATTTGATTGATGAAAAAGGTCTTGGCACAAAAACTTGGATTTCATAAATGTTACACATAAAATGTCCTTATTGCGGAATTAGATCACAAAATGAGTTTGCATACGGAGGCGATGCAACGGTTAAAAGACCTGAATTAAATAAAGAAGTATCTGATAAAGAATGGAATACTTTTGTTTATTTAAGAAAAAGTCCAAGAGGGAAACATTTAGAACTTTGGCAACATATTTCTGGCTGTAGACAATGGTTTAAGGTTCAAAGAGATACTGTAACACATGAAATTTTTAAAACAGCAGAAATTAGTGAAGATATTTAATTATGTCACAGAATTATAGATTAGATAAAATAGGATTAATTAATAGAAATAAAAAAATATCTTTTAAATTTAATGGAAAAAAATATTTTGGTTATGAAGGGGATACTCTTGCATCAGCATTAATTGCTAATGGTGTACATCTTGTTGGAAGGAGTTTTAAGTATCATAGACCAAGAGGTTTTTTTGGAGCTGGAGTTGATGAACCATACGCAATAGTTCAATTATATAGGAATGGCGAAACTGATCCAAATTGTCGTGCAACCGAGCAAGAACTTTTTGAAGGATTAGAAGCGAAGAGTGTTAATTGTTGGCCAAGTGTAAATTTTGATTTAGGAGCTATCAACAATCTTTTAAACAGATTTTTTCCTGCAGGTTTTTATTACAAAACTTTTATGTGGCCAAAGAGCTTTTGGTATAGAGTTTATGAGCCTTTTATCAGAAGAGCAGCAGGATTTGGAGTAGCATCAACAAAACATGATAAGGAAAGATATGAGCATAAGTATGAATATTGTGACTTACTTGTTACTGGTTCAGGTCCTTCAGGATTAGCAAGTGCATATGCTGCAGCAAAAAATGGAGCAAATGTTATTCTTGCTGAGGACAAACCAAGATTTGGTGGAAGTTTACTTATTAGCGAAGTTAATATTGGAAATCAAAGTGGAAAAGATTGGGCTGAAAAAATAATAACTGAGCTTAAAGAAATGCCCAATGTTATAATAAAAAATAGAGCTCAGGTATTTGGTTATTACGATCATAATATGTTGGTAATGTCAGAGAGGATAAGCGATCACTTACCTAAAACAAAAAAATACACTCCTAAACAAAGGCTTTGGTACATTAGAGCTAAAGAGGTTGTTATTTCTTCTGGTTCTATAGAAAGGCCAATTATTTTTGGAAACAATGATACCCCAGGAGTAGTTTTAGCTTCTGCGGCCAAAGAATATTTAAAAGTCTATGGCGTTTTGGTTGGTAAAAAACCGTTAATATTTACAAATAATGATAGTGCTTATGAAACTGCAATTGAATTTAAGAAGAATGGAATTTGGCCCATAGTTTTAGATACTAGAAGCAATCCAGATTCTGAAATTATTAACGAAGCAAAAAGCATGGGCATTAATATAAAATTTTCTCATGTAGTGATAGCCGCGAAAGGATATAAAAAAGTAAAATATGCTGAAATTGCAAAAATTTCTGGAGACAAAAAAGATTTAAGTAAAATTGAAGATATTAGTTGCGATTGTATATGTGTGTCTGGTTTTTGGACTCCTACAATACATTTAACTTCTCAATCAGGAAATAAAACAAAATTTAATGAAGATATAGATGCTTTTGTTCCAGACAAATCAAAACAAAGAGAAACAACTTTAGGGTCAGCTAATGGAATATTTACTTTAGAAGAAACTTTAAAAACATCTTTTGAAGCTGGTCATGAAATATCAAAAAAAATGACAAATAATGTAAATAAAATCACCGTTCCACAGGTTGCTGAAAAAAAATATACACGACATGATAAATTTTGGTGTGTTCCACTTCCTAAAGGAAAAAAATACAAAAGATTTTTAGATTTTCAAAATGACGTAGCTGTTACGGATGTAGAGCTTGCTCTAAGGGAAGGTTATAGATCAATAGAGCATGTAAAGAGATACACAACATTAGGAATGGCAACCGATCAAGGTAAAACAAGCAATCTTAATGGATTACAACTAGTTTCAAGTATTGAAAATAAAATAGTACCTTCTGTAGGTCATACAACGTTTAGACCACCTTATACTCCTGTTACTATTGGAGCCATTGTAGGTAGAGAGATTGGCAAACATTCTAAACCAACAAGAAAATCACCAATGCATTCTTGGCATGAAAAACATAATGCAGTCTTTGTAGATGCTGGAGTTTGGCTGAGACCAAGATATTACAAACAAGGTAATGAAGGTTTATTTAATGCTTCAAAAAGAGAAGCAGACAATGTTAGAAAAAATGTTGGTGTTTGTGATGTAACTACATTGGGAAAAATTGATGTAAAAGGACCTGACGTAGCGGAATTTTTAAATAGAGTTTATACAAATGCATGGTTGAAGCTTCCAGTTGGAAAAGCAAGATATGGAGTAATGCTACGAGAAGATGGAATAGTAATGGATGATGGAACAACAACAAGAATTTCAGAAAATCATTATCACATGACGACTACTACGGCGCAAGCTGCTAATATCTTGTCTCACTTAGAATATTATCTTCAAATTGTTTGGCCAGAATTAAATGTAAATGTTGTCTCAACTACGGAACAATGGGCTGGAGCAGCAATTGCAGGACCAAACTCAAGAAGTTTATTACAAAAACTATTTCCAGATACAGATGTTTCAAATGAAGGTTTGCCATTCATGGGATATGTTGAGAGTAATTTATTTGGTATCCATTCAAGAATTTTTAGAATTTCTTTTTCTGGTGAGCTTGCTTATGAAGTTAATGTTGAGTCGGATAATGGGAATTTTATGTGGGAAAAAATAATTGAAGTTGGTAAAGAATTTGCAATTCAACCATATGGAACGGAAGCTTTATCTACATTAAGAATAGAAATGGGACACGTTGCAGGCTCTGAATTAGATGGAAGAACTATTCCTTATGATAATGGTCTTCAAGGATTAGTCAGTAAAAAGAAAGATTTTATTGGAAAAAGATCTTTAAATAAAGAGGCATTTATAGCAGTAGATAGACAGAAAGTGGTAGGTGTAGTGCCTATTGATAAAAAAACAAGCATTCCAGAAGGATCACATTTAGTAAAAGATGCGAATGCAAAACTACCTAACCATAAGTTAGGACATATTTCTGCGTCGTGTTGGAGCGTTGAATATAACAATCCATTTTCATTAGCCATTCTTCATGATGGAAAAAATATGATAGGTCAAAAGTTATTTGCTTTGTCACCACTAAGAAATAAATCAATACCAGTTGAGATTGTTTCATCGCATTATGTTGATCCAAAAGGAGAAAGAGTTAGATCATGACATCAATATCAGCTTTAGAAAATATTCATAAAAAAGGTCTTTTTGGAGACCACGAAGACAAAAATGAAAATAAATTAATTAAAATTCAAGAAAGAAAAAATTTATTAATTGTTCAAATAGTTCAATATAAAAACTCTTCTGTATTAATTAAAGAGATTGATATAGATGGACTCAATTTAACAAACGAAGCACAAAAAGTTATAAGTAATGATGATACTAGGATTTTATGGTGTGGTCCTAAAAATTGGCTTTTAGTATCAACAAAAAAAGATTTATTTACAAACATTAAACAAACATTAAAAGAAATGGATTTTGCGGTAACAAATCTATCTCATTCAAGAGCAATTATTGAGCTAGATGGAGAAAATTCAATAGAAGTATTAAAGAAAGGATGCCCATTTAATTTTAGCGAATTAAAAAAAAATAACTGTGTAAATTCTGCATTTCATGGCATAACAATTACAGTTGATATGATTGACGATGATCCAAACAAAATAAGATTATTTGCTCTTAGGAGTTTTGGAGAATCTCTTTACCACAGCATCACAGATGCAAGCTTAGAATTTGGATATAAAGCGATTTAAGAATACTTATTATTCTTCGGCAAGTTAGAATTAAGCTTGTAGTAGTCTAGTTTATTTTTCACAAAAATATTTATTTTTTCTTTTAAACCTGTTGGATTCTTAAATAATCCTGCAGAAATAGATATTGTGTCATTTTTAATAAATTTAAAAAAAATACTAGCTCCACATTTATTACAAAAACCTCTTTTTGCTATTTTAGAAGATCTAAACCATTTCAGTGTTTTTTTTGAAATAAATTTTAAGTTTTTTTCTAAAGCACTTGTATATGCTGAAAAATTTCCATGAGTCTTCATGCATTGAGAACAATGACAATTCAATACATGTCTTAATTTGTCTTTGACTTTAAACTTTACTCCCCCACAAAGACATGAAACTATTTTTGCACTGTTGCTAGACATAGTAAAGCATTAACTCCTTTGTTTTTAATATAAAAATATAAAAAATACAGCAAATATAAACAATTAACTTACAATGGACATTATATCTACTATCTTGAGTTGGGGGTAAAAATCAGTAGAATCATTAATAGGAGATAAAATAAAAGTGGAGATTAAAAAAATAGTTTTATATTTTTGTATAGGTTCATTTTTAACAGGATGTTATCAATCATCAGCAATGGTTGGTCCTGCAATTACGCTTGCTTCCACCGGCAATGTTTCTCAAGCTGGACTTGCATACATTACAAATAAAGCTGTCAAAGAAGAAACAGGAATGACAGCAACTGAATATGTTTCAACAATTTTAGAAGAAAGAAATAATACAACTGAAAAAATTGATGAGGAGTTATTAATTCTAGTCCAAACAAATTTTGAACAAACAAGAAAAAAATTATTATTACAAAATCAATCTAAAACTACTAATTAAATTAACTTAAATTTTTAGTGAAAAAACATGAATTTGGATCTTCATTATAGTGTGCAAAAGGTGAACAGGGTTGAAAATCAAGTTTTGCAAATAGTTTTCTAGCCGGCTCAAAAAATTTTCCAGAACCAGTTTCAATGCTCAGTTTTTTTATTCCTAATTTTTTTGCTTCTTCTATAAGATGATTAATAATTTTTTCTCCGATACCTTTTTTTCTAAATTTATCAACCACCCTGATTGATTTAAATTCTCCATGAATTTTATTTAAAAATTTTAAAGCACCACATCCTATTAATTCATCATTATCCCATAAACTCCAAAACTTAATGCTTTGATCTTTAAGACCAGCAATATCTAAAACGTGGGTACTACCCACTGGTGAAACTGATCTTAGTTCAATGAAATGTTTAGTTAACAATTCATTTACTTTCAGATTATTAAAATTACCTTCAATAGATTTCATAGATTTAACGACATATAATCTAAATATTTTTTAAACCAATAAAAAAATTATTTAAATCAAAGTTAATATTGACTTTGATTGTATCGGCTGAGATATTTAATTATGTGTGGAAGATATGTGGTTACAAATCCGGTTTCTAAAACTAAAAGTTTAGTTAAAACAGCTATTAAAGTAGAGGATAAAGAGAATTATAATGCTCATCCTTATCAAAATCTTCCAGTAATTAAAAAATACACAAATGGAAATGCTCTAGAAAACTTAAAGTGGGGCCTAATTCCATCTTGGTCAAAGAAAAAGGAATTTAAACCTTTGATTAATGCAAGACTAGAAACGATTGATGAAAAAGTATCTTTTAAAAAATTAATACAATTAACCAGATGTGTTGCGATAGCAGATGGTTTCTATGAATGGAAACGTGAAGAAAGAAATAAAATTCCATATTATTTTTTAAGAGAAGATAAAAAAACTATTTATATTGCTGGCATTTATGAAAATGATCAATTTTGTTTAGTTACAGAAGAAGCAAATAAAAACGTTTTAGAAATACATCATAGACAACCAGTCATACTTAATGAGAAAGATGTCAATAGATATTTAAATATCGAGCTTAATGGTTCTAGTTTTTTAAAAGAATGTAAAAAACCTGTTTTAGAATTTTACGAAGTTTCAAAAGAAGTAAATAAACCAACTAATAACAACATCTCTTTAATTCAAAGAGCTGCAAATTAATTATTCAATAATATTTTGTAATAGTTCAATTTGACCGATTTTAAAAATGATTGCGTCATCAATATGATATCCGTATTGGTTTGAAGCATTTTTGAAACGTTTTGGTGGATCAAATATAGGCTCTAGAGATAATACTACCGTACCCCAATGCATACCTAAAACTTTTTTACTTTTTAAATCTTGACCAATATTTAATGCCTCTTCTGGATTTGAATGATAAATAGACTTGTCCTTTTTCGGGGACATGGGGTAAAAATTATAAGCTCCTATATTAATAAAAGTTAAGTCAATAGGACCATATTTTTTTCCAAGTTTCTTGTAAATATTTCCATAGCCTGTATCACAAGCAAAAAATATTTTTTTATTTTTGTATTCAATTAAAAAACTTCCCCACAAAGTCTTATTTGTATCCCATAAAGACCTTTTAGACCAATGAACCGCAGGCATCAAAGTAATTTTTAAATCATTTACTTTTATCTCATCATACCAATCCATTTCGTTTACATCTGAAAAACCATTTCTTGTAAAATATTTTCCAAGTTTGAGAGGAGCTAAAACTTTGGCTTTTTTGTAAGGAAATTTCTGTATAGTTCTAGTACTTAAATGATCATAATGATTATGTGTTAATAAAAATAAATTTATCTCAGGCATCTCCTGAAGATTAATTGCAGGATCTACATATCTTTTAGGACCAAAAATTAAAGGCCCCATATTTTTTTCAAAAACAGGATCAGTAATGATAGTGGTATTCCCGAGTTTGATTAAAAATGTAGCGTGTCCTATCCAAGCTACATAATCATTATTTTTATATTTTTTGAGATTTTCTAAAACTTCTTTTTTATTTATGACATGACCTGGTGGAACATCAGTATTAATCTTCTTTTTTTCTTCATTGAATACCACCAATGAGATTTATCATCTCAGCGTTATATTTTTTTTTAGTTTCAATTTTTTCTAATCCACAAACTGCTCTAATATGATTTTCGAATTGACTTATATTGTGTGAATTAATTGTAAGATGACCAGAATTATGTACTCTAGGAGCTATTTCATTTACATATAAATTGTCATTCTTATCTATAAAATATTCAACACAAAGTGTTCCTATATAATCCAATTCTTCTGCTATCGATGTGGCCCAATCCTTAGATTTTTCAAATATTTTTTCATCTATATCTGCTGGTATTATTGAATATTTCAATATTTGATTTTCATGAATATTTTCAATTGGTTCATAAATTTCATATCTTTGATGACCAAATCTTGTAACAATAACTGAAATTTCTTTTTTTAATTTTACTTGTTTTTCTAAAATATATTCTTTACTGAAATCTACATTAAGATTATTTAAATCTTCAGTTGAATTAATTTTAAATTGACCTTTACCATCATAACCTAAAGTGCAAGTTTTAAGAATTCCAGGAAGAAGTTTTATATTGGATTTCAAATCTTTATCATTATTTACAGCCACATATAAAGTTGTCCGAATATTAATTTTATTTACAAAATCTTTTTCAGACAATCTATTTTGAACTATTTTATTTACCTTTGGTTTAGGAAGAACAATTTTATTTTGGGAAATTTTATACAATGTTTCATAAGGTATGTTTTCAAATTCAAAAGTAACCACATCAACTTTACTAGCAAATTCATTAATTTTTTTTTCATCATCATATCTTCCATAAATAAATTCATTTGCAAAATTTTGTGCGGGAGCATTCATGTCATCACAATAGACAACTGTTTTAATATCTATTTTTTTTGCTGCAGTTGATAACATGCTGCCTAACTGACCACCACCAATAATACCAAGAATAGACCTACCCATTTTACCTGGGTTTCTTTTTGACTGAACGAGTTTGTTTATTTCTCCAAAGACATAAATTTTTCCTAATTTTTGAATCGCTTAATGAGATTATTGATGCTGCAAATAAAGCCGCATTAATTGCTCCATCTTTGCCTATTGCAACGGTTCCAACAGGTATTCCTTTTGGCATTTGAGCAATTGATAATAAACTATCTAAACCTTTTAATTTTTTACTTTCAATTGGAACTCCAATAACTGGAATTCTAGTTAAAGCAGCTATCATGCCAGGTAAATGTGCAGATCCACCTGCTCCTGCTATAATTACTGAAATATTGTTTTTTTCTGCAGTCTTGGCAAATTTATACATTCTGTCTGGAGTACGATGAGCGGATACTATATTTATTTCGTGTTTGATATTTAATATTTTTAATACTTTTTTACAGTATTGCATTGTTGAGTAATCGGACTGGCTACCCATAACTATTGCTACTTTATGATGATTTTTTCTTAGAGACATTTATATGTTTTAATATCAAAAAATTAGTTACTAATATATATCTAATCATATGAATTATAGAATTGATAACCTTCAATATTGTAATTGGTCTAGAGAAGTATTTCAAATAAATCGAGATGCGGGACTAGATGCTGTGCATGTAACTCTAGTTTATCACGAGGATTTTGATGAGTTTTTAATTCGTACAAAAGAATGGAACAAACATTTTGAAGAAAATTCCGATCTTATTTTTCAAGGAAAAAACTATAATGATATAGAAAAAGCAAAAATAGAAAATAAAACAGCTATTTTTTTTGGATTTCAAAATTGTTCACCAATAGAGGACAATATTGGTTTAGTAGAAAAAGTTCATGAATATGGATGTCGTTTTATGCAACTTACTTACAATAACCAGTCTCTTTTAGCTACAGGATGTTACGAAAAAAATGACAGTGGAGTTACAAATTTTGGAAGAGAAGCAATAAAAGAAATGAATAGAGTGGGCGTCGTAGTTGACATGTCTCATTCAGCAGAAAAAAGCACTTTAGATGCAATAGAGATAAGTAAAAAACCTATTGCAATAACACATGCTAATCCATCTTTTTGGCATAAGGCTATAAGAAATAAATCGAACGAACTTTTAAAAAAATTATCAGAAAGTGGTGGTATGTTGGGTCTGTCATTATATCCACACCACTTAAAAGATAGTACAAATTGTACATTAGAAAGTTTTTGTGAAATGACAGCAAAAGTTGCAGAACTAATGGGAGTAGAAAATATTGGAATTGGTTCTGATCTTTGTCTTAACCAGCCAGATAGCATTGTTGAATGGATGAGAAATGGAAAGTGGACTAAAACAAAAAGCTACGGCGAAGGATCAAAAAATAAAGCTGGATTTCCTAAGCAACCAGATTGGTTTGTTGATGCAAGAGGATTTAAAAATTTAGAATCTGGTCTTAAAAAAATAGGATTTAACAAAAAAGAAATAAATGGAATTTTAGGAAATAATTGGTTTAATTTTTATAAGGGAATAAATTAATGAAAATTAATTTAAGAGATCCAAATACCGTAATGAAATTATCTAAACTTGGATCTTTTCATCAATCTAAATTATCTTTTCTAAGATCATTTTTAAAAGAATTTAAAGATTGGAAATATAGTAGAGACTTATTTGAATTAGATGAAAATGGATATGGTAGAGCAGTTTATTCATTTAAAAAAGATAATAGAACATATTCAATGGTTTCTTTCGCAAACAAATTAAAAGATGATGAAAGATCTGATAGAGTTATTGCAACAAAATGGGATGCTGCTTTTGTTCTTCATGATGGTACACCAACAAAAAAAGATATAGATCGTTTAAATGAGAATGTTCCAAAACAAGAAATTGGAAGATTATCATATAAAGAATTAACACTATCTAGAGCCAACAAATCAGTAAGAGTTTTTAATCATGTTGTTGATAGTTTATCAAATGGAAAACAACCCGATAAAAATATTCTATCTAAGGTTGGTTATTTGTATAGAACTACTGCAGTCTACGGATCAGGAAAATTTGGTTTAGCTGATAGATTTAGAATTAAAAATAGAAAAGAAATATATGGTCCATTTAGATTAGAAATGATGTTAGTTTATTTAATCAGACAATTTACTTTTGACCAAGTAAACCATATTGCCAAATGTAATAATCCAAGAAAATCAGTAGAACTAGATAAAGACATTTGTCGCAATTTAGGCATAGGTAATTCAACTGGATTAGGTATGGCACCATTTATTGTTAATCATCCTACTTTATTAAATAATTGGATTTTAGCTAGAGAAACAGCTTTAAAAAAAATTAGAGAAATTAAAGAAGTAAAAATAAGCGATTCAAAAAATTTTTTTGAATGCCTTAAGAAATCAATTAAAAATATTACTTCCTGGCACACTGATAGCGAATTTCAACAAAAAAAAATTAAAGAACTTTTAAATGATTTAAACAAATTTATTTTACATTTAGAAAAAGAATTTAATTTTGACCAAGATTATCCTTTTAACGCTATATATTTATGGACTGAGAATAATTTATGTGATGAAAGTATTGAATATATTGTTTCAATGATGATGGAACCATACGATGATATAATAACACCATTAATCAATCAAATGAGTTCTGAAGAAGAAAAATATTTTAATATTCCTACAAACAGAACAGTAAATGATTTAAAAAATATTTTAGAGAATAAATATACAAATATTTTAAAGATAGATTTTACAAAAAAAGAAAGTAATCAAAATTTTTGGTTTATTTCTAAAAATAAACTAGAGCCTAGAGTAGCAAATAGGTATATAGAGGAAGGATCAAATTTAGAAGAACCTTTAGCAATTGCAAGGGATATAAAAAAATTATACGAAAGATTATTAAATCAAAAAAATATTTTGTTAATAGCAAAATTTTTGATCGAAAATAATGATCTAAGACATATTGTTAGAAGAGCTTTTTTAATTGAGAAATTTCCATATTCAGAAATTCAAGATAATACAATTGGATCAAATTTAATGCCTATAGATATGTTGAGGTTCAAATTATCATTTTTTGGAGCCTTAAAGTTTGATCCAAAATCAGACAAATGGTTACGAATATGCATGTTTCAAGGAGCTCCACTTCCTACAGAATTAAAAAATATCAATAATCAATGGATATATAATTCATTAAACTGATGAGAACTTTGAGCGAAATAGATATGACTTCTAAAAGAGCTTGTAAAGCTATGGGATTTCCATGGGGTATTGCAGAAGAGGTGGGAAAAAACATGCGCATTCTTGAAATGTTCGGTTTACCAGGAATAAGAAATTTAAATCAATATTTTAAAAATTATAAAAATCAGCATTTTCAAATAATAAGTTTAATTGCTAAATCTAATATTTCGCCAAAAATTCCTTACTGTCCAATTATATTGGGTACAAATTTTTTAGATCAAATCTTAATCATTGAAGAATTGAATGAAATTAAATTTAATAATGTGGCTTATCCATTAATTTTTTTACCATTTGTAAGTAGAGCTTCAGAAATAATTGGAAAAAGAATTCATTTAAAAATAGATGAAAATAATTTTTTGCTTTGTTTTAATAATTTGATTTATTCTAATAATGTAATTTCTAATATTATAGATAATTGTAAAAATGTAGATCTAAAATTTATAGAAAATCAAGATTCATTTACCGAAAATGAATGGAAAGAATTATATCAATTATCAGAAAATACTTTTTTAGAAGAGACCGATTCTTTAAAACAAACTGCAGCAGGAGCAGGATTGAGTGATAATGACTAATGAACTTGAAGATAAAGAATCAAAAGAAAAAGACCTGAAAGACTTAAATAATATATGTGAGGAATGTAAAAAAGAGGACGAAAGCGTTTCTCAAAATCTTATTTTAACAGGTTTTAAAATTTGTAAATCTTGCAGAACTTCTAAAACAATTTTCCCTTTTTAGCTTACAGTACCAGTTTGTAAAGACAGCAATTGCAAAATTGTGTAAATAAAAAATATTATTATTGGAGCCATAACAACACTAGTCGATTTAAGTAAATTATTATATTTTAAAATCTGATTAATTCCGACTATTAAGCTTGCTGAGTACCATAGATAAAATACAATTGTTAATAATAGAAAGGAAGCGTTAAAAATTAGTAAATTTAAAATCAGAGGAGAATGTGCATAACCAACTGTAATCATAATTTTTTTAAAGCTACAATTCGTAGATTTGCTAGGGAATAAAATAGTTCCCACAAAAAAAAGATATAATGTTTTTATTAGCCAAACAATTATGGAAGTAATAATAACTGCTCTCAATTTTGGTGGCTCAATTCCGCCTAAGTTAAATGATAAACTTAAATATTCTAAAAAGGCATCGTTCGGAATAATGCTAATTAATGATGTAATTAAAACAATTATTATAGAAAAATAAATTGATGATTCATTGTAATTTTTATTATTATTGTAAAAGTTTTTATCTAATCTTAATGTTTTAATAATTATATTAAATAAAATTGAAATCATCATTTTTTTAAAACTACATATTAAACTTTTAATAAATACTTAAATAATTAGGGGAATATTAAATTCCCTCTAAAAAAATAATTTAACCTTTTACAACTTCTCTTGTATTTACATTGTGAGATTTTTTAAAAGGAATATCAACTACTACAGCATCTACAGGTTTTCCCGGTGTATCTGAATATTTTTCTGGTAAATGAACCTTATATTTAGTTCCAACCTTACCTTTTGGTAAGCCATTGGCATTTAATGTTCCGTCAAATGGGACATATCCCATTGCAATATTTTGTTTCTTTTCTGGATGATACCAGGGAGAAGTGATAAATCCAACTGGATCACCACCACCTTCATTTGAAATCAACCAAAAATCAGGTGCATATTCTTCAATAGGCTTTCCACCTAATTCTAGTCCAACTAATTGAAGTTTATATGGTTTTTTTCCAGCTTTTAAATCAACTTTCATTTTTTCTAAAGCAGCTTTTCCAACATAGTCAGTTTTTTTATTCCATTCACCTTTACCAGATAAAGAAACTTGATAACCTAGATTACATTGAAAAGGATTATGTTCAGTATCCATATCTTGTCCCCAAGAAAGAATTCCAGCTTGAATTCTTCTATGGTGAGCAGGGGCAATAACCATTAGGTTATGTTTTTTACCTACATCAAGAACCGCGTTCCACATATCATCTGCATATAAAGTTGCATTTCTTAAATATATTTCATAACCAGCTTCACCTGAGAAACCAGATTGTGAAATAACACAACTTCTCCCAGCAACTTTAACTTCAGCTAAACCATAGAAAGGCATGTTATCTAAATCAACTTGGTCACCAAGTAGATCTTTCATTAGTGCCTTCGATTTAGGTCCTTGAATTTGTACAGGACAAGAGTCAATTTCTTCGACATCACAATTAAATCTTCCATCAGCATTAACACCTTGAAGGTACATACCAATATCAGAGTCTGATAACGAGAACCAAAACTCATCTTTTGAAATTCTAAGAAGAATTGGATCATTCAAAACTCCACCATATTTGTTACACAAGATTACATATCTTGCTCTCATAGGTGAGATTTTAGTTGCATCTCTAGTTATTACGTAGTCTGTAAATTTTTCTGCATCTGGGCCTTTAACTCTTATTTGTCTTTCAACAGCAACGTTCCACATGGTAACGTGATTAACAATTGCATCATACTCCACCATTGCTCCACCGTCTTCAGGTTTAACATAACCTCTTGGATGGTAAACACGATTGTATACTGTTGCTCTCCAACAACCAGCTTGCATTGATAAATGCCAATAAGGTGATTTTCTTACTCTTGTTGAAATTAACATTTCAACTTTAGTAGGACCACTTTGTCTTAAGTTATATGGAACTTGCCGATCAGATTGATCAACTGAAGTTACATGTTTTAGTTTAGTATAGTCAAATTCATTAGACATATTTGTTCTCCATCAACCACTTGTTTGTTTCCTTCAAGCCGCCGAATGTATAAATGTGGAAAAAATCAGTATGTGATTTAACTTTCCAAATTAAATCATTTGGGTCTTTAGGTTTCATTAAATCTAACGCCTTACTAAAATTAGACTTAAGAAAGTTTAAGGAATTTTTTGCACCAACAATATTAGCATACTATATAATCAGCGTAAGGCTTTTTGTCTTTCATAGCTTTTTCTAAGTTTTTGTCGGATATATCAGGACTCCCATCTGGATGTCCAGCGATTCCTATCTTTAATCCCTCAAAATATCCTGTCTCCAATATTTGAATTGAGCTTTCGAAAACTCCAATTTGTTCATGACTGCCCCCTATCACCAAAGCTTGTTGTACCCCTAAATCTTTACAACGAGATATATAGTCATTTAATTGTGCTTCATCCGTAATAGATCGGGCTGGAAAATGAGGCACAGGATTAAATCCTTTTTTGGCCAAATCACCAGCTTTTTTGGTTGTTTCCACATAGTCCCCACCTGGCAGTAAAGTAATATAAACATCTTTGACTGCAGGCAAAGTATCTATATTGGTATGAGGTCCTATTTCTAAAGAAAAATTCATTTTTGGATTTTTATTTATTTTAAAAATTCTGTCTAGAAAAATCGATATCCAAATTAAGATGAAATCAACGCAGACTTATTTTTTTGTTATCCCACGGTGTTTTTGGATTCTTCGTCCATATTCTTGAGTGATTCTATCAAATATTATCGCCAAAGCTACTATGGCCAAACCATTCAACAATCCTAAAGCTAAGTATTGATTTGATATTGCTCTTAAAATAGGAACCCCTAAACCTTTAACTCCTATCATGGATGCGATTACCACCATCGCCAAAGCCATCATAATCGTCTGGTTAACACCAGCAAAAATTGTTGGAAGAGATAATGGTATTTGAACAGTTGTTAATTTTTGAAATGGAGTCGCTCCA
>LUMJ01000542.1_pt2 | contig 20730 bp, 20 predicted proteins | sample 729631 | NCBI WGS metagenome assembly LUMJ01 (sample SAMN03860266, study PRJNA289734) | marine metagenome | biome: seawater column; feature: ocean; material: water; isolation source: Red Sea water column Station 22 - depth 500m | place: Saudi Arabia: Red Sea | collected 2011-10-15 | depth 500 m
GTTATTTAGAAGGAAATTAAAATTTTATGTAAATAATTTTAGTACCATCAATCAAAAACTCCCTTGTATAAGGAATACTCCAGTTAGTGTAATTTCAAGAATTAGAGAGTATTTGTTCTTTAGCTTTATTTCCAAATTTGATGGCTGCAAGTGTAACCACAAAAGTAAATATGGGCTCACCGGCATTGCTAAGAATTGGACCAATTGGTGTTGGTTGAGCAGCAAGCAACATAATGAAACAACCTACCGCAAGCCAAGGCCATTTATGTTTTATCCATATTGCTATGCCCGATACCAGAAGTATTAATGTAAGCAGTATCGCAGCTGCTGGAGATACTCTTGTGCCTAAACCTTCTAATCCTGGAGTACATGCCTGTCCGATTGGAACCTGCGTCACATATCTGAGAGTTTCGCCATAACACGCGGGGTAAAAATCTATAATAAAAATGTGTCTAAAGTCTTCTATTATAAAAAACACCGCAAGAATATAGAATGAGCCCATAACATATTTGTTTGATGCAAATTTAAAATCAGCTCCTCTCAAAATCATTCCTGCTACTATAAAAAGAAGTGGCAACATCAACCAATGTGCTGAGTAACGGATATATGTTGCGATTAAAAGAAGATTTCCTTCTCCTAGAAATTGTCCCATCGCAATTACAAACGAATCAAACCAGAGCAATGATGTTGGGCAAAGTATTAAAAGCAGCATGTTATTAGGTTGTTTTAAGTAAGCTTGCGCTGCGTAAACTAAACATGCTGCAGCTAGAAATGCTATAAACATATATCCAATAGTAATCATTCTATTACCTATCTTTTTGTCTCAAAAAATTCTATCTTTAATTTATCTTTAGTTTATTGGGTGATTGGTTAAAATTAAAACCCATTTATCAAAAAAAGTTAATTTTTTATGTTTCCTGAGTCTTTCCAAATCTATTTTTCAGAACATCAAAACCTTTTGTATTTAAGCACTCTGGTGCTAGATTTAGGTTTAACAGTTTTGATGTTTCGCTTTTTTGGAAAGGAAGGTTTGCTGGCTTGTATTGTCTTATCAATTTTACTTGCCAACCTCCAAGGTCCAAAATTAACTGTCATCTTCAGCATGCAAACAAGTTTAGGCGTTATCTTTTACTCAAGTATATTTTTCGCGACAGACTTGATGAGTGAAAAATTTGGTAAAAAAGAGGCGGATAAAGCTGTAATGATGGGTTTCAGCATCAGTGTCATTATTCTTTTGATGTTAAGCATTTCTCTGTTATTTCTTCCTTCAATACAAGGCAATCAAACATTTTCGACTGAAGTGCATCAGGCATTTGTCACAATTTTAGACTTTACACCCCGATTTATTATTGGCTCATTGTTCTCTTATTTGATCAGCCAGCGATTCGACGTTTGGTGTTTCCATAAAATCAAGCATTGGACAAATGGCAAACATCTTTGGCTAAGAAACAATTTATCAACCATGGCATCACAAACGATTGACACCACTATATATTCCTTAGTGGTTTGGTGGGGCGTGGTGGATTTGGAAACTGCAATTCAGCTGGGATTGGCAAAAATGGCTTTTAAAATAGGAATTGCTGCATTTGACACTCCTTTCATCTATTGGGCCAGAAGCTGGAAAGGATAAAAATGGGAAAATATTCCTGACTTAGTGGCAAGCCTTGCCGTATTTTTTTAGCCTAAAATAGTTGTATGGCAGTGGAGTAATAAAACCAGCTATCAGCATAAATGGAATCACCCACCAAGTGAGCATAGCTCCCCCAGTTAAGAGCACATCAACAAGATTCATGGCTGCTTCCATAGAAATCATCGAGACCAATGACATTCCTATAGCTGTCTTGAAAGCATTTTTTAAATCCATCTGACGCGAAAGGATAAATGTTTCTAACATGATCGAGGTAATCAAACCATTAATAATAGCTAAGGTCATGATGCTCAATACAGAAAAAGACCATGGATTATGAGTAACCTGAAAAAAGTAGATGGTTCCAAAATCTCCTATCGAGCATCCCAATAGACACCATAGAGTATTAATAGAAGCTCGCTTCCAAGTGTGTTTACACTTCCATGAAATCGAGTTTTTCAAAGTTTCAGTTTGTTCCATCTAAAATTCTCCCTGAGAATGCTATTATATGCATTTTATAGGCTGTTTATTAGTTATTTTACTACTGGATTTTCTTTGGTACCGAGAAATGTCTCGCATCTAGAAACTGCCTCTAAGTTGCAAACATCCATATTCAGATTTGCACATTTTGATATTGCTCTATCTACACAGGCATTGAATTCAGCTTCAAATGCTGTGTCATATTCTTCAGGAGTCTTTCCATTGCAAGAAAGTAAAAGAATCGAAGCAAAGATAGGAAGAAAAGGAGTATGAATTATTTTTTTCACTCGATTCCGCAGTTTTAGAAAACACTATCACCAATCTCTGTGGATGCAACCACAGAGTTATATTGTTAAGAGAAATGAAAAAATATAATTACTAAATATTAGTCTCTACGTTCTCTTGGCCTAGCTTGATTTACTCTTAGATTTCTTCCTTGCTGTTCGCTGTCGTTAAGGGCATCAATGGCTGTCTGAGCTGCTGCATCATCATCCATTTCAACAAACCCGAATCCCTTCGAACGGCCTGAGTACTTGTCCGTAATAATCTTAACCGAGGAAACAGCTCCAAACTCTGCAAAGAGTGCTTCAACATCATCCTCAGTCATCGACCAAGCTATATTACCTAAATATATATTCATATTTATCAATCCATATCATTTAACAAAGTGTGCATATTAATCTTTAATGAGAAGATTAGTAAGTTTTATTTTCATTTTTTTCAAAAAAAATTCAGCAGTGTTTTATGAAATCAGCTTGTAAATCGAAAATTGGAAGTTCTTTAAATATTTTAACATGCAAGTAGGACAGAGGATATAATCAATCGGTCGTATGACTTAATTAAAAAACTATCTATGGATTCCATCGACGATGTTCTAAACGAAGTTGCCAGCCTCGTTGGCAAAAATTATGTTGTCCAAGACTTGGAAACCTTAACTTTTTATTCCACTGACATCTTTTCAACCGCAAATGAAAAGGCTGTTGCAATCATTAGACCTGGCAATGCAGACGAACTAATTGACGTTAGCCAAATCTGTATCAAATATGAAGTGCCATTAATTGTCAGAGGTGGAGGAGCCTCCTACACAGGCGGTTACTTACCTGTGGTTAAGAATACAATCATGATTGATACGCAACGATTGAAAAATATTGAAATAAATGCAGAAGATATGTTTGTTACCGTAGAACCAGGCGTAACTTGGTTGGAGCTCTATGAAGCTCTTAAACCCTTGGGATTGAGAACTCCTTTTTGGGGCCCATTTTCTGGTCAGGTCTCCACAATTGGGGGCTCAATGTCATACCATGCAATCAGTCATGGAACTCACAATTCGGTGTCTGCAGATTCGCTTGCAGGCATGCAGGTGGTTATCGGCAATGGTGATGTAATTGAAACCGGTTCTAAGGGGAACTCATTAGAAACATCGCCTTTTTACAGATACTATGGACCGGATTTGGGTGGATTATTTCTAGGAGACTCTGGTGCCTTGGGTATCAAAACCAGAATTACTCTTAAATTAGCAAAATTTCCGCAAGGTTTTGCCGCTTGTTCTTTTGGATTCCCTGATTTCGAACATCTGTTTTTAGCGATGAGTGAAATATCAAAAACCGGAATTATCTCAGACAACCATGGTCTTGATCCTCGAAAACAAAAAACTGCGATCATGGAAATGGAAAATACCAATCCATTAGTAGCAGCCAAGTCTGTTTTTTTATCCTCCAAGAATCCATTGGATGGATTGCTTCAAATAATGAAACTGGGCTTTGCAGGAAGAGATTTTCTTAAGAAATCAGCCTTTTCTGGGCACTTTACAAGTGAAGGCATCAATAACAAAGAAGCTAAAATCAAACTGGCTGAAGCACGATCAATTGCCCGCAAGTATGGGAAAGAGGTCGCCAATTCAATACCCATTTTCCTTCATGCAAATCCGTTCATGCCTTTGACGCCTATTCTGGGTCCGAATGGAGAGCTTTGGAAACCTACCCACAGTGTCTTGCCTTTTTCTAAAGTGCTTAAGCACAACAATGATTTTGAATCTCTCATGACTGAATACAAAGAAAAAATGGAACAACATGGAGTGACCATGAACCGAATGTTTTCTTTCATCGACAGTAACGCTTTTCTCTATGAGCCGACTTTTTTATGGAAAGATCAGCAAAGCATCTACCACAAAAAAGTTTACCCCAAAGATCTGAAAGAAATCCCTGTTCATCAAGATAATCCTGATGGACTCAAATTAGTTCATGAAATCAAGGACAGAATAGAGGACATGTGTCTTGCAAACGGTGCAATTCACTTCCAAATTGGCAAAGACTACCCGTATTTAAAGTCGCGAACCAAAGAAACCAGAGCTTTACTTTGTTCAATAAAAAAACAATTTGATCCAAAAAATTTAATCAATCCTGGCTCGTTGGGGTTTGATCCAGTTAATGGAAACTGAATACAATAAGGGACACTTAATATGAGCAATGAAAAAAATTACGACCTTGTAATCAAAAATCTCCAAGTTGTTCGGCCAAACACAAATGGTGTTGAATCAGCCGATATAGGGGTTAAGAATGGAGCATTTAAGAAAATTGCTCCAAGCATAGAGATTACAGAGGCTGCAGAGATTTATGATGGCAAAAATAGGCTTGCCTTTCCCGGCCTAGTTGACGCTCATATGCACACAGGGATCTACAACCCGCTAGATCAAGATGCAGTTATCGAAAGCAGAGCAGCGGCCATGGGAGGTGTCACCTCGAGCTTAAACTACATCAGGACCGGGGGCTATTACCTTAATAAAGGTGGGCCGTACCAAGCTTTCATGCCGGATGTATTGGCACAGTCAGAAGGGAATTTTTACGTTGATTATGCCTACCATGTGGCGCCAATGGATAAAACACACATTGAAGAAATTCCATTATTAATTGAAAAATTTGGCATTACATCTTTCAAAATATTCATGTTTTATGGCGGTGATGAGGAAGAAAAGTACGACATCGCGCATTTTGAATTTGTTATGAGGGGTGTCCAGAAAGCAATGGCAGAATATCCGGATAAGCAGGAAGATATCAGTTTGAGCTTGCACTGCGAGACAGCCGAAATCATGGCAGCTTATACCAAGTTGGTACAAGCTGAGAACAAACTGGAAGGCCTCCATGCATACAGTGCCTCAAGACCTCCTCATTCAGAAGGTTTGGCAATTTTTATTGCCTCCTATCTTGCTAATGAGACGAACCTACCAAATGTTAATCTACTCCATCTAAGTTCAAAAAAAGCTGTGGATGCGGCATTGCAAATGCAGCAAGTATTCCCCCATATTAATTTCCGCAGAGAGGTTACAATTGGCCATTTGATGCTTGATGTTGATACTGCAACGGGCAATCTGGCAAAGGTAAACCCCCCCATTAGACCAAGGGAAGATGTTGAATATCTATGGGAATGCCTACTTGAAAATAATATTGATTGGGTAGTGAGTGATCATGCCTGCTGCAAACATGAAGACAAAGTTGATGTGGAAAATCCAGGAAATATTTGGTTAGCAAAATCGGGTTTCGGTGGAACTGAATACTTAATGTCGGCCTTGGTTAGTGAAGGATCAAAAAGAGGCCTAGGTCTCAATAAAATGGCAGAGTTAACCAGTTTCAATCCAGCCAGACGTTATGGACTTCATAGTAAAGGCGACATCGATATCGGGCTTGATGCGGACTTGGTTTTACTAGACCCTAATGAGACCTGGACCATCAAATCATCAGAATCTGAGTCAGGCCAAGGGTATACCCCATTTGAAGGCATAGAGCTCCGAGCAAGAGTGACAACCACATTTTTACGTGGCAATCGTATCTTTGATGACAATCAGGTCTTGGGCGAACCTACTGGTAAATACCTTAAAAGACCTTATTGATCAGAATTGATAAATCACCTCAAGACCCATTCTCCTCTGATCAGCTGGATGAGCAAAAACACCACCAAATTCTGGCGCTGGAATTACTTCTGCTAAATATTTTTCATCCGTCAAATTTTTAGCAAAAGCGGTAACAGTTAGATTATCTGACTTAACCCCAATTCTAAGATTGACAGTTTGATATCTTTGACGGTCAGTTTTATCAAAGGCCATTGGCGCTCCAAACAGTGTATTTCTGGAATTATCTGTTTGCATCACATGGAACCAAGTTGGTCCTACAACAGCAAAATCAATCTGAGCCAAGAATTGTCTGCCACCAGCCATTGGATAATCTAAGGAAATCCCTGCATTGTAAGTATAATCGGCATGGTAAGGGACAGCGTTGCCTACACTATCAGCACGAGCAGTGTTAGCCAGGATTTCACTGTCTATTTTGTTCACTGAAGCATAAAGACTGATGTTGTCATTAACAATTGCAGATATTCCAAGTTCCTGACCCTTCATTTCTGATTTATCAATGTTCTCAACGATCCTCAATAATCCAAAGGGACCAACAATAAATTCAAAGAATTGCAAATTTTTAGCACTCGTGTGGTATACGGCACCCTCAATACTGACTCGGTTGTCCAGCAATCTGGATTTGAACCCTAATTCAAATGAATTGTTGGTTTCTTTCTTGTAATCATTCTGTATAAGAACCGGTGTATTGCCTGCAAGGGAGTTGATGAAGGTATCGACTGTTTCTCGAGAACCGGAATTATTGAAGCCTCCACTCTTGAACCCAACACCCCAACTACCATAAAGAGTGGTGGATTGAGTTAGATCAAATGACATACTGATCTTAGGCTGAAAATGTTCAAAGTTATCGCTTTGATTTGGAATTGAGCTAGATTGGCACAAACCCACATTGAGAGGTCCGCCAGTGTAAGGTGGTCCATCGCAATCAATATAAGTCGAATTTACGCCTGTAGGAACTAAACTATGCACCTTTCTGCGCTCATTGTCGTAACGACCGGCTAATGACACCTCTACATCGTCACTAAGATCGTAGCTAATGGATCCAAAAAAAGCTGTCACCTTAGTATCAAATGCATCCCATACCATTTGCTCAGTAGGATTCTTGCCTGATGGAGGCACATACATTTTTTCAACAATGCCATATCCTAAATCGTTGCCTTGGTTCACTCCAACTTCACGATCAACATCTAGAAAATACAATCCAGCAGTCCAACGTAGAGCTTGATCACTAGGTGAAGTCAAACGAACTTCAAAGCTCATATCCTCTTGATTTCTGACCTGATATTGTGTGCCATCACATCGTGTTGGAGTATAGGCTCCCAAGAATGTTGCCGCGGGTACCGGAGCAAATATTCCTTGTGGTGAAGGCAAGGCAAATCCTGCATTGAAAACTTCAGCAACGGAAGCAATACATGAAGGGTCTGCGAAGAGAAATTGGAAAGCCCCACTGGTCCCATCTGCACCAAAACTATTTTCAATATCACTATATAGCCCCCAAGCAGTAAGATTGGCCCATCCCAAATTTCTTTCCATTCGGGCAGATAATTCCAATGATGCTTGGTCATTAAAATGAGGTATGTTACTGACCCAAGACCATGGATGATCATTAACTTCCTCATAAAGATCAGGATTACCAAGGAAAGCTGCGAATCCTGGAAGTTCGAAAACTGGATTAAACAGAATTGAAGTGGTATCTACTTCTCCGTACCTGAATTTAGCATCTATGGATGTGTCATCGTCGACATCCCATGTCAAGCGGGCATAAATATCTTGGGATTCGTATTGATCAACACAGTCGTCACAATTGAGAAAAGTATTGGTGTGCCAACCATCGGTGGTATTGAAGTTTGCGGTAACACTAAGAGCCATGGTGTCATCCAGAGGTATATCGGCACGTCCGGTCACGGCATAAGTTGAATCATCTGCAATGCTTGCCTTAACAGTATAGCTCTGTTTATCTGAAGGTTTAGTTGTGGAAATGATGATTGCGCCTGCAGAAGCATTTCGTCCATAGAGCGCGCCCTGAGGACCTTTTACAATTTCAATTTGCTGCAGATCAAGATACTCACGGTTTAGTGCTGCTGGATTAGTCATAACAATACCGTCAATAATTAAACCAAAACTTGTTTCTGCATCTCGCGCACCATTTATTCCTCTGATACTCACCTGTGTATCGCCTACCTCCGCCGTATCAACAATAGTAACTCCGGGTGTCAAAGCGATAAAATCCTTAGCTCTTTGAACGCCAGATCTTTCAATCTGATTTTTTGTTAATACAGTAACTGCTCCGGGAACATCTTTAAGAGATTCTTCCCTTTGTCTAGCAGTAACAGTAATTTCTTCAATCACTGATTGAGATTGAACATTTTGCTGAGGAATGATAACCAAAACTGCGATTAGCATTCCTGATATCCATTTTGTTTGTTTAGTCATTTTTTCCACTCCAATACGACGGCCAATAAATAAAATAATTAGATGTCCCTTACTATACAATAAATTATCTTCTTATCTAATCATAACTCTCTTAAACAATAGTCCTTGTACATATGGCTGTCATCTTTTTAGTAACGTTTATTGGCTTGATGGGATTTGGATTCATCCTGCCCTTATTCCCATTCTATGCAGAGCGCATGGGAGCAAGTCCTGAAATTATTACACTGACTATGGCTGCTTTTTCTCTGGGCCAGTTTGTTGCTGCCCCATACTGGGGTCGCCTAAGTGATTCCATAGGCAGGAAGCCAGTCCTAATCTTTACCTTGCTTGGTTCGGCTTTGTCTTATGTAATTCTGGCTTATGCACCTAATTTAACTGTTGTGATTCTAAGTCGAATTCTTACTGGACTGATGGCAGGCAATGTCTCTATAGCTTTTGCCTATGTAGCTGACATTACAGATGACAGTAATCGTTCAGCAGGATTGGGAAAAGTCAGTGCTGCGTTAGGATTGGGATTTATGACTGGGCCTGCAATTGGAGGATTGTTGGCTGGCAATAATGTGGAAGATGCAAATTACTTGCTTACTGCATTAACTGCTGCGGGCATAAATTTCATAGCAATGCTTGCTGCAATTGTATTTCTGAAAGAAAGTTTAGATGTTAAGAAAAGGAAGCCATTTGAGGGTTTTTCGAAAATTATTACACTAGCCACGTTTAGCCCTGCAAAGTCAGTATTGCCACTGGTTTCCTGTGGCCTGATATTCTACACAGCAATGTCTATGATGGAGTCCATTTTCCCCTTGTGGGCCAATAAAATTTTTAACTATGGGCCCAGCCACATTGGTGGTGTATTTTTTATGCTCGGTTCGCTTGGAGTGATCATTCAGGGAGGTCTAATCGGTCGATTGACCAACATCCTTGGTGAGAAGAAACTCGTACAATTGGCCGCTTTATCACTTACAACAGGTTTGATCTTAATTGGAAGCGCGACTTTTGCATTCTCCCTCTGGATCGGTTTATTTTTCTTTGGCTGTGGATCAGCGATATTCAATCCAAGTTTATCGAGTCTGATCTCCAAGTCAGCTGATCCTACATCGAGAGGCCAGTATTTAGGACACTATCAAGCAGCTTGCTCCATGGGAAGAGTCATTGGACCCTCTTTCTCTGGTGTTCTCTACAGTTACTTTCACGAATCCACTCCTTTTTATACCGGCGCCATAATAGCGATACCGGTTCTGATTTTAATTGCCAGTTTCACCTTGAGAAAGATGTCTAAGGTAATAAAATGAACTGGAATAGCAAAAACCAAGGGATCTGAAATGAAAACAGTAGTGATTACAGGGAGCACTCGGGGGATAGGGCTGGGTCTAGCCCGAGAATTTTTACAACGGGAACACCAAGTGGTTGTTTCGGGTACTAGTGAACAATCAGTAGAAAATGCATTGAAGCAACTGGAGGGACTGGGAGAAATGATAGGACAGCCTTGCCGGGTTCAAGACAACGAATCGGTGCAGAATTTATGGAATAAGGGATTTGAACACTTTGGTAAAATTGACATCTGGATTAACAATGCTGGGGTCTCTACTTCCAAAACGATTCTGGATGAGCTTCCATTGGATGAGATCCAAAATACCGTTGACACCAATCTTATTGGCAGTATTCTGTGCACCAAAATAGCTGCTAAAGAGATGCTAAAACAAGGATTTGGTCAAATATATATGTTTGAAGGTTTTGGTAGCAACGGACAACTGCAAAATGGAATAACTGTGTACGGATCAACAAAACGAGCCTTACGTTATTTTACTGCTGCTACTGCCAATGAGTATAAGAATACTCCAATACTGATTGGTTCCTTGAGTCCAGGTATAGTCACCACGGACTTGTTAATTCGAGCATCCAAAGACAATAGCAAAAGCTGGGAACGATCTAAGAAAATTCTCAATATTCTAGCGGATCGTGTTGAAACAGTAACACCCTGGTTGGTGGAGCAAACACTGAATAATAAAAAAAATGGAGCCAAAATTGCTTGGCTTACAAAAAGAAAAATTTGGGGTCGTTTCTTCGGATCGCTTTTTAGCAAAAGGCGTGTAGTTGATGAATGGGAGGCTGAACTCAATCAGTAAAAAAACCATATGACCATTGACGAAACTGCAAAAGGAAAAGATTTCATCAGACAGAGCATCCTCTCGGATCTGTCAGAGGGTAGAAACGAATCAAGGGTTTTTACCCGATTTCCACCAGAACCCAACGGTTACTTGCACATAGGGCATGCCCAATCTATCTGTCTTAATTATGGGATTGCCAGTGAATTTCAGGGACGGTGTTACTTGCGTTTTGATGACACCAACCCAACCAAGGAAAGTGAAAATTATGTTGATGCAATTAAAAAAGATGTTCTCTGGTTGGGATTTAACTGGGAGAAATATTTAACCCACGCCTCTGATTATTTTGAAAATATTTACAATTGTGCAGTGCAGCTGATTGAAGATGAAAATGCCTACATAGACAGTCAAACAGCAGATGAAATCAAGAACAGCCGGGGAACATTAAATGCACCAGGTATAGAGAGTCCTTATCGCACTCGTTCGGTTGCTGAAAACCTTGGGTTGTTTGAAAGAATGCGGAGTGGAGAATTTGAAAACGGTGAGCATGTATTAAGAGCTAAAATTGATATGAATGCGGCAAATATCAATATGCGTGACCCAGTTCTCTACCGGATACTTCACGCTGAACATCAGAGAACAGCGGATCATTGGTGTATTTATCCGTTGTATGATTTTGCCCACACCATTTCCGATGCCATTGAGGGCATTACCCATTCGCTATGCACCCTTGAATTTGAGGATCATAGACCTTTGTACGAATGGATTTTGGATCACTTAAACTTGCAATACCGACCCAGGCAAATCGAATTCTCCAGACTGAATCTGGAACACACCATAACCAGCAAGAGAAAGCTCTCTGAGTTTGTGGAAAAAGGCCTTGTCGAAGGATGGAATGATCCTAGAATGCCAACCATCTCAGGAATGCGGAGAAGAGGTTACCCCGCATCTGCCATCCGAGTTTTCTGCTCAAGAGTGGGGGTAACAAAAAAGGAAAAATCAATTCAGATTGCTCAACTTGAGCATTGTGTCCGACAGGAGTTGGATAATAATTCGCCAAGAGCCATGGCAGTTATCAAGCCACTGAAAGTGGTCATAGACAATTATCCTGAAGATCAGATTGAATCTCTCACAGCCAGCAATCATCCAAAAGACCAAGACATGGGAACGCGAACACTCCCTTTTTCAAAGGAAATTTACATAGAGGAAAATGACTTTATGGAGGATCCTCCTGAAAAATTCTTTAGATTAAAACCAGGTGGAGAAGTGCGCTTAAGATTTGGCTACATTATCAAGTGTGAAGAAGTCATAAAAGACACAGATGGAAATATTCTAGAAATCCACTGCAGCTATGATCCGGATACAAAAAGTGGTAGCGGAACTTCAACAAGAAAGGTAAAGGGTACGATTCATTGGGTTTCAGCAAAGCAATGCATCTCTGCAACGCTAAACCTCTATGAAACCCTGTCATCAGCAGCCGAACCAAAGTCAATTGCTGATATCAATGAAGGATCACTATCTGTCGTTGAAAATGCTGTTCTGGAAACAAATCTTGAGCATGCGTCACCAGGTGATCAATTTCAATTTGAACGCACTGGTTACTTTGTAGTCGACGAAAACTCAGTTCAGGATGAGAAATTAGTTTTTAACCGTGTCGTGACCCTGAGAGACAGTTGGGCAAAAATGAAGCAAACTTAGATTTTGTAATAAAAACTTCCGTCATAGTCCTTTTTCTTTTGCCAAAATATTCAGCCAATTCTTATAAAGAATCTTGCCCGGATGACTCCATTCTACTTTGACCAATTTTGAGAAATCTATCTCCTGAAAGTTTGGTTGTTCCTTTGATAATAAGACTTTTTCCTGAATATTTTCCAAGATAGAAATCGCTTTATGAGAAAAATAATTTTCCGGAAGTAACGGGTAGTCTGGTCTAAGATCGCTTAAAAAATTAGTGATCTCCCTTTGGTATTCTTTCAGCAGGCTGATTGCATCGTATTCCGGATGACCCTGATAAAGAACCAGTTTAGTGTCCCTGGTGCTGGCAAGAAAAAAGCCTGCCTGATTATTGAATGCAAGTATTTCCAAATCCGTCTCTAGGATCTGCTCCAAGGGTAAATCATAGAAATGAGAATGAAGCCCCATAAACCCATCACCAAGTCCAGACATCAAAGGATGTGACGGATTGGCAATTGTATGTGGAAATACTCCCCAAGACTTCTGATCTCTAAGTTCCCTATCAATATTGAAATAATATTTCATCAGTGCGTGGGTCGCCAAACAAGAACAGAGGATAGAATTTGTATTTTCCATCGCCCAATCCATCACCTCGACCAGAGGTGTCCAAAATGGTTCATCGGTCATATCCGGTTTTGAAGGATTAGTACCTGAAATAATTAATCCATCCAATTTCGATGCATAAATTGTACTGATGTCGTTGTAGTTTTTTGTTATGTAATCCTGAAATTCTTCGCCTCTTTCTGACGATCCCACCGTGGTGGGATAAACATGAACCAAGATACTTTCATCACTTCCTAGTAGGCGGATAAACTGTCTTTCGGTAGCCTGAAGTGCGGCATCTGGCATCAGGTTTAACAAACCAATATGCAATTCCTGTTTGAAATCCTTTGCCAATGATTCTTCATCAGCAATGATCAAGTCTTCTGTTTTAAGTTTACTGAGTGAAGGGAGCTTTGGATGAGCTACGATTGGCATAATGTAAGATGCTTAAACCCATTAAATAAGTGTAGCCAAAGCATCTAACATGTCATTGGGTGCCTCGGAGACAATCGCATGTCCACAATTTGGAATCAGAATGGTACGAGAATTTGGTATTGTTTCAGCCAATGCCTTGGCATCTTTAATTGGTGTCATAAAATCGTCTTCGCCAAGTATGAGTAATGTTGGCATCTGAATAGTCTTGCTTCTCTCAAGACCTTCTGTGTATTTCTCACAGGCCAGCAGATCATTGTAAATGACACCTGGGCCAGTACGCTCTAGCAAACGAATAAGCTTACCAAGCATCCATGTGCCAGGAACCTGAGACCCTCCCAAATGTGCCGACGGGCTGTGGGACCAGTAATTGATCATTTCTTTGGCAAGATGATTGTCTTTTTCTGCATTATCCAGCAATAAATTGCCAACTGGCATGGGCATCGATGTTCCCACCATTGCCAAGGAGGTCACCCGATCTGGATAACGAGCAGCAACATCAAAAGCAACCAGAGAACCCATACTGTGACCGACCATAATGGTTGATTCCTGTCCGGCTGCATCAAGTGCTTGCACCACCCAATCAGCCATATCTTCAATCGTGGATTTCAACTCACCTCCGGAGCGACCGTGAGCGGGTAAGTCAACGGCTAAAATGTTCAGGCCATATCGTGCAAAGTGACGACTAGCCAATGTCCACACCGTATGATCCATTCCCGTACCGTGGACAAATGTCATGGCTGGATTGTTATCTACGTGCTCTTTACTGCCGGTAGCAATATAGGTTTTATTGTTTTCAACTTCTAGGTACATAATGTTTTCGGTTAAGAAGCCTTGGCAGCAGCTTTAAAGCCTTTCTCTAGGTCTTCAATGAGATCTTCAACAGACTCAATGCCAATGGAAAGTCTGATTAAGCCCTCTGTTATGCCCGCTTCCTCCAAATCTTTGACTGACATCCGTTGATGGGTAGTGCTTGCTGGGTGGATAACTAAAGATTTTGCATCCCCTATGTTTGCTAAATTGGAGAATAAATCCAATCGATCTATAAAAACTTGACCAATCTCTCTGCCACCTTTAATACCAAAACTGAAAACTGCGGTCGAGCCTTTTGGTAAAAGTTCTTTTGCTAACTCATGGTTAGGATGATTTTTAAGATCAGGATGACTGACCCACTCAACCATGTCATGTTGATCCAGATACTCAACAACCTGTTGGGTATTGCTAATGTGTTTATCCATCCTCACCGATAATGTCTCAGTACCGTTAAGCACCAAAAAGGCAGAATGTGGGGCAAGACAAGCGCCAAAATCACGCATTGCTTCATTTCTGACTCTGGAAATAAAAGCTGCTGGTCCAAACTCTTCGGTAAAGGATAAGTTATGAAAGCCTGCATATTTTTCTGTCATTTGTGGAAACTTATCTGTTGATTCCCAATCAAAAGTACCACCATCGACAATCAAACCGGCCATAGAGGTTCCATGACCACTCAAAAACTTTGTGGCTGAATGCACCACAATATCAGCGCCCAGTGCAAAGGGTTGCATCAGATAAGGAGTGGTGGTGGTTGAGTCAATAACCAGTGGGATTTGGTTATCGTGTGCAATTTTAGATACTTCAGGAATGTTGAGTACCTCTGTTCTTGGATTGGCTACAGTTTCACCGAAAATTAGTCTGGTCTCAGGCTTAATGTGGCAGAGTATATTCCATCAGATTATGAGTGCCTCCATAAAGAGCATACGAAGAAACAATGTGTCCGCCTTGATCAACTAGAGTTGCTATGGTGTTAAACACAGCAGCTTGTCCGCTAGAGGTGGCGATGGCACCTACCCCACCTTCTAATGCTGAAATTCGTTCTTCTAAGACAGCGGTGGTGGGATTGGAGATTCTTGAATAAACATGGCCGCCCCGCTCTATATTGAATATTGCGGCACCCGCATCTGAGTCTCTAAAAACATAGGAGGCTGTTTGATAAATTGGAACAGCTCTCGATCCGGTCTCTTTATCAGGTCTCTGACCGGCATGATTTGAAAGCGTGTCAAAATCGAATGTTTTTACTTTTGACATAAATTTTACCTCTTGCTTATGACAATTGATTTTCCAAATCAACCATCCAAGCCTTTTCTTTTTCAGATATTGTAGCGTATTTCTTAATTATCATAAGCCAAAAAAGAGTGACATAGTGAGTCAGTTGACGCCATTGGTCAAGCTGCACTAAATCAATTGATTGGCGTTCCCCGCTATAGGCATCCAAAAACAGTTCGCTCTGGGATTCAGTCAAGGCATGATTTTCTAGAACGGTAGCCAAATCGAAATAAGGGTGATTTAAACTGGCATATTCCCAGTCCAGAATAAGCAATCTCTTGCCCTGGACTAAGTTGGTGGCATTCAGATCGTTGTGACACAGGACCCAATCGTCCTCATTAGCGGCAAGGCTTTCAAACAAATCAATGCCCCGTTTTAGAAGGTTCCCGTCTACATCATTTTTGAGTTCTTTTTCATAGTGCCTTATCTGATTCACAAACCGTGTTGTAAAATCAGGTAGGTTTAAACGATGCATCGACCCGAGTATTTTGCCCAGCTCAACGATCTTACCTTCAGTGCCAAGATCCGTTGGAGTGAGTGCCTCGCCTTCGAAGAAACGATAAATCAAGATACCTTCCCGAGGATCAGAGTAGAGTGGTTCGGGAGAAAAGCCATAGGATTGGATACAATTCAACAGATGGAACTCAGCAGACCGGTCTAAACCAAGATAGCCTGTGATCGGCTTATCAAGCCTCAAGACCGATGGAATGCCCTGATAGTCAATCAAATAAACCGTACTGATTGGGTCGTCTTGCAAGGTTTCTTTGACCACAACTTCAGCCGGAACGCCTTTGATGATGTTGGTTAATTCAGCCATTGATGTCAGCATGCGATCGTTTCCAGGACCGGTAACCTATGACAATCATAAACAGGTAGAGAAAAAACAAAAGTGCAGTCAAATAGAGACCTCTGGAGATGAATAAATAAATGGAAATGGAGTCAATCACAAACCAGTAGATCCAATTCTCAAGAATCTTGTTGGCAACCATGTAGGTGGTGACGATAGCGCCCCAAGTCGTTAGTGCATCGAGAAAAGGCAATGCAGCTTCGGTGTATTGTTCCAATAATAAGCCTGAAACATAAGCCAGAGTAAAAATCAGTGTAATCACACCTGCATGTTTGGCTGGTTGCCAAGTCGAGACAGTTAGTTCCTGTTCGCCACTCTTTCTGTTAAGCCATTGATGCCAACCATAAATACCCATTCCAACGTAAAAAATTTGCAACATTCCTTCCATGTACAAATCGGCTGCATACATAACATAAGTGTATAAACAGGAACTCAGAATCCAGGCTATCCAGCAAAGGATGTTCTGTTTTATTGCCAACGCCAAATACAGTAGCGCAAAGACAACAGCTGTAATTTCCGGTAACTGCAGTAATAGTGAGTCAAAACGCATAACGGACTAAAACCCCCCAATGCCTTGGATCACCCTGCCGTTGATACAGCTGATTGGGAAAATTAGGCGGCTCGTTACCAAAATAAAATCCACGAACAGCAAAATATCGGTCAAACAGATTTCTAACCCAGACTTCATAAACCCAATTCTTTTGGCGATACCCCAGAGAAAGATTGACTAGAGTATAGGATTTTGATTTCTCTGTGTGGCTGTCAGAGTAGTAAAAATCGCTTTTGCCAGACAAATCCATTGATAGATGGAGCTGCTCAGAAGCTTGCCATTTAATCCCAAAGCTATAACTTTTGGCAGGCGCGTGTGCCTGACGACGTCCCTCCAATTCAGGTCTGGATTGATGATGCTTGATCTCGGTTTTCAATAAACCCAGTGCCGCAAACAAGCTAATTTCCTCAGTAAGCTTGGCTCTTAGATTCAATTCTGTACCGTAATTCTTTCCCGAAGCAGCATTCTGAGTCAGATATTGAAAAGTGGTTGGGTTATTTGGATCCAGTTGTTTGGATATAAGTACCTGTTGATTTTCCCTATCCGACCAAAATACAACTGCCTCAATCAAAAGATTGGAATTGGGACTAAGCACGCTGGTGCCTATTTCATAATTCCATAAATATTCAGGATCGTAGATCAGATCGCTCAATCTCTCGACCCCTTGAATGCCCGTCCCTAAATTAAACCCACCGGATTTATACCCTCTGGCTACCGCTGCGTAAACGTTTGCAAACTCGTTTAATTCCGTTCGCAAAGAAAGCTTCCCTCCCAACATCCGGTCGGATGGAGAAAAGAACTCTCCTAAGCTATCAGCATAAGCCGAAGTCCACCGCTCCCAACGCAACCCCAAGCTTATTGTTGTTTGGGGGGCAATGGCATAATCGATATTGCCAAATACTGCCAGATTCTTAGAAGCATAATCGCTACCCAGCTTATCGTCCTGTATGTAGGCAGACCAATTGTCAAAAGGATCGTCGTAAATACCAAGGTCATTCCGGTCATTACGTTCCTTTAAATCCAGATAATAAATACCTGCAATCCACTCCATTGGTTTATCTTCGACAAAATTCATTGGCTCCGAGATCAACCTAAACTCGTGGTTCAATGATCGTCTTGATCTCAGAGTTTCAGAAAAGAAGTCATACACATAGGGTTGCCAAGATTGGTTATTGCCCCAATCTGCATCGAAACTGAACAAAACATCGGAATGGGTTAGTCCGGTTAGGCTTTGCAGCTCGAATTTGTCATGCAATCTAAATCTCATCTTCAGTCCCATGGCATTGGTATCCTGGGAGTCCCTGCCCGGCTTGTCCGAAAGCGTGGAAAGACTATTGTCCATTGTCCATGCATCGTAACCGTTTTCTAAATCGACATTCATTAACAAAAGATCAATCGTTGAAGCTGAATTTGGTTGCCAGTTCAGCTTGATCCTACCGGTAAATTCTTTCTTTCCTGAAGTGTTATCCCTGGCCAACCAACTGTTGTTTCTGAAGCCATTAACTTCATCCTGTCTGAAGGCAACTCTGTATTTCAGCTTTTCCACTTCATCGATGGGCCCGCCCATGGCAATGCCAAGACTTTTAATGTCATCTGATCCGTATATCAATTCAGCTATACCTTCAAAAGCATCTGTTGGGTTTTTACTTTGCATGTAAATTAGTCCTGCCAGTGCATTAGCCCCCATTCTAAGTCCCTGAGGACCTCGATGGACTTCAACCTGCTCCAGGTCAAAGGTGGTGGCAATTCCTCCCAGGCCTGAAAAATCAATGTCGTCAATGATGAATCCAACGGAAGAATTCGGTGTGCCCTCATATCCGGATCGCTCACCGATGCCTCGTATCTGAAAATATCTAGGTCTGGAACTGCCACCAGCCCAGTTTAAATTTGGGATCATCTGGGTGAGTTGCTCAAAATGTTTGACTGGTTGATCAATCAGTACTTCTTGGCCTATGACAAAAATACTGGCATCCGCTTTTTCAAGCTTGGTTTCACGCCAACTGGCTTTGACAATGATCTCCTCAATTTCAACCGTCGCTTCTGTCCCATATTCAGCAAATACTTGGTTGCTGCTGAATATCAACAAAATAAGTAGTGTGAACAGTAAATGAATTATTCCATTCCTCCGCCATTATTAAATGGATCAGGTGCAAAGGGTTTCACTTAAGATCTCAGGCTATTGTTGCCACCCCTTGGACTTTGGTCTCTGCCGTAGTATATCAATTAAAGTTTTGCTAATGTTGACCTTTGGGAATTACCACAAATTTCATGGCGATGACTGACGACCAAAAACTAAGCTACAAAGCAATCGATGCCGTTGTCAATATCTGGACAAGGGAAGCCTTGTCACACCGACCGGACTGGGGCGATGAATTCTTTGTGGGCAAAATGAATGCGGAAAATGATTTGATGGCAGGTCTCTCTCTGGAAGAGATAATCGAAAAGATGGAAGAGGCAGGTATAGAAAAAGCATTCCTGATTGCTGCACGCGCTGGCAGGGTTGGTTTGCCTGGATGCTATCACATGCCATACTCAGTTGTCGCCGATGCCTGCGCCAAGTACCCTGAACGTTTTTATGGCTTGGCTGGGATTGACCCGTTTGAGGGAATGGACGGTGTCAGGGCATTTGAAGACGCAATTAAAAATATGGGTTTTGTCGGCGCCCATTTATACCCACATTGGTATGAGTTGGCACCAGATCATGCCAAATACTACCCGTTTTATGCAAAATGCTGTGAACTCAATGTCCCCATCCAGATGCAGGTGGGTCAGTCCATGGTCTATTCCCAAGAATACCGAACCAAAAGTGTTGGCCAACCCATAGCCCTTGATGCTGTGGCATGTGATTTTCCTGAATTGAAACTGATCGGTATCCATGTGGGAATTCCCTGGCATGATGAGATGATTTCAATGGCGTGGAAACACGAGAATATTTTTATCGGATGTGATGCCCACCGGCCAAAATATTGGCCCAAGAGCTTTATTCACTACCTCAACAGTTACGGTCAAGATAAAATTATTTTTGGTACTGATTTTCCAGTTCTTGAATTCAAAAAAACAATTGATGATATTGATGCTTTGGGCCTCAAATCTGAGGTTCGAAAAAAGTTACTTAGAGATAACGTAATCAGGGTTTATGGACTTGACTTTGAATGAGTGAAAGCAATACCAAAATGAACCTTGTCGCCTCTCAACCGGTACTTGCTCCTATCCAGGGCACCGAAGCAACCTCTCAGCTTATGTGCCTTCAGGAAGTACCATACCCTACCCGCCTGGGACAAAGAATTTTCACCATGAAATGGAATTGGTTGTTGCTATAGGCAAACCTGTTTTTGAAGTGTTAACTGAAACGGCAAAAGAATCCATTTTTGGTTATGCCTGTGGACTTGACATGACACGTCGTGATCTGCAAACAGAGGCCAAGTCCAAAGGTCTGCCCTGGGATATAGCAAAGGACGTTGAAAAATCGGCAGTGCTCTCAGCAATTGGAACTGTGGAAGCTATAGGGCATCCAACATCCGGTTTAATTGAATTGTCTGTCAATGGTGAAATCAGACAGTCTGGAGACCTCAAGGGTTTAGTAAATTCACCGGCCGAGCTTATTGCTTATCTTTCCAATTTTTATCATCTTGAGCCTGGTGACTTGATTTATACAGGAACTCCTTCTGGTGTTGGGCCAGTTTTACCAGGAGATACAATTGAAGGACAAATTCAGGGAGTTGGGACCATCAGTCTCACTATCTCGAGCTAATCTGGATACATATAATTTTGAGTGATGGGAACAATTGAAATATTATAAATCCAACAATCAAAATAAGTTCTATTACCAATACCAAGAAAACATAAACGGCACAATCGTAATGAATCCAAAATGAATGGAGAGGAAAATAATATCCTTTCAACGAGAAAACAACGTTCTAGTCTTGATGCAAACAACATCACCTGGCCAGCACTGGCTGCACTGACTTTATCCGCCTGTGGCGGTGGCGGTGGTGGCGG
>LUMJ01000853.1_pt1 | contig 20693 bp, 23 predicted proteins | sample 729631 | NCBI WGS metagenome assembly LUMJ01 (sample SAMN03860266, study PRJNA289734) | marine metagenome | biome: seawater column; feature: ocean; material: water; isolation source: Red Sea water column Station 22 - depth 500m | place: Saudi Arabia: Red Sea | collected 2011-10-15 | depth 500 m
CCAGCACCATAATGCAGCGTTGGACCGACAGCATCGCCATGAACAAGAATTGCATTCATTACGCCATCAACGTTCGCCAGCAGATGATCCGCCGGTATTAGACAGGGGTGGACTCTGAGTTCTATTTTCCCTTTGTGCCGCTTTGCTATTCCAAGATGTTTGATGCTATATCCAAATTCCCTAGCATAGGCTATGTCCTGTTGTTGTATTTCGGTTATCCCTTCTACAAAAACCGCGTCAAAGTCTAATGGGATACCGAAGGCAATAGACGACAATATAGTCAACTTATGGGCTGCGTCGATCCCTTCAACATCAAAAGCAGGATCCGATTCAGCATATCCCAGTCGCTGAGCCTCTGCCAGAACCCTACTGAACGAACTCGCATTTTTGTGCATTTCTGAGAGTATGAAGTTTGTCGTTCCATTTACAATTCCGATGACTCGTTCAATTCGATTGCCAGTAAGTCCTTCGCGAAGAACCTTGATAATGGAAATTCCTCCTGCAACTGCAGCTTCGAATGCGACAACCAGGCCCTTGTTCATAGCCACCTCAAAAATAGCATTGCCATGAATCGCAATAAGGGCTTTGTTGGCCGTAACGATATGTTTGCCGTGTTTCAGGGCTCTAAGAGCCACTTCTCTGGCGGTTGATTCACCGCCCATTAACTCAACGATGAGATCGATGTGTGGGTCATCGGTCACTTCGAACGGGTTATCAGTGAGATTGAAACCACTGATATTGCAGGCTCGTTGTTTAGTAGTATCATTAACTGCTACTGCCCTGATACTGATCTGGCGACCTGCTCTACGGGTGATTTCTTCTGCATTTTTGTCGAGCAAATCGACCGTTCCTGCGCCAACTGTACCTAGACCAATAATGCCGATTTCTACCGGTTTCATGTCATTAACGTAATGCACCCAAGGGCTGGCTAACGGATGAAGCGACGAATCTATACGCCCTTAGTTTAGATGGATTATTCACTTATTTTATCTTATGTTGGCTAAAACGACGTAGTTGGTGTCGATAATTTTCAACAAAACACCTGACCTTCCCAGCCAATGATAAGCAATCCCCGGAACTAGATAACGTGGCCACCAAAAATGTGATTCTTGAATATTCAGCCTTGCGGGTAATGGTAGGATTACAATCAGTTGACGACAACTTCATCGTAACGCCGGACACTGTTATATCGCCTTGGTTAAGAATGAACAGAGGAGCGCTCAGTAGTTCTGATCTTTTTCCACTACTCGCGCTCGACGTTGATATTCTGCTGGTGGGCACTGGGCCAACCCAGGAAATTCCAGATCCTTCTGTCTACAGAGCTTTCATAGACAAAGGAGTGTCTATCGAGTTTATGGATTCGGCGGCAGCGTGTAGAACCTATAACATACTTGTTGGCGAACAACGGCGAGTCGGGGCAGGTATCACGCTACCCATTCGATAGAAGACAGCGTACACAATCTTATTGCCTGGCGGGTAGGTACATTAATGGATCCACCGGTTTTCCATCTAGACGGATCTCGAAATGCAGCCTAACTGTTTCTGCACCAGTGCTACCCATGTGGGCGATCACCTGTTCTGCCCCCACCGAATCGCCTTCATCGACCAATAACAGACTGTTATGAGCATAAGCACTGAGAAAATGTTCGTCGTGCTTGAGAATCAACAGAAGCCCATAACCTCTTAATCCGGAACCGGCGTAGACAATCCTCCCAGGCGCTGCTGCCACTATTGGGCTACCCTCGATTCCTAGTATATCTATGCCATTGTTACCTTCCGTCGGGGAAAACCCGCTGACAACACGACCCGCACTCGGCCATGACCATACCTGCTTCTGGTCTGCGTTAGCGTTAGACGAATGCTGTTTAGTCGATTTGCCTGGGTCTTTTTGAACTTTCTCGGCTAGCGGTCGTGCACGCAGTTCAGAGATCTCCAACGCTTTGACGATCGTCTGTGACAAGTTTCCGCTGGACTGCTCCGATACTTTCGCAGGACCTAGCCGAATCTTCTGCCCAGGAGTCACATGGTATGGCGGTCTTAATCTGTTCCAAAGCGCGACTTCACGGTAATCCAGCCCGAATTCCCAGGCAATGGTATACAGTGAATCGCCCTGCTCCACTATACTTGCTGGATGTATTGATTTGTTCGGTGTCAGGTCGCTGACTGGAATCACTGGATTGCCACCACAACCGCTCAGTAACAGGATGATTGACAGAGCAGCGGTTAGCTTAGCCAGTTTCATGGATTGATCAGCGCAGCAGAAAAAATAAAACGACCAACACAGCGATAACGGCCCACCCTAAAACATCGACATAGCGTCGAATAGCACTGACTAGGTCTTCGTCGTTGGCAAAAAATGTTCCTGCAAAATAGATAAACCCCGCAACAAGAAAGAACCGAGCGCCTCTACCAATAATGGAAGCGAAAATGAACGCCACCAACGACATGCCCATCATGCCTGCACTAATTGTAAAGATTTTATAAGGTACTGGTGTAAAGCCAGCCACAAGAATTATCCAGATACCATAGTCCGCAAACCACTTTTGTGCTAAAGCCAGGGTCGCTTGTGCGCCATATATTGTGACCAGCCATTCTCCAAATCCACCCAAAAAATATCCGAGAATACCGCCTGCGACTGACGCGATTGTAGTCAGGCCCGCCAGACGCCATGCACGTTTGCGATTTCCAAGTACCATAGGAGCCAGCATGACATCCGGCGGAACAGGAAAGAAAGATGATTCAGCAAAGGAAACAATAGCCAGAAATGTTGGTGCGCGGCGATGTCGAGACAACCTGACGACCGAATCGTACAGTCCCTTAAACATATCAACCTCGGATCTAACTCTTAAGCTTCAAGTTTAGAGCCCAGTCAGCTAAATGCTCGCACTGACTATGGTCCGTACTATCTATACGCAACGGTGTTATGGAGACGTAACCTTCGTTTACCGCGGAAAAATCTGTTCCGGGTCCGTTGTCGGCAGCACTGCCTATCGTCCCGATACGGTATTGCCTGTAATCGCTACTATCATTCAGTCTGACTACAGGGTGAGATCGCGCTCGATAACCCAGTCGGGTAATTTTATATCCATTAAGATCCTTTAGAGGTCTATCTGGTACGTTAACATTCAAAATCGTCCTGGAAGGCAAAGGATTGGTTTTGAGTTCGGAAACTATTGCAGAGACAACCTGCCCCGCTGTCCAATAGTACTTAGGCTCACTACCTACCAGTGAAACTGCTACCCCGGGATAAGCTAACCGACGTCCCTCCAGGGCCGCCCCTACGGTTCCCGAATAAAGCACATCATCACCCAGATTAGATCCAGAGTTGATTCCAGAAATCACCATGTCCGGTTCATTGTCGAGTAGCCCGTTTAGTCCGATATGAACGCAATCAACCGGAGTTCCGTCGACAGCAAAGCATCGTTCCCCAGATGCAGTAACAGTAAGTACCTTACTCAGGGTCAAAGAACCACTAGCGCCGCTTTTATTTTCACTAGGAGCAACAATCGTAATCTCACCATGCTCTTTTGTACCCTCAAGAAGCGCCTTGAGACCTGGGGCTTTATAGCCGTCGTCATTGCTCAGCAATATATGCATTTATGTGTGTTTTATCGGGTTTAAGGCCAACTGGCCCTGGAACAAAAACATAGGCCAAGAGTGTATTATCTCAACTTCTGTTATTCCTGTGAATAACACCAATCCATACTCTCGAGAGTCATAACGAATCTCAAATATCATTCATCAGCCAAATGAAACCATTCAAGAATCCGGATCATTATTCCGAGATACGGCGGCTGACACTGATCGGCGGCATGCTTGATTTGTTTCTTGGATTTGTCAAGGTGTTGGTTGGATATATCGGTAACTCACAGGCACTAATCGCAGATGGCATACATTCTTTATCAGACCTGATAACCGATGCCCTGGTTCTTGTCGCAACAAAGCACAGCGCTCAAGAAGCCGACGAGGGACACCCGTATGGTCACGATCGGATCCAGACTCTAGTCAGCCTGGCATTGGCCGGTTCGTTAGGCATCATAGCCCTGGTTATTGCGTGGGATGCAGTAACCCGGATTTTGTCCCCAGAATCACTGTTGCAGCCGGGATTTTGGCCATTGGCGGTAGCCGCTATCTCCGTTGTCTCAAAAGAGGGCTATTTTCAGTACATTGTACGACATCCCACCACCGCTACCTCACGCATGCTGTATGCGAATGCCTGGCACAGTCGATCGGATGCATTATCTTCACTCGCAGTTATCGTGGGAGTCGGTGGAGTACTGGCCGGATTTGCCTGGGCAGACGCATTTGCTGCGATTGTGGTCGCTGGCCTGCTGCTTTTCGTAGCTTACCAAAAGACCATCCTATCAATAGAAGGTGTAAGAGATACACATGAACTGAGGACCCGTCGAATGGCTGACAAAGTGCTGGCCGATGTGCATATCCGAGTGGATCCCCTGATCAGTGTTTCTGAAGGTCACCGAATCGGTGATGAGGTGATGGATACACTAAAGGCACGGTTCCCGGAGGTTGGGGATGTAATCGTACACATTGACCCAGAAGACGATATTGCGATCGACGTTTTCTCTAAGCTACCTTTACGACCTGTAATCGAGGCGGAAATCAATACCAGCCTTCAGAATTTGCAAAACAAATTCGATACTCGATTTACCCTACAGCCAACAAACATAGTCGTACACTATCTTGATGAAGGGTGTCAGGTTGAAATCTGGATGAACATGCCTGAAGAGGCAACGGGCAGTGACTGCAGTCTTGTTTCGTTGAAAATAACGGAGGAACTTGTGTGTATAGATGACATCGTCAGCGCCAGCGTTTTATTCTCTTCAAATTAGTTAGCATCGGACTAGAATCGACCCACAACAGAGGCGGATTACTGCACAACAGTGCCGAGAAGTCACAGATCTAGCAAGGTCGGACTTTGTCCTAGTCGCTCAATCGTGACCTCATGAATTCTTCGCCTAGAGGCACTTTTTACCAGCACCTCAAAATCATCTAAGGCAAAGGTTTCGCCCGTTATAGGTATTCGCTCTGTATGGTCAAGAATCCATCGATTTATTGTATCCGTGGATTTGCCGGGTAGTTCAGCACCAAAATACTCTTCAATCAGCCTGACTTCTGCCGTGCCATCCACGCTTATCTTATTCAGGCCTAACTCAACAAACTCAACAGGCTTTTGGTCACTTTCATCATAAATTTCACCAACGAGTTCTTCTAAAAGATCCTCAAAGGTAACGACACCTTCCATGGTTCCATGTTCATCAACAACGATAGCCATGTGTTGCTGTTCCTTTCTGAACCCGCTGATAGTATCGGTTACAGGCTGAGTATCGGGAACGAACCTTGCTTCTCGACCGATGTCACCCACCGGCATCTGTGTTTGTTTATTAATTACTGCGACCATAAGGTCCCTCATATAGAGGATCTTCTGTATCTCATCGGGATCTTTGGCGAATAACGGAATTCGACTGTAGGGAGTTTCCTTGAGGTCTTCTAGCGCCTGGACTACTGATCTGCGACCATCATAAGTGAAAACCTTATGTCTCGGCGTCATTACATCTGCAACGGTGAGATCAGATAAAGCAAAAGCCCTCTCGATCAAGACTCTTTCACCTCGCTCAATCGTTCCCTCTTCTTCCCCATAGCCAATTATGCTGATAAGTTCGGATTCAGTTACCGTGGGATCCTCTTCACTCGAAATGGCAGCTTTCCCCGCAACATCCGCTATGACTTCAAATAAGCTAATCAAGGGATAAATGGTGCGTTGAAACCAGAGCACTATTGGAGAAACGATCAGTGAAATCCTCTCTGAATAACGTGTCGCGAGACTCTTCGGCGTAACCTCTCCAAATATCAGGATCAGTACGGTAAGCACACCGACTGCGATTCCAGGCCCAATGCTCCCAAGGATTCGGGTCGCGATCACCGTTGCTATCGCGGATGCAGCGATATTCACCAGGTTATTACCAATTAAGATGGCGATCAGCATCTTTTGGGGCTTACTCTTTAATATGAATAACGACCTGGCGCCTCGCCTTCGTTCTTTCAGTAGTGCTTTTGCTCTTCCTTTAGATAAGGCGATAAGAGCTGTTTCCGATGCCGAAAAAAAAGCCGAACAAAATAACAGAAGTACCAAACATATGCCGCCTAACATAATACTTGGCCCAAGACGCTAAAGAGGTTTGCCAAAGACGGAGGTTCAGATTCTTCGTTTGGCGACTGTGATACTTTCATTATGTGTCAAACAACAGAGAATAACTGGTAACGCATTTAACGGGTTCGATAAGTAACGACTGTACCATTACTATGGTTTTGATGCTAAGTGTTCAGTATAGGACACATGTAGGCCACCCTTCTTGCCAACATCTCGCAACCGCACGAACTCGGAAATACGATTGTGCTGGGTTCTACAGTTTCACTCCAACGCAATCATCCAACTGTGACGATCCTCGAGTTCACCATGCTGAATACCGAGGATCATATCGTATAGCTTCGGACACAAGTTTCCGGGTTGATCCTCAGGAAAACATAGATCGTCATCTTGGTTCAGTGGCTGTGACGCCCATATCGGCGAGTAAAGTCAAAACGCTCTCACGCGTTACACCGGGCAGAATCGTTCCACTCAGATCTGGCGTAACGACCGAATCACCCAGCCGAAAAAACATATTCATCTGTCCGGCTTCTTCCACATACCGGTGCTCTTGTCCATCGAGCCACAAGATCTGGTCAAAACCATCCTCGACACTGTCATTCATGGGCCTTAGTGTCACCGAATAGTTACTTGCAGTTTTCGCATAACCTGTTCCACCATGGGGTGCTCTCGTGTAGCGTTCTTCTGCTTTGAGATATAGCGGCGACTTTGCCTGTGCAAAGTATTCACATACCGGTGACGTGAATATCAGTAATCGGTACTGCGATGCTGGTCGTACCGCTAGATGGGGTTCCGTTGCAATAAGCACGGGCCTCACATATAACGCCTCACCCCTTCTAGATGGGGCCCAATCTTGATCAAGCATCACGAGTTGTTTGATTGATTCTATGACGAGAGATTCGTCTGGTGCGGGTATACACAATCTAGTGCATGAAACTGTTATGCGTGCAGCGTTTCGGTCAACCCTGAAAAGTCTGACTTTGTGATCAACGGTACCCCGGAATGCTTTTAATCCTTCAAAAACTGTCTGGCCATAATGTAGTGCTAACGCAGCCGGACTCAATTCTATGGAAGAGAATGGAACAATCGAAGGCTCTCCCCACGCGCCATCCGAAAATTCACAGGTAACCATATGATCTGAAAAATAGTCACCAAATCCTAGATTTGTATAATCGACTTCTGCCAGACGACTATTCTTCACAGGCTTGATCTTCATTGTTTCTCCGGACTCAATCGGCATCCTTTCTGAGTCTGTGACCTTTAATCAGATATCTTTGATCAGATTATCGCGGTCAGGCTCTCTACGTCTTCCCCTGACAGTGCACCGCCTTTATTGAATAACAATTTCCCATTTGGGCCAAACACCAGCACATTATAACTATCATCAAGCAGTCCCCATTGCTTAACCAACACTTTACTCGCGTCTGTAACATAAGTCGTACGGGGATATTTCTTTTGCTTGCCCTTAAGGATCTTTCTGATTAGGAATTTTGGCTTCCATGTCGCAGCCAAGTTAGTGATCGCAATTGATCCTATTTTTTCCGTCGGATACTGTTCTTTAGCCAGCGCTTCTTCAACATGTTCGTTAGCCTTGACTTTGTCGGGATCAACATACATCAATATGTGTACCACCCCTTCCAGTTCAGAGCTATTCCAACTGGTACCATCCAGTCTGCCCCCGGCATCGCCTGCCAACTCGGCCGGAGGCGGTACCTGATCTAATTTCAGGTCGGCGTTAACTGAACCACTGACAACGAACAGCGCGATCATTGTAGAGAATATCGACTTATACCTGTGTATCATCTATCTTGGAAAAGGCTGTAGAACCTGATGCCTAATCGATTTTAACAAATGGTCATAACAGCCCATTACTATCGGGAAGGATTCGGAATGACCCTAATGCGCAGAATTCCTTGACCTGACTGACTATTTCATGGGTGAGAACAGAAAACTCACTTTCTAGCAATTTATCAGATTCAACATAGTGTTGTAGTGCTGAGGCTAGACTATCTGAGAGTGAATAGGCGTCAACTTCAGTCGTCTTTTGGAAGCTGGGGTAGTCGTATCCGCCTCCCCAACCACTGTTTTCAAAGCTCTTTAGCTCCTCTAGTCCGAGGCCGGGATCGATGGTCCCACAGGGTTCCCATCCATGTTGACTAGCAAGCGCCCTTAAATCGCTCCATTGATTATTTGTAATCGCTATAAACCGGCCGCGGTGAGATCGGGACATACTCTTAAGGATCACAATCGATATCTTCAGGTAGAGCGTTGTTGTTAATAAAAATCTCTCATCAACCCTCACCGTCGGTCGCCGATCTTCTAGAAATGGTCGGGGCGAGAGGATTCGAACCTCCGACCACCGCAACCCCATTGCGGTGCGCTACCAGACTGCGCTACGCCCCGTACAATATTTCCGACCAAACTATGATCGCAGGAGTTCCGAAATATCAGTAAGTTCCTCTATCACCTGACTGTAGAGGTTTTTGTTTAGCCCTTTACTGCTCTCTTGTTTTTTTTCTCGAAGCCGATTACCAGCACCGCTGATCGTATAGCCTTCAATATAGAGCAGTCGACGGATTGTTCTGATTAACTCGACTTCATGCCGTTGGTAATAGCGGCGATTGCCTCGACGTTTTACAGGCTGCAATTGAGGAAACTCTTGTTCCCAGTACCTTAGAACATGAGGCTTCACAGAACAAAGCTCGCTTACTTCACCGATAGTAAAGTATCTCTTAGCCGGGATCGGTGGAAGTTATTGTTTTTGGCTATCCGATCCTTGACTTTCTGACTTGCTTTATAAGTAACCACTCGCCGTGGTGTTACAGGTACCTCTTCCCCAGTCTTGGGATTTCGCCCTGGGCGACTCTTTTTGTCTCGTACGCTAAAACCACCGAATCCTGAAAGCTTTACTGACTCACCACTCTCTAATGATTCTCGAATTTTTTCGAAAAATAATTCGACAAACTCTTTAGCTTCCCGCTTGTTCAAGCCAATTTGCTCAAACAACGTATTTGCGAGATCTGCCTTGGTGACAGTCATCGATCTTCCCTTCCTCTGGCGGTCTATTTATTTCTGAGCTTCGAGCCCAGTTTTTTCTTTAGGCTGTCGAGAATCTCCTCCATAACCTTCTCGATATCCTGTTCCGTAAGATTGCGGGAAGTTCCTTTCAAGGTCAACCCATAAGACAAAGATTTTTTGTCTTTTTCTATCCCAGCACCCTGATATACATCAAACAGCTCGATTGAGTTCAATATGGACCCACCGGATTCCAGGATAACTTCTCTGACTTCGTCCGCTGGGGTAGCTATACCCACTGTTATTGAGAGATCACGCTTTACCGAAGGAAACTTCGGCATCGGGCTATAGGCGGGGCTTTGGGTGGAGCTGTCCGAGCCACCCGACGACTTGGCTACCATGGGTTATCCTCGCGCTCTGACCGGGATGAAGTGCCGGATGAAGAGCCGGCTTAAATTCTGTTTTTACGGACTTAGCCGCTAGTCTAAACAGCCCTTCAACATCACCTTTAACATCATAAAAGTCTATTGCTCGAACATGGCTGTCCCAGCCCCTGCGAGAAGCATTACCGGTTACGGCCCCAGCAATTCTCTTGATTTCGGATCGATTATTGATAATGCCATGAAATACATTACCGGTTTCAAACAGTCGGATCCGTCGCCATTGTCGGCGATAGTTAACAGCCAGCGCCTGCAGCAACCCTGGCCAGAGACTTGTGCGCATGACCGACATGTTTGACGCAATCGGGTTCTCCAGTGTGATGCCTTGTGAGTCTGGATCGATTAGTTTTTGAACCAATGGATCTACAAAACTGTATGTCATTACCTCCTGATAATCGTTGTCAATAAGAAAATCAGCTAGCCGGTCAGTAGTTAGGTTTGACTCCCGTTCGGGCGTGTAGGCGACAACACTCTTAGGGTCGCGGGTAGGTACATTGTCATATCCATATACCCGAACCACCTCCTCCACCAGATCATGCTCTTCTTCGATATCTGTCCTCCAACTCGGCGGACGTGCCTTCCAGCCTGATTTGAGAATCCGAACTCTCATCCCCAGAGATTCAAGAATATGCTTGACTCGTTTGTCGGGTATTGTATGCCCCAACACCTTTTCCAGACGCGATCTGCGTAATGTAATGGGTATCGGGGTAGTCCTGTAGGATTCACTGGTTTCCTGAAACACCGGGCCTGGGTTACCTCCTACATAAGCACCGATCAACTGAGTTGCTCGCTCTATGGCGGTCCGTTGGTGGGCGGGATCGATCTTCCTTTCAAAGCGATATGAGGCTTCCGACTGTATCCCGTACTCACGAGCCTTGCGTGCTATCGTGCCGGGGCAGAAATAGGCCGCCTCGAGCATGATGGATGTAGTCTGCCCATCAATACCTGAACTCATTCCACCCATGATTCCCGCCATACCAATGCACTTGTCGGCATCCGCGATCATTAATGTTTCAGGTGTTAGTCGAATGGACCTCCCATCAAGTAGATCTAGCGTTTCTCCTTTCCGAGAGTGTCTGACAACAATTTTTTCATTAATTTCTTTCAAATCGAATGCATGCAATGGCTGACCGAGTTCCAACATCACATAGTTGGTAATATCGACAACGGCACCGATGCTTCGAAGACCACACCGCCTTAGTCGTTCGCGCATCCAATCTGGTGTCTTGGATTGTGAGACGATGCCGTCCATTACTCTTCCAACATATCGCGGTGCATCGTTTGGTGCTTGTATTTCCAATGGAATAATATGCTTACTTGTCGCCTTCACAGTTTTCAGGGCAGGTCCGACAAGCTTCTCACCAGTTAGCGCATGCAACTCCCTTGCGATGCCTTGTACACTGAGACAGTCGCCACGATTTGGAGTAAGGTCGATATCAATTATGTAATCATCGACCTGCAGATAATCGTTGAGTGTGTTACCCGTCGGGGCTGTCGAATCAAGTACAAGAACACCAGCGGAATTATCTGCACTGTAATCTAGATTCAGATCATCTGCGGAACACAACATCCCTCGTGATTTCTGACCGTTAAAGTCAGCGACACGAATTGATTCCCCACCTGGCAGGGAACTGCCTGGCATTGCCACGACCACCCGATACCCAGCTTCAACATTGGACGCTCCACAAACTATGTCGACATTTCGGCGTTGGCCAACGTCTACTTGACATATCTTTAAATTGTTATTGCCGGGCAGATGACTCGTGGACATTATTTCAGCGACTAGGATCTTGTTCGAAAATCCTGGCACCTCGGTAATAGAACTGACTTCAAGGCCTGATGTAGTCAATAGATCAGAAAGATGCAATAGATCCAAATCTACCTTTATCCATTCCCTCAACCAGTTGAGACTGATAATCATTGGATGTTCGTGGGCAACTACTAGCTGAACTGATTCAAAAACGACAGTTCGTTATCAAAAAATAGCCTAAGATCATCGACTCCATATCGAAGCATCGTGACCCGTTCTATACCCATACCGAATGCATAGCCGGTATATTTCTCGTTGTCGATACCAACTTGTCTAAACACTTCGGGATGAACCATGCCGCAACCAAGTATTTCTAACCAGCCGGTATGCTGACAGACTCTACAGCCGGTACTGGCACAAAAAACACACCCCATATCGACTTCCGCTGAAGGTTCGGTGAAAGGAAAGTAAGATGGCCTGAATCTTACCGGCAGTTCCTGCTCAAAGAATTCGCGAACAAAATGAACCAGGATCCCTTTTAGATCGGAAAAGGTTATGTCCACATCAACTGCTAATCCTTCCACCTGGTTAAACATAGGAGTATGAGTAACATCAGAATCACACCGGTACACCTTACCCGGGGCTATGACCCTAATCGGGAGTTCTTGATTTTCCATATATCGCACCTGGACAGGCGATGTATGAGTACGGAGGACTACACCTGGAGATAGATAAAAGGTATCGTGCATGGCTCTAGCTGGGTGATCCTCAGGAATATTCAGCGCACCAAAGTTATGGAAATCGTCTTCGATTTCAGGGCCATCCGCGACATCAAATCCGAGCCGTCGAAATATGGTAGTAATCCTGCGTACAGAACGACTTATTGGATGCAATGTGCCATGCTTTATGGCTCGACCAGGCAGTGATACATCAATGATGTCTCGATCTAGCGCGCTGGATTGCACTTGCTGCTCGAGAAACTCGACTTTTCTATCGATAGCTACTGCCAGTTTTTGTTTCGCAATATTTAGCGCTTGCCCATATGCTTTTCGTTCTTCAACCGGCAGACTCCCGATCTGCTTGAGCTGAAGTGTCAGGTATCCCTTTCGACCGAGTTGAGCAATCCGTATGGCTTCCAGGGCAGAGAGCGTGGTTGTGCCCGATACCGCTTCGATCAGTTCAGTTATTTTGGCGGATAACTCATCGCCTGCAGATTGTTGACTCACTGTAGTCCCTTTCTACAAAAAAAAAGGAAAGGCCAAAGACCTTTCCTATTGTCTACTTACGTATGCCATGGCACTGCCACGGGCAACGTTAAGCTACCAGTGCTGCCTTGGCTCGTTCCGCCAAAGACTCGAAACCTGCTTTGTCATTAACGGCCATGTCAGCCAGTACTGACGCTTACGCTGTCTACGATCTCTGTACGCATATTGCCCAGCCTTCATCACAGCTTGTTTTGCGACTCGATAGACATTCTTGCGGGCACCACGATACCCTTTAGCATTCGCCAACACTTTGCGATGTCTGGCTCTGGCTGTTACCCCTCGTTTTACCCTTGGCATCGGTCCACTCCGTAATCTGATGTATTAACTGTAAGGAAGCATCCGCTTCAGCGCGGACTCATTTGAGGGGTGAACGATTAACTGCGACCGTAATTGCCTTTTCCGCTTGGTCGACTTCTTTGTCAGGATGTGGTTCATATATGCCTGTGATCGCTTAAAACGACCACTTGCTGTCGTCTTGAACCGCTTCGCAGCACCCCTATTCGTCTTCATTTTCGGCATCTTGACTGTCTCTCGAATGACTCTTAATTTACTTCTTAGGCGCCAGGACCATGACCATCTGTCGACCTTCCATTTTTGGCATTTGCTCGACCACTCCCAGTTCATCCAGATCCGCTTCGACTCGTTTTAACATTTTCATACCCAGTTCCTGATGGGCCATTTCTCTGCCTCGGAACCGTAAAGTCACCTTGACCTTATTTCCGGCATCCAGGAACCGCACCAAATTTCGCACCTTTATGTCATAGTCGCCGACATCAGTGCCAGGCCGAAATTTGACTTCTTTAACGACTATCTGTTTTTGCTTTTTTTTCGATTCCTGCTTTTTCTTTGCCGCTGAATATAAGAATTTGCCGTAGTCCATCAACCGACATACAGGTGGTTCTGCATGGGGCGAGATCTCAACAAGATCAAGCTGTTTTTCTTCTGCAATCTGGTGGGCTTGAGTAACTGAAACAATACCCAGTTGTTCTCCGCCTTCTCCGATTAGCCGGATTTCACCGGTTGTAATCTCATCGTTGATGCGCTGCTGCTTTGCTGCTATGTCGCTACTCCTTTACCTGGTTAGCTATTTACCGCTTGGATGAGAGGCCTGGTAGCGCTGTTGCTACCCTGTCTAGCTCGATTGACCCAAGATCGGTCCCATCCTGGGTACGCACGGAAACACTCTCCGCGTCTATTTCCTTGTCTCCAACAACCAGAATAAAAGGAATTCTGCGCAGAGTTGCATGGCGAATTTTATAGCCGATCTTCTCGTTTCTCAAGTCACATTGCACTCTTAAGTCATGATTTTTTAGGCGTTTTTGCACAGAGAGGGCATATTCGTGCTGCCTTGGCCCAATGTTGCACACGATTAACTGGACCGGAGAAAGCCACGCAGGCAGTTTTCCTTCAGTATCTTCAATCAAAATTCCAATAAAACGCTCGAGAGAACCCAGAATTGCCCTATGGATCATGACGGGCACCTTTTTCGTTCCATCTTCAGCAACGTATTCGGCTCCCAGTCGACTCGGCATCGAGAAGTCCAGTTGTATAGTCCCGCATTGCCAACGTCTGCCAATAGAGTCACGGAGCACGAACTCGTGTTTTGGCCCGTAAAATGCACCCTCGCCTTCCTGTACTGTAAAGGGTACCCCTTTTTCTTCAAGTGCAGCAGCCAACGCCTTCTCTGAGCGATCCCACAACAAGTCATCCCCCACTCGATTTTCCGGTCGAGTCGACAGGGCAACCTCAATGTCCTCAAACCCAAAATCGTTATACATACGGTAAGTCAGATCGATCAGTGTTGACACCTCACTGCCAATTTGCTCTTCTGTGCAGAAAACGTGGGCATCATCCTGGGTAAACCGCCGACCACGCATCAGTCCATGCAGGGTACCTGAGGGCTCATTTCTGTGGCAGACGCCGAATTCGGATATTCTTAGAGGCAGGTCTCTGTAGCTTTTAAGCCCTTGATTAAAGATCATGACATGACCGGGGCAGTTCATTGGTTTAATGGCGTAGTCCTGATCCTCTACATGCGTGGTAAACATGTTTTCTCTGAACTTTTCCCAGTGCCCTGAACGTTCCCACAATCGTCTATTCAGCACTTGTGGTGTGTTCACCTCCTGGTAGTCATATTCTTCGAGCAAAGTTCGAACATATGCTTCTACCCGTTGATACAATATCCATCCCTGTTCATGCCAGAAAGCCATACCTGGTGCTTCTTCTTGAAAATGAAAGTAGTCCAGCTGTTTGCCCAACTTTCTATGGTCCCTTTTTTCAGCCTCGGCCAAGCGGGTGAGATAGGCATCAAGCTGCTTCTTATCCGGCCACGCAGTACCATAAATTCGTTGCAGCATTTCTTTCGTTGAATCACCCCGCCAATACGCGCCAGCCAGTTTTGTAAGCTTAAAAGCTTTTAGAAAACCGGTTGTTGGAACGTGCGGCCCACGACACAGGTCGGTAAACTCGCCTTGTGTGTACAGCGAAATGATCTCGTCTTCCGGTATAGCGCCGATAATTTCCGCTTTGTAGTTCTCGCCACTGGCCTTAAATAGCGAAACCGCTTCATCCCGCGTCACAGTTGAACGAGTGACCGGTAGTTGCGAACTTGCAAGCTCGTACATTTTCTTTTCTATCTTTTCCAGATCAGCTTCTTCAAAACCAGAAGCATAGGAAAAATCATAGTAAAACCCATCTTCAATAACTGGCCCGATTGTTACCTGAGCCGCCGGATACAGCGTTTTAACCGCATGGGCCATAAGATGGGCGCAGGAGTGACGCAGAATCTCGACTCCCTTTGGATCTTCGGGTGTAATAATGCATATAGATTGATCACTATCGACACAGTAATCCATGTCGACCAAATTACCGTCAACCTCACCTGCCAACGCACGTTTCGCAAGTTTTGGGTGGATATCGGCTGCGATTTCCATAATCGAAACGGGTCCTTCATAACTGCGGATAGCGCCGTCAGGCAGTTGAATTTCAGGCATTTTGTTTTCCCTGGCCGCTGTCGCGTCTGGCATCTAAGCTCTAGATGTTTTAAACGAGAATGCCACATTGACTCAATGTGGCATACGATTGATTCGGTATCTGGTAGGCGCGAGTGGGATCGAACCACCGACCACTTGCGTGTCGAGCAAGTGCTCTACCGCTGAGCTACGCGCCTTTATTACTGCTATACCCCTATTCTACATCCAATTATCGGCGATGGGCAGGCCGGGCTGCTACCTGACCACCGACGGTCGGTCGCTTATAGAACGAGCGGTGAAGTGCCTTTTTTTCAACTCACTGATGCTATCCCGAAGCTGTGCCGCCTGCTCGAATTCAAGTGCACGTGCGTGGTCGTACATCTGCTTCTCAAGCCCGTCAATCAGGCGTCCAAGGTCGGCGGCTGATTTGATTTCGATAGTTGCGATATTTGGATCAACTGTGCCCGCTTTACCAGACCTGGTTCCGCCTACTTGCTGAGCCTTTTCATAAACACCATCAATGATTTCTGTAATTCGTTTTTCTACAGTCGCCGGCGAAATTCCATGACGGATGTTGTGAGCCTCTTGTTTTTTCCTCCGCCTTTCTGTTTCGTCGATCGCCCTTTGCATAGACTGCGTCACAGCGTCGGCATAAAGAATTGCTTTCCCGTTGATATTTCGGGCAGCACGGCCGATTGTCTGAATCAAAGAGCGTGTCGAACGGAGAAACCCCTCTTTATCGGCATCCAGAATAACCACCAGAGATACTTCTGGGAGATCCAAGCCTTCACGCAATAAGTTAATGCCTACCAGCACGTCAAAAACACCAAGGCGCAGATCCCGGATAATTTCAACACGTTCGACTGTATCTATATCGGAATGAAGGTATCTCACGCGTATTCCGTGATCTGCCAAATAATCACAAAGATCTTCAGACATTCGCTTGGTTAATGTAGTTACCAAAACCCTTTCAGACGCTTTCACGCGAAGTTGAATCTCAGACATCAGGTCATCCACCTGAGTGGCCACTGGCCTGACCTCCAGGACTGGATCTACCAACCCTGTTGGCCGCACAACCTGATCTACGGTACTGGAGCTGTGTTCCGACTCGTAGGGTCCTGGCGTTGCTGATACGAACACGGTCTGGGGAATCATTCGTTCAAACTCATCAAATCGCAACGGTCGGTTATCCAATGCTGACGGCAATCGAAACCCATATTCAACAAGCGTCTCTTTTCTCGAACGATCGCCTTTGTACATTGCACCCAGTTGGGGCACCGTCACATGGCTTTCGTCTATAAACAGCAGTGCACCGTCTGGCAGATAGTCAATCAGTGTCGGTGGGGGTTCGCCCACCTTGCGACCAGAAAGAAATCTCGAGTAGTTTTCAATCCCATTGCAGTAGCCCAATTCTTCGATCATTTCAAGATCATATGGAGTGCGCTGTTCGAGACGTTGGGCCTCCAAGAGTCGCTCCTGACCTCGCAGAACTGAAAGTCGTTCAGCCAATTCGTCCCTTATGAATTTTGTTGCCTCTAGCAGGGTCTCGCGAGGAGTTACGTAATGGCTCTTAGGATAGATAGTGAAACGGTTCAGCCTTTCATCGACTTCCCCGGTTAGGGGATCAAATCGTGCCAGGCGTTCAATCTGATCGCCAAACAACTCGATTCGCACGGCAAAACGCTCCGATTCTGCTGGAAAAATATCGATAACATCGCCGCGAACCCGAAAAGTCCCACGCCGAAGATCCATTTCATTGCGTGTATATTGAAGCTCAGAAAGGCGTCGCAGAATGTCACGTTGCTCCGCCAGGCCCCCTTGCCTCAGGTGAAGAATCATCCCGTGATAGGCCGCCGGATCTCCGAGGCCATAAATTGCCGAAACCGTGGCAACGATGATTGTATCCTCTCGCTCCAGAAGCGCCTTTGTGGCCGATAGACGCATCTGGTCAATGTGATCGTTGATAGACGCATCTTTTTCAATATAAGTATCACTGCTCGGTACATACGCTTCGGGCTGATAGTAATCGTAGTAAGACACAAAATATTCAACCGCATTGGCCGGGAAAAAATCACGCATTTCTGCATAGAGCTGCGCGGCTAGCGTTTTGTTCGGGGCAAGTATTAATGTCGTTCTACTTGTACTGGCAATCAGATGGGCCATTGTGAACGTCTTGCCCGATCCTGTGACACCGAGCAAGGTCTGGTACAACTCTCCAACCTCAATACCGTTCAGCAATGCCTCGATCGCCTCAGGCTGGTCTCCTGCGGGATGAAATTCACTTTCTAACTGAAACTGACGCATCATTTTTGATTATGTTAAGTCAAAACTCGTTTTATCAGGCTCATCTGAGCAGGGCCTTGGTACTGAAACCTAGTCAGCCAAATGGTTCTGTGAACTGCAACACAGTCTGACCGGTACAAAACGCCTAGCGTTCACAGCTATGGCGCGAATTCTTTGTCAATTCTATAACCCTGCAACACCAAATTCGGTATTCCATCGATCCAGACAAACCGGCATAAGTTTGATTGAACTGCTTGTTGCTTGTTTGATTATTGCCATCCTTGTCCAATTGGCTATTCCTGGTTTTCAAACGCTTTCAGTTTGGTCGATACGGAATGCAACAGCACGATTACTTATAGCAGACCTTAATTGGTCCCGGACTGAAGCACTCGCAAACAGTACCAGACTATACCTGTGTCCGGGTCAAAACTCAGATCGTTGCAAAACGAGTACCGATTGGAGCCAAGGTTGGACGGTCTTTTCTGATCAAAACCACAATAGGCAACTGGAACCCAGCGAGATACTGCTACTACGAACTCTGCCGCTGAACACTAGTATCTCTGTACACTTCCGCAAGACCGGATATCTTTTCTACAAAAATGATGGCAGCGCCTGGCCCAATGGTACATTTAGAATCTGTACTGCCGACCCCAAGGTTCCCCCACTATTGGTCATTGTCTACCGTACGGGCCGCGCACGAACATCGTCAGGGACAAGATCAAAATGCATAGCGCAACCCATTTGAGTGCGAACTATGGCAGTTTCTCTTGACCGTCGACCGAGTGGACAGTAGCATTCGCCTTCCTGATCCCCGGTAGTTCAGTTGGTAGAACGGTGGACTGTTAATCCATATGTCGCTGGTTCGAGTCCAGCCCGGGGAGCCAGTTTTATAGGGTTTTTTCAACAGTCCGTTCACGCTCTATTCCTTAACGTCGCTAAAACGTTGCTAACTTTGGTAGCTTAGCCATCGCTTGATGCGCCCTTTCGTCCGCAGTATGTATATATCTTTGAGTAGTCTTTAGGTTCTTATGCCCTGCTACCCTAGAAATATCTACTACGTTTGAGTTCGGCACATGCACAGCCTCTGTAATAGAGGTATGCCTTAGAGAATGTGGTATAGCCCATGCTATACCAGCCCTTCTTATAGCAGTCTCCCATACCCTTCTGACTGACTGGATGCGACTACCAAAGTATCTGGGCTTAGTATGGGTAAATACATAGGGTGTATCAGGGAAGAATTCATCTGTTACCGCTCTCAGTCTCAGTAAAGAATCGTAGGATTCATCTACCAACGGTACCAATCTTCTTGACTCACCCTTCGTATCTTGGACTCTCAGTTCAATCGTACGTCAATCAAAGGATACTCTTGACCATTCAAGTTCTAACATCTCACCCGGCCTCATTGCAGTATAGAACCCAAGAATACAGAACTCAGAAAGATACCTGCGAGTATGGCTACTCCACGCTTGCTTGCCTGTCATCATCGTCTCCTCTTCAAGTTAGCGATGAACTAAAACCCTCTCTTAGACAATCAGGCTCTTCTGTCCAACTTCCACTGACGGGGTACAGCAAATTAGTCAAAACTATTTTAAGATAGAGCGTTATAAATCGAATTTACCTAACCTATATCGGATAGAAGATGATTATAAGAAATGTATACGCAACACCTCTTTTGGTAAGGAATAAAGTCCCTTATCACTGGGCACATGGTGTGACCTACGGTGCAGAAGTAATTCTGGTTGAAGTAAAGACTGAAGATGGAATATCTGGGTATGGGGAAGCAATCGGAACACCGAGTGCGAACGGGATCAAGTCATTTATCGATCTCGCGGGTCAACACCTCATTGGAAAAAGTGTCTTTATGAGTCGCTCAATTATGTCGGAGTGCTACCACACTTTATTTCAAGCTCACGGAACATGTAGTGCGCCAAGATTCGGTGGTCAGATTCTAACGGGGCTTGAGATGGCGATTTGGGATGCTGCAGGGAAAACTGCTGATCGAGCAGTTCATGAACTTATAGGGGGGAAAGTTCGGAACAAAATTGATTATTTTGGATTCATCCAAGGTGAAACAGCTGATGAGTTAGCATTGGATGCTACTCGATTTGTTGAGCAAGGATGCAGAGTTATATATGGAAAAATTGGTCGTGGAGAAAAACTAGATGTTGAGATTGTACAAAAGGTCCGTCAGGCAGTTGGAGCATCTGTCCGTCTTCGATTCGATCCTAATGAAGCTTGGGATCCATTAATGGCCGCTAGAATGATACGTACGTTATCAGCTTATGACATCGAGATGATCGAGCAACGGCCTGCATGAAGCTGGTGGAGTGATTCCTTTTATAGAAGCAGCCACAGTTGCCTCAGCAGCTGGTGTAAACATTTGTATCCATGGATTACACGAAACTGGAATTACTACGTGTGCTGCAAATCATGCAGCGGCGGTGATTCACAATCTAGATGATGGGAATCAATATATGAACCATTTGTTGTCGTCGGACTTAATTTCGAGTCCCGATTTAAGCCTACAGAATGGAAGCTTGCCAGTACTCTCTGGCCCTGGATTTGGATTCGAGATTGATTTGGATGCCGTCGGAAGAGCGGCAGAGGATCACCGATCGACCATCACTGGGTCTGACATTTGATAGTAATTTTCCATGTCGGCAAGTGTGGCATAGTCAATTAGAAGCAGATAACAGATTCTTGGGTATTGTTTCCGGATGTATAAACAATACTAAATTCACGGATCTAAAAGGTGATTTTAAAACTATGAGTTGCGCGATCAGGTTTTGAACTGCCCCCACC
>LUMJ01000377.1_pt1 | contig 20669 bp, 18 predicted proteins | sample 729631 | NCBI WGS metagenome assembly LUMJ01 (sample SAMN03860266, study PRJNA289734) | marine metagenome | biome: seawater column; feature: ocean; material: water; isolation source: Red Sea water column Station 22 - depth 500m | place: Saudi Arabia: Red Sea | collected 2011-10-15 | depth 500 m
CTTATGTGCTTTGGACAGGTAGCTCCTGTTTTACCACATTTTCTATCGTCAGCTTCATCAAGTGGCCAGTTATCTCCTTCGTCTTTATTGAGAATCCCATTTCCATTGGCATCTCCTATTAGCCATTCCGAAAACTTTTCTAATTTTCTTTCTTCAGCATTAGTTGCTGAACTACCTGCTATCGGAAATACAACAAAGTTTGCGCTTGTATCCGTTTTTATATCAGCACTTAAAATTTTCCAAGCATCGTTAGGTGTGCTAAGAAGTGTCAATGCGATTTTTCTAATCTGCCAATCTAATAATGTAGAATTGTCAGCTAAGGTTTTTCTCTCACCAAGTGTAGAAATCCAGTATCCATAATCCCACCAAGCTGCAATAACAGCATCATCATCAGTATTTTCTTTTAACCATTTCATGGCGTCTGGCCAATCATTTGTGGATATAGTGAAATGTGTACCACTACTCAATAGATTATTAGGCGCCTTTCTATTCTGATCTGACCAGTTAAGATAATCCGTAGGATAAACCAATGGCACAACAAGCAGAACTAGGATTACCGCAAAAAAAGAAGTTTTAACAGCAACACTTGTTGGCTTATGCTTTTCATTTTGGATTTTTGATATTAGAATTGACACACCTATAGATCCAAGTATTATAACTGATATTGATCCAAAGATTTCTAATCTTACAAACGCAGAACTGAAATACACTCCAAGGAATCCTATTATGAGAGCAAATGCAGCCAATTCGCCTTTTATCTCAAAAGAACGATTTACTTTTTTCTGGAAGAGCAGCCAAGCTCCTATCCCGGCAAAGACCATTAAAATTGAGAAAAAGAAAAATGTAAGCTCTAAAGTTGATGTAGCGTGCTCAGATACAGAATCCGTAAGCATATCTTCTGCAATTAAAAATGGATTAGCAGCGTTAAGATACCTAAATGATGGTAGAGTAAGAAAACCAGAGGAGGCAATTGCAATGCCACCTATGATTGTACTACCTAGAAGTATACCTATGTTACGTAGAAAGTTTGTACCGCTTATTTTCTTGACTAGAGTAGCTACTACCAGAAACGCAGTACACCCAATTAGGAAAAACCCATTTAGGCTTGAAATGTACGCAACACCAGTTTTTTCAAATAATGCAGTTACTACAAAGAATACAAATGTAAAAATGGCAGAGGTCCAAATAATGTACTTATCATCTTTTCTCAGAAATGGTAGTGCTAAGAAAAAAAATCCTATCGGAAATATAAAAAACTGTATGCCTCCCCATGAAGCAAGACCAAACGCTAGGAAAATACCACCTCCTACAATCTTTGCGAGAGAAATTTTTCCTCTGTCTGATTTTATGGCGCTTATAACTAGGTATACTGATAATAATCCAAAAAAAAGACCTAGTGGCTCTGACTTGAACCAACCTATGGAGCCTCTCATAATGATCATAGGAGAGACAGCGAAGAATAACGAAGCAAGAAGTCCAGCTGTTGTACCGCCAATTGTTCTAACTAGAGCAAAAATAATAATTGCAGTAAGCGAGCTAACTACTACCGGAAACCATACAGTAAAATCATAGAGAGTAGAACCCAACCCAAAAGCCTGGTAAAGCGTTGCACCAGTAGTATGAAGCATTACTTGTGAAGTAGCTGAAACATCCCTACCATATGGATGCCAACTCAAATCATCATACCATTCCAAATATGCCGGTAATCCGTTTTCTATCATAAATTGCGTTGCCCTATAATTGAAAAATGGATCAAATTCATTTAATTCATAACCCCATTCTGCAGGTTGTGTTCTTAAAACAAAAGACAATGAGAAAGAAAGAACAAGTATTCCAATTACTAGCAGATGACGTCTATAATGAGATGACTCTTCATCCTTGACTAATTCTTCATCTAATCGCAATGTGCTAGATCAATTTAGCTGTCTTAATATTGTTTATGGAGTTCGTATATCTATTTTTTAGCCAAATTTTTGGTATAATTCATCACCAAAATTTAAAAATATATAATTTAAAGATAGATTGATTTTTGTGATAAAAACTATTCTTATGGTAGCAAGCAGAAGGATTCTTTACAACAAAAATTTGAATATAAAATATTATGGTGCTGGATTAGGACAAAAAGTATGAAAATTCTTGTAACTGGTGGTGCTGGTTTTATTGGAAGTCACATTGTAGAGTATTTGGTTCAACGTGGAGATGATGTGACAATTTTGGATAATCTCAATACTGGTAAGGTAGAAAACCTATCAAAAGTTAAGAATGATATAAATTTCGTTAACGGTGATATTAGAGAATATAAACTTCTTGAAGGACTTGTCAGTGATTCTGATGGTGTTTTCCATGAAGCTGCGTTGGCATCAGTTCAACAGTCTTTAAAAATGCAAGATGAGTATTTTGATGTTAATGTTAGCGGAACAGAAAACATACTAAAACTTGCGAAAGAATATGGATTCAAAGTTGTTTATGCAAGTTCCTCTAGTGTTTATGGAAATCCAAAACGAATTCCTATTAAAGAAAGTGATGATAGAAGTACTGTTAATCCGTACGCACAGACAAAACTAGAAGCAGAATTACTTGCAGAAAAATATTCTGAAATGGGAGTGAAAGTTATAGGTCTTCGCTATTTTAACGTCTTTGGAAAGAGACAATCAAAAGAATATGCTGGAGTTATCAAATTATTTTTGGATAGAATTCAACAGAACAAACCTCCCAAAATCAATGGTGATGGACTACAAACTAGAGATTTTGTGTATATAGATGATGTAGTCAAAGCGAATATCTTGGCCATGGATAGTAACATCAACTATAAGTTTCTTAACGTAGGAAGTGGTCTACCCATATCAATTCTTGATTTGGCTAATCTAATCATCGATGCATCAGGTTTGTCTTTAAAACCCATATATTGTCCAGCATTATCTGGAGACATTAAAACCACTCAAGCAGATCTAACATCAATTAAAAAATTGTTTGGATGGCAACCAAAAACAAAACTGCGGGACTGGCTGATTGAAGTTATTTCATCTAAAAAATTCGAATGTATCTAGTATATTTTGGTCGATTATCTATTATAATTGAGGAAAATCTAATACTAACAAAGGGAAAAATTTGAGATTATTAATAGGCGGTTCAAGTTCGTTTTTTTTTCACTTGAAAGAATTTTCTGATACGCTAAATAGGTTGGGTGTTGAATCCAAATTAGTTTTTGACGCTGATTATTCTGATGGCTTTCCAAGTAGGAAAATAAAAAATTGGTTTCAGACTAAAAAAAAATTCAATAAATTAATCGATGAATTCAAACCAGACGCAATTTTTGTTGATAGACAACGACATTTTGGCATTGCCGCACTAGAAGCAAACATTCCACTTTTTGTTCTTTTACGAGGTCATTACTGGTCAGAGCTTTATTGGTATAAAAAGACAATTTACAAACCACTTCATAAACGAATTGCTCTTTGGAAATGGAACAGCATTGCCAAAAGAACTTTTAGAGATGCAACATTAATTTTACCAATTTGTGAATATCTGAAAAAAATTACTAATGAATATATTCCAGATCAAGCAACCAATGTTTTTTTTGAGGGAGTGAATGCTTCTCGTTGGTACCAGGTGGAAGGAATGAAGCTAAAACATCCATGTGTAGGTTTGTTACAGCGTTCAAATTCGTGGAGAAAGACTTCAGAGATGTTGATATTAAAAAAAGTTTTGGAGAAAATGCCTGATGTTAACTTCTATTGGGCTGGAGGTGGACCATTTCAGAATAGAATACTTTCGGAACTAAACACATATGAAAACTTTCATTGGTTGGGTCGTTTAGAATATCCAGATAAAGTAAGAGAATTTTTTAGTGAAATTGATGTTTATGCGTTGGTGACAGGAATGGATTTAGCATCATTGTCTCTAAAAGAAGCACAGTTAATGAGAAAACCTGTTATTGCAACTAATGTAGGTGGAAATCCTGAAATGATGGTAGATGGCAAAACGGGCTTTTTAGTTGAGAAAGGTAATCCTGAACAGTTAATTGGAAAGATTAGGTTATTGCTTGGAGATAAAAAACTAGCAAAAGATATGGGAGATAACGGTCGTAAATTTATTTGTGATACATTTAACTGGGAATTAATCGCAAAAAATTTTATTAAAATAACAAAATCATACTTGAAATGAACTGATTCATCAAGCACATTAAGAATAGTTAGGACTATTTTTGATTCCGATTCAGTCTCATGCTAGACTGATCATCCCAAATCTCCATAACAGTACGATCAGAAGAACTAGTTAATTCACGTCCTGATGATTGCATAGATTTTTCCATTACAGGACGACGCCAAAGATTTGTGCTAGATATCATCCTCAATGCTTTACTTTTACCAACAATAGTTTCACCATACATATCTAAGGTTTTTTGAACCGATTTGAATTGTTTGTCACTAAGTTGAAATCTAATTTTGACAGGTTTTGGTAAAATAAAATGGTCCATCGGTAATTCATCCATAGATTTAAGCCATTCAATAATATTATAATTAAATTCAAATTCAGGATTTGTGACCATACGATCTTTGCCTAAAGTATTATGTGCTGTACCTATACAAAAATTTGATATGTCATTGAACTGCTTCTCCCAAGATTGGTTGCTTAGATTAGAATTTTTTAGGAAATCATATGCGATATTTAGGATGTATTTAGCCCATTCATCCATATATTGAGAAATAACTTCAGAGAGAAAATGATACATTACATTTACTCCTGCTTCACCGTTTAACAGTTTTTGATACTCTGAATCTTTTTGATAGTTTGCAACAATTTCCTCTGGACTATCCCATAGTTCGCCAATCGTGGTATCCCTGAATCGTTTAAAGACGTCCTGGATAGATTTTGGCGCAGAATCAATATCATCTTTGATTTTACAAAAATAATCAAACACATCAAGATTCTGCTGTTTAAGAAATGTTGTTATTGGATCATACACAGTTCCACGGTTTGTAACGTAGATGATAAATGCTAAAACACGCAAATCTACATATTCATCGAAAGTCATATGTTCAGAGCTTACAACTACCTCTTCCAGCTCCATAACTTTTTTGCCACTACTTAGTTCAACAAAATCTCTTTGAAGAAGTCTGAATTTTGTATTTAATTTCCATTTTTTTCGTTCATTAGGAGTACCCATTTCAGAACCATCAAGCATCATACACGTATGGACTTGAATCTCATCCATACCAGTTCGAATTAATTCTCTCAAAGTAGTCATATGTTTTTCATGTGTTTCACCAGGAAGTCCTAAAATAACTTCTGCCCTAGTTTGAAGTCCTGCCTTCTTTATTGCAGGATAAAGAGCTAACATGTGATCAACACTAATATTATCTCTTCGAACAGATTTTAAAACATCCTTATCTAAAGATTGAACTGACATCCATAATGGCATAGTATCTTTGAGTAATTCTATTGCCTTGATGACTTTTTCTTTTTGGTTTTTTCCAGTACTGAGATACAGAAAATCAGGATAGTTGTGTTTTAATTGCATGTCATAAAGATATTTGGCAGTTTCTTGATCACGTGGATACATTCCAAAATTTAAATCGCTGAAAATCAGGTTACGTGTATTTTCATGTTTATGTTTTACAATATAGTCAAGTTCTTCTTTTACGCGTTCAGTACTAAAAGAATTTACCTGATTGACTTCGTCCTTTCCATCAGCACAGAAAGTACAGTGAAATGGGCATCCCCTGTTAGTTTGCATCATAGGTGTCAACTTTCCATCAAAAAACTTGTCTAAAATTCCAGTTGTATAAGGTGATGGAATTTCATCAAGTTTTTTAATCCTAATAACTGGTATTGTGTATTGCAATTTCCCATCAGTTCCACGACTGACACAGCCATCAATAGGCTTGGATAAGACTTTTTGTTTTATTTCTTTTTTTGAATTAGCTTTTAATGCCTGTTCAACAATATTTGCAAAGCCTACTTCACCATCAATTGGAACATAAATGTCAACTTTTGGATATTTTTTCATAAATTTTTCTTGTGATGGAAAATCTAATGGAAAGTTTGGGCCACCCCATACGTTTAACACATGAGGGTCAATTTCAGACATCATGTCAAGCATTTCATAACTTACATTTTTACCCCAAACGTAATTACTTAATCCTAGAATATCTGGGGGCGATTCACGAATTACTCTTTCTAAATCTTTAATGTACTTGAAAAGCGAAATTTCTACATTATCACCGAATTGTTTTTTGCAATAAGTTGCTACATATCCTATATTGAGCGGTAGTGATTCCGCAGATATAGTTACTGTATCATATGTAAGATCACCCAAGTAAATTTTAAGTGGTTTCAATCTTACTACCTGCTGGAAAATCATATATATATTAAGTACTGATGATTTGATTTCAAAATTAGTATCTAAATTTATCTCATCTTAATTCTTTAGAAGGTTTTCATAAAGCTCAATATATTTTGGTAATATTACGTCCCATATCATATTATTTTTTACGAATTCATATCCCGAGTTTGCAAGCTGATCAGCATTTTGTTTATTTTCTAATAATTTGTTTACAGATTCAGCCAGCTTTTCTGGATTATTTGGAGGAACTAACAATCCGGTTTCATTATTTTTTATTAGTTCGGGAATTCCTCCAACATCAGTTCCAACAACAGGAATTTTCAAGAAAAATGCTTCTTTAATTGTAGTTGGCAGACTTTCTATTCTGGACGGAACAACAACCACATAAGATGATTTCATTATAGCCATGGCATCCTTCCAGGGACGATCAGAACAGTACACAACTTTTCCTTTTATTTGCGATTCAGCTTTTTTTAATACATCTATTCCCTTTTCAAAACTTTCTCGTCCTAGATAAGCCACCTGATTTGGTACTTTTTCTACGTGTGGAAGATCACCAAATTTAGTTACATCTATTGGAGAAGGTAAATAATCAAAATCCAATTCAAATTTTTCTTTGTACATTTTTTGAGTTGCTTTTGAATCAGTTGTTAATTTGTCTGGCCATTTTAAGACCTGTGATTCAGCAATCTTAGCCAAAGAACTTACAGAATTAGAATGCAGACTACTAATTTGATCACTAAAAACTCCATGGACAGATAACACTTTTTTTACTCCCTTTACATATTTCATGGCATAGCCAGACGGAACGTTGAAGGCATGAACTATGTCAAATTTTTCTTTACTAACAATTCCTTTGATTGCGCTGAATAATGCAAAACTTGGATTCTTCAAATTTTTAATTTGTATGTGTGGCACATCCATTTTTTTTACTTCATATCCATGTTCAGTAAGCTTATCTGCCAACATTGATGCATGTCCGCCAATCCCACCCGAAAATCTTGGAGATATGAAAAGAAATTTCATCATAACAGATTAAGTGTATCGCTTAATCAGTTTTTAATTTTGAGATCTAATCGTTCTAGTATAAAATAATATTAGCTCTTAAAAAGCCGAATATAATCTGATATGTGTAAATAGACTTGAAAAATTCAAAGAAAATAGATATGAATAATATTGATGAAGTAAGAAATTCTTTAGAATCTAAATCCTTGGTGGTTTGTGTAGTAGGAATTGGACGAATTGGTCTTCCAACAGCATTATCATTTGCCAAAGCTGGCCTACAAACTATTGGCGTGGATATTAACGAAAAATTAGTGGATTCAATCAATACAGGAAATTTTCCATTGAAAGATGAACCCGGATACGAAGAAATATTCAACGAGGTTAGAAAAAATGGAAACTTTTCAGCAACTACTAACATTAATGAGGCAATCTCAAAATCAAATCTGATTTTATTATCATTACCTACACCCATGGACAAAGAAAATATTCCAAGTTATTTTGCACTTGAATCTGTGGGTAAACAATTAAGCCATATTCTTCAACCTAACTCTCTAATCGTTGTTGAAAGTACAATTGAACCAGGTTTTATTGAAAATGATTTGATCAATATTCTAGAAGAAACTAATAGATTGCATATTGGGAAAAATTTTACAATCGGTGTCTGTCCAGAAAATGCAAACCCGGGTGAGATTTTACAAGATTTTACAAATTTACCACGACTAGTGGGAGGTATAGACGAACAAACTACAAAAATTATTACAATGATCTACGACTTTGTGTTTTCAGTTGATCTAGTCATAATGCCAGACTGTAAAACAGCAAATGCTGTAAAGCTTACTACAAATGTCTTTAGAGATGTGAATATAGCATTTGTTAACGAGCTTTCTTTAATGTTTGAAAAACTTGGAATTGATACGCTGAAAGTGTTGGATGCAGCTAAAAGAAAATACAATTTTCAGATTCATTATCCTGGTGCCGGCGTTGGAGGTCCATGTTTGCCAATTAATTCATATCAGCTTTTGAACACAGCAAGAAGAATAGATTCTAAACTAAGTATCATAAAACAGAGTAGGGAGATTAATGAGAAAATGCCTGAGCATGTAATTAATCTCACTTTAGACGGATTAAAAAAATGTAAGAAATCCATTAAAGATTCTACTGTTTTGATTTTAGGTATATCTTACAAACCTGATGTAAAGGATATTCAATTAAGCCCAGCAAAAATAATCATAAATAAACTAATGACTCTAGGTGCAAGAATCAAAATTTATGATCCTTACTATAAGGGCAGTCAGATGTTTGGGATAAATGTAGAACAGAACATTGAGGATGTACTTTCAAAGGTTGATGCGTCAATAATTATCACAGCACATAAGGAATTTCAAGAAATCAATCCTAAGATATTTACTAAAATGAAGACTCCAATCCTAATAGATTCAAGAGGTGTAGTTGATACCTCTTCCGCAAATGATGTTGGCTTAGTTTTTCGAGGACTTGGACGTGGAATCTAATTTCTTATCACCAGAATATTCTTCGATCACAAGCATCCTAACATTGAGGTATGATACATCAATAACGCCAAACCTACCTAGAAAAACTTGGAATGATTTCAAACCATTAATTGAAAAACCTTCTGTTGAACTTATTGAAAAATCAATTACAAAAACTCTTAGAAAACAATTAGACATTTCATCTGTAAAGAAAATCTGTATTGCATTAAGTGGAGGAATTGATTCCACATTGATTCTTACTTTAATCAAAAAAACTGTACCTGATATTCAGGTTGATGCCATCTCAATAAAATTTGCTAACAGTGTTGATGAAACGGAAAATGCCTCAAAAATTGCGAACAAATTGGGGGCTAATCATCATATCGTTTATGTAGAGAATTATTTACGTGAATTACCCAAAGCCATCAGTATAACTAAACTTCCCTTTTGGGATCTTCATTGGTATCATGTTGTTAAGAAATCACAATCTCTTTCAAAATATCTTGCTTCTGGTGATGGTGGAGACGAATTATTTGGAGGATATACATTTAGATATAAAAAATTTCTGTCTTTGATAAATACAAACTCTTCGCCATTAGAAAAAGCCAAAGCTTACCTGTTATGTCATGAAAGAGATCATGTTCCGGATCAAGAAAAAATCTTTGGAAAAAAAGCCAAATTTTCATGGGAATCTATTTACAAAATCTTGATTCCATATTTTGATAACACTTTATCTCCTATTGAACAAGTGTTTTTGGCAGATTATAACGGAAAATTACTGTATAATTTTGACCCAATTAATACAAGAATATTGAATCATTTTGGTGTGAAACCTATCTCTCCATTATTATCGAAGGAGATGATATCTTATGCTTTGAGTATCCCATTACAGCATAAATATGATAAAACGAAAGATATCGGCAAGTTATCTTTACGAAAATTATTATCCAATCATAATATTGACAAATTAATTACTAATGAAAAATTAGGATTTAATGTAAATACACTAAATTTGTGGAAATCATTTGGTAAATCACTATGTCAGGAATACCTCACAGATTCTCAGGTGGCAAGAGACGGTTGGATAAACAAGGATTGGATTAGTAAATACATTAGTAAAAGTGATTTAGATGTGAGATATGTCAATAAATTTCTTGGATTGTTGGCATTTGAGATATGGTATAGATTATTTGTTACAAAGGACATGAGTGCAAATACTACACTAAATTAATTTAGAACCAAAACCCAAAAAATCAAACAATGAAAAAAGATGTCGTAGTAGGTATTGGCGAAATAGGGAAGCCAATTTTAAAACTATTGTCTAAATCGAATATTACTGTTGGATTTGATTCAAATCCGGATTTAATGGATAAAAGAAAATTTGAAAGATACAAAAACCTTCAAACCTCATTTTTGCACATTACCATTCCTGTAACTGACAAATTTATCAATAATGTTTTGAGGCTTTACAAAAAATTCCAGCCTGAGTGTATTGTCATCCATAGTACGGTCAAACCCGGAACTACAAAAAAATTACAAGGAAAATTATCCATTCCTGTAATCTATAGTGCAACAAGAGGTGTCCACAAAAGGATGATACATGATCTTAAAAGATACACAAAATTTTTTGTAATTTCAACAAATGCTCCCAGGGGTAAATGGGCTTCCTCACGATTTGTAAAATTAATGAAAAGTTGTGGAATTAAAACAAAAAAAATGTCAAAACCAGAAACCTTAGAATTGGCTAAAATAATTTGTGATACTTCATATTTGGGTTGGTTGGTGAACTACGCTCAATTAAGTAACAAGATTGCTATTGAATACGGAATTGACTACAATGAGATGTGGAGTTTTTCTGATGAAATTCATAAATTACTAGGAAATAGACCAAAAATGTATCCGGGTTATATTGGCGGGCATTGTGTCATACCAAATCTTAATCTGATAAATGATGAAACGCTTAACCTAATTAATAAAATGAATAACAGCTATGCAAAAAAATTGAAAAAATGAAATTTTTTTTGGGATTAAAGGTAAAGGTGTTAATTATGACCATGCCTGATTTAGGAAGTTATCATGTGAAGCGTTCAAAAGTGTTCCCAGTTCATTATGTTTATGTTTTTCATACCCCAGCTAGTACGCATATGGTATTTCAAAAAAGTGCATTTGACCAGTTCGATAGCATGTTTTGTGTAGGACAATATCAAGTTCAAGAGATTCGTGCTACTGAACAATTGTATAACCTTAAACAAAAAAATTTAGTTGAATGTGGATATGGATTGTTTGATAAATTAATTAGATCAAGATCTTCACTACCACAACAACAAAATTTTCTATCAAAAAATAATAAAAAAAATGTTCTGATTGCGCCTTCATGGGGAAAACAAAATTTGTTGGAATCAACTGGAATAGAATTAATTAAAATTTTGCTTGATGCTGGTTATCATGTTACAGTTAGACCGCATCCCATGACAATTAAAAAATCATCTAAACTAATAAAACAAATCAGGGAAAAATTTGAGAATAATCCAGATTTTCTTTTAGATACAAATACAGCCTCATTTGAACAACTATTCTCTAGTTATGCCCTGATTACAGATTGGTCAGGTATTGGTCATGAATATGCATTTGTTTGTGAGCGACCTGTGATTTATGTTGATGTTCCAAAAAAAGCTTATAATAAAGAATATGAGAAAATTGGACTTGAACCATTTGAAATTAGTATTAGAGATAAAATAGGGGAAATTATTTCTATTCAGAATATAGAAACTATACCAGAGCGAATTGAATTTTTGTATGGACATGTAACTGAATTTAAAAGTAAAATTGAAAAAATTCGTAATGACGCAGTTTTTAACATTGGCGAATCTGGACAAGTTGCAGCTGATGAGATTATTCGGATAATTAATGAAAAAGCATAAGCAAAACCAGTTGATATTTTACAAGAATTTAGGTTTTATTCCCCGCCAGTCACGCTAATGATTGTGTTGGTTATGAATGAACTTTTTGAGCTTGCAAGAAATAACACCATATTTGAAATCTCAGAAGGTTCAGCTAGTCTTTTTAACGGTACTAAATTAACACGGGCTGAAAAGTCGCTTGTATCTGGGTACCGTTGACGGTGTCCAGGCGTTTTTGTAGCTCCTGGTCTAATGGCATTCACTAAAACATTATGTGGTGCTCCTATCTTAGCGAAGGCCATTGTTAGAGCCTCAAGAGCCGCCTTTGATGCACCATAGTGAACAGAAGCTTTGCCCCCGCCATATTTCCAGCCGCCACTACTAATGTTTATGATTCTTCCATTTTTTTTCTTAGACATAATAGGAAAAGCAGCACGGCTTAACAGAAATGGGGCCTTAAGATTTACTTGAAAAGTTTTATCCCATTCTTCTTCTGACAGATTTTCTAAAGGTACATACTTGATGAAACTCGCATTGTTAACTAATACATCAATACGTCCTTTACTCCATAGGATAAATTCATTCCACAGATCAGAAATTTCCTTAGAACTAGAAAAATCAGATTTAAAAATTTTACATTGTTTATTCTTGGCATATTTCAGCGCTCTTTTTGCACCCTTTAGATTATTACAATAATGGACTCCTACAAAAGCTCCTTCTAAAAGAAAATCTTTAGCTATACCAGTGACAAGTACGTATTTATTTTTTAACTGGTTTTTGTTCTTCATAATACTCCTTCCATTTACTTACAAATTCTCCTCTCGCTGTAAATTAAAATTTGTCTAATTTTTCTTGGTTTCTACATACTTAACTTCATGTATAGGACTATTCTTCAATTTCATACCTTCCTTTCTCTCATTATCCGGTGGAAAATCATGTCTCTTTTTATCCAAGTATTCATTACGATGATCTCCTTTAGAAAGTAAATTGTAAGTCAGATAGATGTTACTTCTTGGTTTATCGCTCTTGTTTGGTTTTGACTGATGCGGTGTAAAATGATCAAAGAATAAAACGTCGCCAATTTCAGTTGGAACCATCTCAAATTTCATTCCTTTAAGATCTTCTCCTTGTAATGGTGAATCATACTTTCCAATCAGTCCACGTTTATGTTGTCCAGGCGCAACTTCTAAACAACCATTATCAGGAGTACTTTGATCTGTTGAAATCATAACACTCATTGAATATTTAACAAAATCATCCCATCTTGCTTGAACGTCTTGGTGTGGTCGAAAACCTCCTCCGTTGGGTCTTTTGAAATTAATTTTGTCTTTGAAAAGTACGCACGGACCTCCCATCAGATCTTCAAGGGTGTCTAGAATTTTATCAGAGTTTGCTAATTTTTGAAATTCCTGATGATAATCAACATATTTCTCAATTCTACATAATATTCGTTCATTTTCATTTGTAGTACTTGTTTCATAATACGCCATTTCTTTACCCTGTTCCCAATCATTGGGTTTCATTCCGGAAAATTTTACAATATTTTTGTTAATTGGTTCCATTTCATCTTTGGTAAAGAAATTTTTTAAAAGTAAGAATCCGTCATTTTGATATTTTTTAATCTGCTGTTCAGTTAGGTATTTCATACGTAAGAAAATTTAGATTACATTAAAATATATTTCGAATAATTACACAAGATAAAATATACTTTGGTTTTGATGAATTATCAAGTAATTTTGGACAAGAATGTCATAATTATTCTCATAGACGATGATTAATATCTGCAAAAACTTTTCTTGCGATCTCTAGATCCTGAGGAGTGTCAATTTCTAACCATTTTTCAGAAATCATTACGGGTTCAACATTAATCCCTAAATCTATTAGTTCTTGAATCATATCATTAAGAATAGATTGTTTTAATGAAGGAGAATTATGAAATGTTCCAACATGAGATTCTTTTAGTTCTGAAAATTTTTTCAAAAATAAACTAGAACATTTACTAGACAATCTCATTATGCCTAGAAATTCACCAATGTTTGAATTAGGTTTTTGTATATTCTTACGTACTTCTATGATCTTTCCAGACTCGTCAAATAAGACATTATCCGCTTCAGAAATAGGGTGTAATGTTCGACCTACATAACGGGGTTTCCAATCAGATTTTACTGCAAGACCAACATCACCATTGAAATCAATCATTTTTTTAATTATTGAGATGTCAAAAACTAGATCAGCGTAACAGATTATTGTATCATTTAATTTCTGTTTGGCACAGTAAACACTTTCATTTCCAGCTGTAGTAGAGAAATTTTCATTTTTGAAGTAAGTTATTGATGGAAAGTTTATTTTTTCAGCAAGATATCCTCTAACTATACTAATATCGTCAATTCCACATTTTTTAAAAATATCAATTTGCATTTCAATTAGACTTTTATCAAATAATTTTACCATTCCCTTAGGAATATTCTCTGTTTCAGGGAGTAATCTTGTACCCATACCAGCTGCTAAGATAATTGCATTCATTATATATGCAAAAAATTCATTGCCTATAAAAAAATGTTACAACTACTTTATCTCAAATTATTTCGTTGGTGCCTTTTCATTAATTATCCGAATAATCTCATCAGCTGCAATTTGTCCAGATTTTCCAATGTTAAAAACTGTGTCATTACGAATTTTTTCAATTTTACTTTTAAATTCAGTTACATGTCCATACAAAAATTCAATTCTTTCTGGTATACTTTCTAAATTTTGAATTGAAATAAGTTCTCCTATTTTATCTCTAATACTAATTTCGAATGGGACTAGATGAATTTTCTCATATTCTTGATTATGAGGTATTTTTAGATCATCCACATAAATTACTGGACGCTCACAAACAAATGCGTATTCATAGCTAATACCTGACCAGTCTGTAATCAGGGCATAACTAGAGAACAGTTGTTCAAATGAGGATGTATTTGCATCTAAAATAAAATCTGGATTTTCCTCGAATTTCTCCCTAATTTTTTTTATTATTTTCGACGATTTTTTTATTGCCATGGGATGTGGTCTAACTGTAACATGATAACCAGCATCAAGCAAAATTTTTACTAAATCTATACCTACAGTTTCCAGCAAATTTTGTTTTCCCCATGACGGCGCAAACAAGATTTTCTTTTTATTGTTTTTTGATAGAAAATTTTGTTGTGCATGAGGTGGTTTCGTTTTAAGCAATTTATCAAGCAATCCATATCCACATTCAACTAAATTTTTTTGTTTAAGGTTATACAACTGTTCAACTGCACGAAATTCTTTGACCCAATGTGGTCCTACACAAAATATAGTATCAAAATGATCCAGTGCTTCCTTACCGCTTTTTGCACTGACATTTCGGTTTGCCATAAGTGGACTAACCATCGAATGAAAAAGAAAGATGTAATGAACTGGAAATACTATAGAACGCTTAATCCAATAGTTTTCTAAATCGGGCATAGTCATAATTATTACCTTTGCCTTTAATTCCCAAAAAAATTTGTATTTTGCAGAACCATCACCAATGTAAAAAGATTTAATTTTTTTATTTTCATTTTTGAAAATAGGATCATCCTTACTTGATGTAACGTAACAAATTTTTTGGTCTCTTTTTTCTAGCTCTTTAATTATTTGTTCTACATGTGGGTACAAGAGCACTGAACTTTCTGAATAAAAAACAATTGAACGCTCATCCAAATCTAATTTATTGAATTTTTCTAATTCTTCCCATTCTTTGCCAAAAACTGACTTAGTAATTTTCATATTTTTAATCAAGCTTTTCGTTTAAATTTTTCTTTAAACTTTTGCCAGTATAGTCTGACATATACCCCAAATCCAACAATTGCACTTAATATGATTGCACTAACGGCACCTAACGTTCCTGGATCGAGATAACCATAAACATCGGAAATAAACATATGTAAATTCTAAAAACCACTTGATTTATTTATTTTTATTAAATTATTATAACCAGCTTAATTTTAGTTGTATTTAGTTTGTTTCTTGATAATTTTTTATTATAAATCAGCGTATAGTAATAGCAAATACAATTACCTAACAATTGAAAAATCAGTTATTTCAATAAATCTATATAGTTTTTCATATGTACTGAAAAAACTCTTATCCTCTAATAGACCATAGTTTGTTTGAAACTGAGAATCAAAAACTATTCTAAACGAATTGACAGGAGTGACATCATTATAAAGTAAGTTGTATTCTTTATTTGGAAAATAATACGCATTAAATATAGACAGCCTGCCAATATCAGATTCCTCCTTTGTAATACCTGGAAAACTTACCGTAGGACCAGTGTCAGATTGTATAATGATTATTGGTGGATTGTCTGAATTTTCTAGAAGTTTATCTACTGTTTGCCGTAAAATTTTTGTCACATAAATTACTTGATCACGGTAAGCTTTGATTTCTTCACTAGTGGTTAATCCAAATTTGGAAGTAGGTCCAAATGGTGTTACAACATTTGGTCCTAAAGTATACTTGTAATCAACTTCTTCTCCATTTGGTCCAAAAACAAATGGTTCATGAGGTGTTATAACGTGCATAAAAACAAAAACTGGTTCTTCTGTTATTTGTTTTATTTTTGTAATCTCATCAAATTGACAAAGAATTATGTTTCTATGTTGTTGATGAAAGATCTGTGATGTTGGTTCTTTTATTAACATGTCAAAAGCTCTTAAAATGCTTGTCTGCTTTAATTGATACAAAGTGCGATAATCAATGTTTTGATTTTTTATACAAAAATGTTCATCAGCAATATCTATACTTCCTGTGTTCCAAGAACCAGAACTAATATTGTAAACTTGATATCCTACAGATTTGAAGTTTCTCATCACCAAATTGTTATCAAACATTTGATATAGAATTCCATGGTCCTTAGATTCGTTCTCCATAGTCTCAGATAAATAATTCAGATATTTCATATTGAGAGTAGAAGCTAACGATGTGGAAGTTTGGGCGTAATTACTATGGCTATTTTTTGTAACATAGAAACCCTTTTCTTCCAAAAATTTAATGAAGTTACTATTATCATAATCATAAAATTTCTCTAATGTTCTCAAAGGCGCATATTCATCCATAACAATATAGTAAATATCTGGAGTTTTTTTGAAGTCATTGCCTAAAACAATAGGATTAGAATCTTCCACTTGAAAATTATTATAGGTATTTTCAAAATTGTATATTCCTATAGAGAAAAAGACAAAAACTAATGCTGTTATTGACATCGCATTGGCTATTGTTGTAAGATTATTCAATTTTCGATTTGTTTTTACAACATAGTACGTTCCCAGAATAGCAGAAATTGTATAAAAAACTAGAAGAATTACATGAATTGGGTTAAAAAATTCTTGATCTAAATTTAACTGAAGAATGATGAATACGTGACCGTATGAAAAAAACAAAAATGTGTAAAAAGAACTAAGTAGTGCTGATTTTATTGTGTTTTTTAATATAATTTTGATACCATACCATAACGCTACTGCTACTGATACTATGAATAAAATTGGCAAAATTAATCCATCAAGCAGAAGTAAATGGATGTTTTGATAATATACTAAAAACACCGGAAATAAAGCAATTAAAATTGGATGGAAAATAATTAATTTTTTAGAATTGATTTGCAATTTTATCTTTGTTGATACATTTTCTGGCTAAATCGTTTTTTTATGGTGACAGGCGAATGAATAATCCTTTTACCAGGTTTTCCACCCTTGGTTATTTTGATTAGGATCATGATAGGACCATCAATATTTTTTATCTTTCTCAAAATTTTTTTTAGACCAACTTTTGAACTAGTTTTAAAGGCTTTATAATTAGATGATTTAGCAATTTTATAAATATCAATATTTCTAGTGTTTGACGGTTGACCGCCAGTCGACTCATGGCTTTGATTATCAAAAACTAAATGAACCAAATTTTTAGGTTTTAATTTACCTATAGTTGTTAACGAACCTAAATTCATCAAGATATTTCCATCGCCGTCAAAAACATAAACTCTTTTTCTTGGATTTTTTAATGCTACACCGAGAGCAATTGATGATGATAGTCCCATTGAGCCTATCATATAGAAATTAGTGTCTTTATCGTCAGTTTCAAAAAGATCTCTACTGATATAGCCATTTGCAGAAATTATCGGAGAGTCAGCAGTAGCTTCAGATGCAATTTTAATAGCTTCCTTTCTAATCAAGAAATTCTCTCCTTAAAATCAAGGCGCATGGAATAGAGTGATTTATTTTGTTTACAGCCCACTTACAACATTCTTTCCAATTGGATTCTGTAACTATTTTAGAATCCAAATCAATTAATTTAATCAGTTCAGGCTGGATCCTTCCAATTTTATAATGTTCAGGGGCATCACTTTTCAAATATCCTCTCCAACCTATTAAAAAAATTATTGGTAATTCGTAAAGCTGAACCAAAGATGTAATTGTACTTATAGAATTTGCAAACCCAGCATTTTGCATGAAAGCCAACGAATTATGCTTGGATAAAGACATACCAACAGCAATGCCAATAGCTTCATCTTCTCTAGTAGTAATTAGAATTTTCTTTTTTTTCAAACCCTGTGAAATAAAATATTTCATAGTAGAATCAGGAACGCCTATGAAATTTTCAATTCCTTTGCGTAGTAACAAATCAAACATTTGTCGTTGTGATGCTTCTTTCATTTTTTATAACTCACTATGCTCGCTCTATTTGTCATATTCGTGAATGATGGAATTAAGTTATAAAAAACATGCTTTTAATTAATAAGTAAATGAATGTGATTAAACAACCAAATTTTATAATTTTTGGTAAAAATTCAATAGATGAATTTGACTTCCCAACAAGTTGTTTAGTTATAACATCCAAAGGTGCTAAGGCAAGAGGATGGCTAGATCGTTTTAAATTAAAGAATTATTATATTTTTGATAGGGTTGAACCAAATCCTTCAATTGAAATTATCGATGAAATAATCTCTGATTTTAGGGATTCAAATTTTTCTCATGTTATTGGATTGGGTGGCGGTAGTTCATTAGATGTAGCTAAATTTGTTGCATTCAAATTAAATAAATTTAAAATTTTAATCCCCACTACTTTTGGAAGCGGTAGCGAAGTGACTCGTATTTCAGTCCTAAAAGTAAATGGAAAAAAACAAAGTTTTCATGATGATGGACTATTTGCAGATGTGGCAATTATAGACTCACAGTTTTTAGACAATTCTTCTCAAGATATTATTAAAAACTCTGCTATAGATGCTCTTGCGCAGTGTAGTGAGGCATATGACAGCAAAACTAGCAATAATTATACAAAATTTCTATGTAAAATGGCATTTGATGTTTTGGAAAATGGAATAATGAATAAAAAATATGACGATTTAGCAATTGGTTCCCTATATTGTGGTCTGGGATTTGGAAATTCTTCAACTACATTAGGTCATGCTTTATCCTATGTTTTTTCAAACGAAGGTATCTCACACGGTCATGCACTTGCATTTACAACAACAGTTGCACATGAATTTAATAATTCTATTTTTTATAATAGGTTTTATAAAATCGTAAAAAAATTAAATTTCAAGGAAATTTTTTTAAAACAAGACATATCTGAAGCGGCAGAACTTATACTTACAGATAGAAAACATTTGGACAATAATCCACGGCAAATTTTGAAAAATGATATAGTTTTTTTATTAAAAAAAATAAATGATGCGAAATGCAATTAAATTTGGCTCACTATCTCAGTATCATGCAGTACAATCAATTATTAGATTCGTCAATACATCTTGTATACATTAAAATACATTTCGTACATTTTGTAGAAAGGAAATGAAAAAGGAAAATATAATTATCGACTCAAATGTAGCACGTAAAAATAAATTGAGACATGTGGTAGAAACCAAGCAAATAAGTGCAAATGAACCTCCACTATTCTCTTGGATTGAGTTTAATCTAGTTGGTTTATGCAATCGTAGATGTGATTTCTGTCCATGGAGTGATCCAGAGTGGCGTTCAAGTCACGTTCCGAATGTTGCTGGTAATGATGATGTTTTACACCTACCAATTGAAGTGTATGAAGGTGTCATGAAAGATTTGAACAAGGTGAAGTTCAAAGGTGGCATAATTTATTCAGCATTTTCAGAACCTTTTTTGTATAAACATCTTGAAGAAGTAATCAAAATTTCTAAAGAGCAATGTCCAGAATCTCGGATTGAAGTGGTAACCAATGGAGATTTCCTAACTATTGATAACCTAAATACATTTTTTGAAGCAGGACTTACTCGAATTGATGTTAGCGTCTATGACGGTCCTGATAAAGTAAAGCCCTTTGAAGATTTGAGAGTCGAAGCTGGTCTCAATAAGGAACAGTTCCATATTAGAAAACGGTGGTACACACCAGAAGAGCATTTTGGTATTTCTTCCCTTACCAACAGAGCTGGTGCTAACATTATGGCTGAAATAAATGTAAATAAACTGAATACAGCGCTTAAAAGAAAGTGTTTTTATCCCTTTTATCAGCTCTTGGTTGATTTTGATGGTGGAGTTCTTCTTTGTAATCATGATTGGGATAAAAGATTAATCTTGGGCAATGTCAAGGAAACATCTGTCCTTGACATTTGGAACTCCGAAAAATATAAAGAAATAAGAGGAAATTTGGCTAACGCTAATCGAAATCATTCTCCTTGTAATAGATGCGATGCAAATGGCATGCAGATGGGAGGAGAATTTGTAAGTAAATGGAAGAAATATTATGAAGGACAAAAACCAGTTAAAAAATAAATACGTACTTGTCACTGGTGCAAGTAGCGGTATAGGGTTTCAGATAGCTAAAGATTTTCTTTTAGAAGGAGCTTTTGTAGGAGTCCATTATTGTAATAATCTAAAGGGTGCAAAAAGAGCGCTGAAATATGCCAAGAATAAA
>LUMJ01000509.1_pt1 | contig 20651 bp, 15 predicted proteins | sample 729631 | NCBI WGS metagenome assembly LUMJ01 (sample SAMN03860266, study PRJNA289734) | marine metagenome | biome: seawater column; feature: ocean; material: water; isolation source: Red Sea water column Station 22 - depth 500m | place: Saudi Arabia: Red Sea | collected 2011-10-15 | depth 500 m
GTATTAGAGTAATAAAAAATAAAAAAGAATTAGTAGATCAATATTTAATTGTAAAACAAGAAGTTAAAAATTCTTTTGGAAATGAAAATATTTATTTAGAAAAATTTTTTGACAATCCTAGGCACATAGAAATTCAAATCCTTGGTGATTCTCAAGGAAATATTGTCCATTTAGGAGAAAGAGAGTGTTCAATCCAGAGGCGACATCAGAAAATTATCGAAGAATCCCCATCACCAAGGATTAATTCCACTTTGAGAGAGCAGATTGGTGATGCAGCGGTTTCCTTGGCAAAAAAGATCAATTACCAATCAGCCGGAACCGTTGAGTTTTTATTTGATGATACAACTGGCAAGTTCTGGTTTCTGGAAATGAATACGAGACTTCAAGTTGAGCATCCAGTAACCGAAGAAGTGACCGGCATAGATATCGTTGAGCAACAATTGCTAATTGCAGCAAACCAAGAACTGAGTATGTATCAGCAAGATATTACTTGGGATGGGCATGCTATTGAGGCAAGAATTTATGCTGAAGATCCAAACAATGATTTTCTTCCATCAACAGGTAAACTTATCGCTAACCAAATTGAACCTAAAGACGGAATTCGGTGGGATTCAGGAGTCGAGGTTGGCATGGTGATTGGAACTGATTTTGATCCCATGATGGCCAAAGTTATAGCACACGGTTCTTCCCGATTGGATGCTGCTAGAAAACTTGCTAAAGAACTTGAAAGTACCCACTTTGGTGGGTTTTCTACCAATGTAGAATTCTTGGCTAGTATACTGCGTCACAAAGAATTTATTTTGGGCAACACCACGACGGATTTCATTGACAGGGTTGATCCTTCAAGATCTCTGACGCTTCAGGAAAATGAGCAAAAGTCTGTTGCAATTACAGCTGCGCTCTGGCTCCAGGGTTTAAATAGGTCTCAGTCAGTAGTTTTGGAGAACATACCTTCCGGATGGAGCAATGCCAGGCTACCCAAACAGAGAATTTCGTTTGAGATGGATGCTCAGTTAATCGAAATTTACTACATGTGCAATCGTGATGGATCTTTTACCGTCGACAACCAACATGAGGTCGTATTGCATGATTGGTCTGAGTCAGCTGTGGATATAGAGATTGATGGCATCAGAACCCTATCCAGCGTTTCAATGGATGGTGATCAACTGCTTGTCCAATGCTTGGGTGGAAATAAGCTCCTCATCATTCAGCCCAGATTTAAATCTTCTTATGATCAGGAACAGCAGGGCTCACTTGTTTCACCGATGCCAGGAAAAGTTGTTGAGCTAAAAGTAAAGCAAGGAGACCGAGTCAAAGCTGGCGATAATCTTCTGATGATAGAGGCGATGAAAATGAACCACATTGTGAAAGCCAATGAAGATGGGATAATTGCTGAGCTTTTTGTTCAAGAAAATGACCAGTTAGACTACGGAGCTGTTTTAATGATAATTGAACCAAAGGGATAATTATGGCCATCGTATCTACAAGAAAACTCAAATCCTTAAATGAATTAAGCTCCAAACATATACAAGTGATTGAGGAATTTGAAAAGCTCCTTGGAGTAGGCATTTCAGGCTTGACCATGGCAGATATCGCTGCAAAATTAAAAGTTTCACTAAGAACGCTGTACGAAATAGCACCCAGTAAAGAGCATTTAATTACAGCAACAATGAATCGGGTGCTTACCAATATAGGTCAAGAGGCCAGTGCGTCAATCAAAGGAATTCAATCTCCTCTGTCCAAATTAAAAATGTATATAGAGATTGGGTATGCAGCAGTTGGACCTAGAATTAAGAAATTTTCCAGCGATCTCAGTAAAGTCCGAGGTGTGGAGGAAATGGCTGATTACCATCGAGATTATTTTGTTGCCCGAATTGAAGAATTGCTCGATGAAGCGATTGCATCTGATGAAATAGAGGATACAGACACCCATGTAGTTGCCATAGCACAAAAACAAAATTAAAAAATACACCTGAGGCCTCAGCACATTTGGTGGCTGATCTAATTTTGGACAGTCTTGAACGTAAATGAGAAGAATTTATGGCTGAAGAAATCATAAAGATTGCTAACTGTAGCGGTTACTACGGTGACAAACTCTCGGCCGCAAAAGAGATGGTTGAAGGTGGTCCTATTGATGTTTTAACTGGTGATTATCTAGCTGAACTTACCATGGCGATTCTCTATTCCCAAAAATTACAGAGAGGAGAAGATAAAGGATATGTGGGGACATTTTTGAAGCAGCTCAGAGAAGTAGCAAAGATGTGCAAAGACAAGAATATCAAAATTATCTCCAATGCAGGGGGTCTTAACCCGAAGTCAATGGCTAAAGAGGTTGACACCATTCTTACTGAATTGGCCGTCGATGCAACCGTTGCCTATATTCAAGGTGATGACTTGATCAAAGATCTCAAGCAACTGCAAACTGAAGGCGAAACATTTGAGAACATGGATCGAAAAATACCTTTGGCAGAATCTGACTGCAAGGTTCTCAGCGCAAACACTTACCTCGGTTGTTGGGGAATTAAAGAGGCATTGGATTTGGGAGCAGATATTGTCATTTGCCCTAGAGTCACAGATGCATCAGTAACCATGGGAGCTGCAGCTTGGAAATTTAATTGGCAAAGAGACGACTACGATGCGCTTGCTGGTTCTTTGGCAGCAGGGCATATCATAGAGTGTGGTGCTCAGACAACCGGTGGCAATTATTCGTTCTTTGAGGAGGTTCCAACTTTTAAAAATATTGGCTATCCCATTGCTGAAATAGAAGAAGATGGATCTTTTACCATTACCAAACATCCAGATACAGGCGGGCTTGTTTCAATCGGTACTGTAACTGCACAATTGCTCTACGAAATTTCTGCACCAGAGTACCTAAACCCAGATGTAATTGCTCATTTTGATACTCTGAAAATGAAACAGGTCAGTGACGACAGGGTTCGAATAACAGGCTGCAAGGGCAGTAGTCCACCGTCTACCCACAAGGTCTGTATTAATCTTGCAGGCGGTTATCGAAATGGCATGGAATTGATATTGACCGGTTTGGATATTGAGGAAAAAGCAAAGATTTTGAGTAAGGCCCTATTTGATTTATTGGGTGGGAAAGAGCAGTTTGATGATGTTGCTGTTGAACTGCATAGACAAGAAAAAGAGAATCCACAGAGCAACGAGGAAGCTATGGCATCCTTAAGGATCAACGTTACATCAAAAGATCCAAATAAAGTGGGGAGAATTTTTACTGCAAAAGTAGTCGAATTGGGACTTGCCAATTATCCAGGTTTTTTCGGTAAAACCATACCCGGATCTGGAGCTCCATTTATTCTTTATTGGCCCGCTTTAATCCAGTCAAAGCACGTTAAGGAAACGCTTCATATGGACGAGACGACAGTGCCAATTATTCCAACCAACCAACTGGGTCTGGATCAAGTTTCATACCAAACTGAACAACCAACGATTCCGCAATTGGTAAGCAAGGATTACAAACAAATTCATTTTGGCAGAATTTACGGAACACGATCTGGTGATAAGGGAGGGTGTGCTAATCTTGGTGTCTGGGCTAAAACAGACAGAGCATTTGAATTTCTTTATCATTTCCTGACTGTTGACCGATTAAAGCAACTACTACCTGATATGGCTCAATTTCCGATCGATAGGTATGAGCTTGCCAATATTAAGTCGTTAAATTTTTACGTACACGGTATCTTACAAGACGGAGTCTCTTCGAGCACGCGTATGGATGCACAGGCAAAATCTCTCGGCGAGTATTTGCGGGCCAAGCTGATAGATGTGCCAGTGGAAATTATTGAGGAACTGTAAATGAATGATTCAACAAACTTGCCGTCACTTGAAGGATTGGTGTTTGAGGCAACTGAAATAAAAATCGATGGGCATGTACTCTCAATTACCCTAAATCGACCTGAGAAACGCAACGCGATTAACACCGTTATGGGAAATGAAATTGCATACGCACTTTCCTATGCATTGCAGGAAAAAAACATTAGGGTGGTCATCATTCAAGCCAAGGGCGAAGTTTTTTGTGCAGGCGGGGATTTAGCAAGCATGTCAGGCAAGGTCGAAGAAACGGCATCAACAGTGCCAAAAATCGGTGGTTTTGACAGTATCAGTCTACTCATTCGGAATTTAAACAAGCCCGTGATCTGTAAGATCCAGGGATCCGTCTATGCAGGGGCCTTACTGATGGTCTCTAATGCCACCCATGCAGTTGCAGTTGATGATGCAAAATTCGCAGCACCGGAAATTAAGCGCGGCATATGGCCTTTTATGGTGATGGCAGGATTGTTCAGAGTGATGCCTAAAAGACAAGGCTTGGACTTTATTATGAGAGGAGAGGCAATCGATGCAATGACCGCAGAGAAATACGGTTTAATTACACAGGCTGTGCCCAAAGATGAGTTGGATCAAACCGTTCATAAATTGGCAAACGATTTTGCAAATCTGCCACCGAACACTATGAAAATGGGTTTGGAGGCTTACAATCGTCAAGATTCGATGGCGTTTGATGAAGCCCTCCCATATTTAAATGAACAATTGACAAAATGCTTAGAGGCCGAAGATGCAAAAGAGGGTATTGCCGCATTTTTTGAAAAACGAGAACCAAAATGGAAAAGTGGAAAGGATAAATCTTGATTGTGATCGGATGACCGTTTATTAGGAGAAAGAGTATGGGTGTATTGAAAGGAAAAATTGCCGTGGTTACTGGAGCAGGCAGGGGCATCGGCAGGGAAATCTGTTTAAGTTTTGCAAAACAGGGTGCAAAAATAGTAGCTAATGATTTAGGCGCAGCTAGAGATGGCACCGGTGAAGGCAAGGTAGCCGATGCTGTCGTAAAAGAAATCCAAGCCTTAGGCAGCGAGGCTGTGGCTAATTATGATTCGGTAACGACGGTAGAAGGCGGCAAAAATATTTTCCAAACTTGTATAGAGGCTTTTGGTGGTATGGATATTCTGGTTAATAATGCTGGGATTTTAAGAGATAGAACGCTCTTCAATATGGAAGAAAGCGATTGGGATGGAGTCATCGATGTTCATTTGAAAGGACACTACAACTGCAGCCGTCCTTTTGTTAGATACATCAGGGACAGTGAAAGGTTAAACTGCCGTATTATAAATATGTCTTCTGTTTCCGGTCTTTATGGAAGTTTTGGGCAAACAAATTATGGTGCTGCTAAAGCAGGTATAGCTGGATTTACAAGATCACTTGCTTTGGAAGTTGCTAAATATAAATGCACTGTCAACACCATATCCCCAGGTGCAGCAACACGAATGACTTTTGATTTAATTGAGGCTGCGGGAGGAGAATATGATGAGACAGATTGGACCCAGGGACCTGAGCAAATAGCACCAGTGGTTACTTGGTTGTGCTCAGAGGCCGCTGAGAATGTTACATCTCAGATCATTCACTCCCAGGCAGGGATACTTGGAATCATGCAGCAACCTGCTGTGATCAAGTCTTTTACCACAGAAAACCTTTGGACCGTGGAACAACTCGATGGGTTGATACCAGAGCTCATTGAAGCAAAAAAAGACCATGATCGTGAAGTGTCTGTAAAAGGCATCCCAAAAAAAGTTTAGATGTGACTTAATTTGAAAAGAATGAATGAAGTAAATTAAGGTTAAAATGGTTGATATAAATATCAGTAAAAGGAGATAAAAATGGATCTTGATTATGGCCCAGAATACGAAGACTTTCGCAAAGAGGTCAGGGACTTCTGTAGAAAATATCAGGGGTTGGAATTTAGCGATAGCTTAGGCCCAAGACTGGGGGTTGGTAAAAAATCTGAGAACAAAAATACACTGACCATGACTCGTTCCGAATGGCAGAAAATTCTGATAGGGCAGGGTTACTTTGCAAGAGAAATACCTAAAGAATACGGGGGCTATGGTGGAAGCATTGATATTTTGAAGAACAAAATAATCAACTCTGAATTTGCAAAAGCCGGCGTTCCTCCTGCGACCCGGGGTCAAGGTACTGATTATTTGGTGCCGACACTTCTTGAAATGGGAACTGAAGAGCAAAAACAAAAGTACATTAGACCAACACTGCATTTTGAAATGATTTGGTGCCAAGGTTATTCGGAGCCAAATTCAGGCAGCGATTTGGCCAGTCTACAGACTAAAGGTGTTATAGATGGCGACAGCTGGGTGATCAATGGTCAAAAGATTTGGACCAGTACTGCCAAATATGCTCACATGATGTTTTGTTTGGTCAGAACCGAACCAGATGCACCCAAACATAAAGGCATCAGTTATTTACTCATCCCAATGGACACCCCAGGTATTGAAATAAGACCCCTGGTTGATATGACCCTGGATGCGGGTTTTAACGAAGTATTTTTCACCGATGTCAGGATCCCTGCTGGCAATATAGTGGGGGATAGAGGCCAGGGCTGGCTGGTAGCAAATAAAACATTGGTACACGAAAGAGGTTCATTGGGAGATCCAACTGCGATTGTTAGCAGAATGAATCAATTGATTGAATTAATGAAGACTGAAACCCTTGATGGCACAAGAATCATCGATAAACCTGTTTTTCGTGACCGAGTTATGAAAATCCAAGGCAGGGTTTTGGCTTTCCAAAACCATGGATTAAGACTATTGTCAGCAAGGTTGAATAACAGAAAAGATGCGATGTTCGGAATTATGATTCTGAAATTAATAGGAACAGAACTCAGGCATGAACTCGAAGGTCTCGCGATTGACGTGATGGGGGAACTTGGAACCCTTTATCAAGACAGCCCCAATCTTAGAGATAATGGCAGCTGGCAGTTTGCTTATATGATGTATTTGGGACTGATTATTGGTGGTGGCACCAACCAAATACAAAAAAACATCATTGCTGAAAGAGGCCTCGGTCTTCCTAAAGCACCAAAAATAAAGGAGGCCTAACCATGTATTTTGGACTTTCAGAAGAACAGGAATCCTTTCAAGAAAGCTTGGATAAATTCCTTGAAGATGCAGTTTCCCTGGAATTGATACAAAGTTATGCTCACGGTGAAAATAAATCTTTACCAACAGAGGTGCATAATGGGCTGATTGAACTTGGAATCAACGGCCTCATTGTTCCAGAAGAATTTGGAGGATTGGGCTTGGATCTATTGTTTGCAGCCGCTGCTTCCCAATCATTGGGTGCAGGGATTGCTCCAGCACCATTTGCAGGATCTTATGTAATGGCACCTCTTGCCTTGGTAAAAGCTGGTTCTGATACTCAGAAATCTGAGTATTTGGAAGCAATTGGTGAAGCAAGAATCCACTTTGGTGTAGGTGTTTCAGAGTACATTGGAGCTCGTGAAGATGCTGCCATTACTTTTGATGGCAACAAAGCCAATGGCAGAGCCTTGTTTGTCATCGATGCCAGTGGTGCTTCGCACTATTTACTGACTGATAAAAATGGCACATTCGGTATTGTACAATCCGATGATCCCGGATTAACTAAAATACCTTTGACAACCGTAGACAAAACCTGCGGCGCACTTGAATTATTGCTCAAGGATTGCGAAGTGGAAATCTTGGAAGGGTCAGTTGAGGATGAAACGGTGGTTCGATCGGTTATTGATGCAGGCAGAATTATGATAGCCGCAGATTCCTTGGGGGCTGCAGCAGTAATGATCAAAAAATCTGTTGATTATGCCAAAGAAAGAAAGCAGTTTGGCAGAGCCATAGGTTCTTTTCAGGCGGTCAAACATATGTGTGCGCAAATGGCGGCAGATCTTGAGCCCTGTTATGCCATGGTTTGGTATGCTGCGCACTGTCAAAACAACATACCTGAAGAAGCTACTTTAATGTCGTGTCATGCAAAAGCACATGTTTCAGAAGTTGCTACCGCCGTTGCTAAAACTGCAACGGAAGTTCATGGAGGTATGGGTTTTACGGATCTACTTGGTCTGCATTATTGGTTTAAGCGCATAGGCCTGAATCGACAAATTCTAGGTGGTCCTGAATTGGTACGCGAAGAAGCTGCAAATATACAGAACTTCTAGACTATTGAGTAAAACTGAGATTAAGCAGTTTCTTCTTGATAGGCTCCCTGTTCAAAATTTTCAAGTAAATTGAATTTTTGAATTTTTCCAGAACCTGTTAACGGCCATTCTTCGACAAACATCCATTTGGTTGGTGTTTTTACCGGTGATAAATATTTTCTACAGTGAGCAATAAGCTCAGGTATCTCGGGTTTATCATCAACGGGCCTAAGAAAACAGCCTACAATTTCTCCCCATTTTGGATCTGGGATCCCCACCACGGCAACTTCAGCAACTGCTGGATGCTCAAGTAGAGTATTTTCAATTTCAGCAGGAAATAAGTTTTCACCACCACGGATAATCATTTCCTTAAGACGACCGGTGATCTTCACATATCCTCTTTCATCCATGGAGCCTAGGTCACCTGTATGCAGCCAACCGCTTGCATCAATTGTAGCTTTGGTTGCTTCAGGATTGTCGTTGTAACGCAACATGTTGCAGTAGCCTCGGGAACATATTTCGCCAATGGTGTTTAAGGGCAAGACTTCTGATGTTTGTGGATCAAGAATGGCTATATCTTTATTTGGCAGTGGTTGACCCACAGTGTTGCAAATATCTTCTTCGCTGTCGTCTGGGAAGGTTTGTGTCAGCACCGGTGATGTTTCTGTTTGTCCATAAACCGTTGAGAATCTGCAATTCACGGTATTTTTTACTCTTCTGACCAACTCTGGGGCAACCATCGAGCCACCGGAGATAGCAATTTTGACAGAAGAATAATCCACTGGGCTAACCTCGTGTGAATCCAGTAATGCAATAAGCATTGTCGGGACGCCAAAAAATGTAGTTCCTTTTTCCTGCTCCGTCAAAGCGTTAACTTTTGGAGGATCGAAGAATTTAATCAAGATTAATTTGCCTCTTTTTTGTACACAACCCAAGAGTGCTAGAGCGCAGCCTGAGGTGTGAAACATGGGCATAAAATTCAGCCAGACATCGTCTCTCCCGATATCCACTCGGTTAGCACAAAGTCGAGCATTGTTGGTCAGCCCCAAGTGATGCAAGACAGCACCTTTTGGAAATCCTGTGGTCCCGGATGTGTATTGAATTTGTGCAGCATCTAGTGGTTGAACTTCAGGCAATTCCACTGGAGCAACATCGATGCCATAAAACTCATCTTTATTGTCCATATCAATAATGGATTTTATGCTGGGAAGATCTTTAGTCGCTTTTTGAGCTATGTCAAGCATTGGGTTACCACGATATTCGTGGATTAGATAAAGAGCAGAGGATTGAGATTGTTCTAAAACATAATGAAGTTCATTCACTTGATAGGATGGATTTACCGTAACCAAAACCATACCTGAAAGTGCACATGCAAACTCCAATATTACCCACTCAGCCGTATTTGGAGACCAAACAGCAATTTTGTCTCCAGGGTTGAATTGGTTTAAAAGATTGTAGGCAAGTCTTTCTGAATCCTGCAATAATTCTTGATAGGTCCATTCCTGACCCAGTTCGCATTCCATGTTTGTTTCTATCAACGCAACTTTATCGGGATCTTCTTTTGCAGCAATTCTTAAGATATCGCCTACAGTGAGATCAGTGATCTCTTCATCTTCAATTGCTGGAAAAAAACTGTTTTTTAATTGCATCGCTACTTGTTTCTATTGTTGCTAAAACCCATAAAATACCATTGCCATCAAAATTAGTATGACCCATATCAACCAAATGAGCCATGCTGATATGGCCAAAGAAACTGCCAAACAAGAACCCACAGTAAAAAGAATAAGAATAAAAAATTCAATCATACTTTGTCCGGGTTATGGGTAAAACTCGGGATATCTTCATCAATGGGTGACCAAGAATGTGCTGATGAACTGAAAAAGCTTGAATTTATTTTTAGCCATGAAGAATCATCCAGGCTCCCAGCTTTTACAAATTTCACTTCCGGCATTTCTTCAATAAAACTCAATACAGGAGATCCACATTCCCTACAGAAACCTCTGTTCATATTTCGACCGCTGGCAGTGGTGGTTGTATGAAATTTCAGCTCGCCTTCCATCTTTATAGCCTTAGAGGGCAGCATCAAAATAGTCGCTTTGCCACTGCCTGTGGATTTTTGACAATCTATACAATGACAATGATGTGCAGAGATTAGATTGGGTTTCTCAAATCCAAACTTTACTGCTCCGCATAGGCAACCACCTGATTCAGATTCGTCACTCATTTATGACTCCTTTTTAATTTTAGTCTCATTGATATCTTAAAAAATTTCCTCAAAGAAATTCTGCATCGATTTCCAGGATCGCTCAGAGGCAGATTTATTATACTGGGTTCCAAGATTTGGATCATTAGCATCAGGTTTGGTAAAAGCATGGTAAGTTCCACCATAGCTGTGTAATTGCCAATCAGCTCCAGCTTCGGTCATTTCTTTTTGGAATGCATCTACCATATCCAAAGGAACCATGGGGTCCCTTTCCCCATGTAGAACTAAGATTTTTGCTTGGATTCCTTTTTCTGAAATATCTGATCCCATAAGAAGGCCGTGAAAACTCACAACTCCTTGAAAATTCTCTCCAGTTCTAGCCAAATCTAGTACCACCAAACCACCTAGGCAATAACCTATGGCTGCGACTTTGTTGGGGTCAACACCAGGTAAACTCTTGCCAAAATGCAATGCAGAGGTTATGCGATCTTTGAGCACATCTCTATCACTGAGCAATGGCTCCATTAGAGATTGATTTTCTTCTGTACTGCTACCAACCTTGCCATTGCCATACATATCTACGGCAAATCCAACGTAACCAAGGGCAGCAAGATCTTCGGCTCTCTCATGAACAAAATCATCCTTACCAGCCCAAGTGTGAGCAATTAAAACCAAAGGGGCTTTTTCTTCATCCGGGTAGGCAAGATAGCCTTTTAATTCAATATCAGCAGCTTGATAATTAACTGTTTCTGTCTTCATCTATGAATCTCCTAATTTTGCATTCATAAAAGGATTGTACTCTAAGCAAAGTACTTTACTCAAAGCCTAGTGCTGTCTCAAGCATTCTAATTTGTGTAAAATGAAACCAATAAACAAAAACCTGGTTTTATAGATTACATGAAGATTGATTCTGGAATATTGGCAGACAACCCCAAAGATGCAGGGCCAACAGCTAAGTATTTCGAGGATGCTGGTTACGATGGGGTTTTTACGTTTGAGGGTGCTCACGATCCATTTTTGCCTTTGGTCTCAGCTGCAATGGCAACTGAAAAAATAGAGTTGATCACATCCATTGCTGTTGCCTTTTCCAGAAACCCAATGATCTTGGCGAACATTGGCTACGATCTTAATTTGGTCTCCGAAGGCAGGTTTATTTTGGGACTGGGATCGCAGATCAAACCGCACATCACCAAACGATTTTCGATGCCATGGTCTAAGCCGGCTGCACGGATGAAAGAAATGGTTATGGCAATACAAGCAATTTGGGATTGTTGGCAGAATGGTACCAGGTTGAACTTTCGTGGGGATTTCTACAGCCATACGTTGATGACTCCATTCTTCAATCCAGGCCCCAATCCGCATGGGATAGGTAAAATTTATGTTTCTGCAGTAGGGCCACTAATGACGAGAGCTGTCGCTGAGTCTGCTGATGGTTTATTGGTCCATCCTCTCAACACCACCAAATACATTGAAGAAGTAACTCTGCCTGTCTTGGAAGAGGGTTTGGCTGCTGCTGGAAAGAAAAGATCCGATTTTGATTTATCAGTAAATGTTATGACTGCCGTGGGATTGACTGAAGAATCTACTCAGAAAGCGATCAATGCCACCAAACAGCAGATCGCATTTTACGGCTCAACGCCTAATTACATTGCGGTTCTGGAGATGCATGGAGTAGGGGATCTCCATCCGGAACTCAATCGCTTATCAAAACAGGGGAAGTGGGAAGAGATGGGCTCTCTGATAGATGACGATTTTCTAAACACCGTTGCCGTTGTTGCTGAAACCCCGGCGGCAGCAGCTAAAGAAATAAAGGCAAGATATGGGGAATGTGGGGATCGCATAACACCGATACTTTATTCAGGTGAGAATGAGCTGGCACCAGCGATCCTGAATGCACTGAAAAGTTAATACTCAGTAAACTTTTTCTCAGTCTTGGAATTTCGGCGGTCGTTTCTCAAAGAAAGCCATCACTGCCTCTTTGTTGTCAGGCGAACCCCCAAGCTTTTGTCTCTGTAAGAAGATCCTCGCTAGGGACAACTTTGTTGGCCAGACCCAGTTCCAAACACCTAGAAGCTGGAATTTTTTCAGCTTCAATAGCCAATTGATAAGCCAATTTATAGCCAACTGTTTTTGTTAGTAACCAGTTGGCTCCACCGTCAGGAACCAAGCCAATGTTACTGAATACTGAAAGCAGATAAGCCTCTTCCGACATTACTGTTAAATCGCAAGCCATGGCAAAAGCAAAACCTATGCCTGCAGCAGGTCCTCTGACTGCAGAGATTACTGGTTTCGGCATGTTGATGATGTTCATGAAGATCGGTTTGTAGCCTTCAAGCAGCCCTTTCTCAACTGCATCAGGACCACTTGATGGATCGATTGGCTCATTGAGGTCCGCGCCTGCTGAGAAACCTTTACCTGCACCGGTGAGAATGACACAACGGATGGAACTGTCTTCATAAGCAGCATCGGTTGCTTCCTTCATATCCAAAACCATTTGTTTATTAAAAGCATTCAGATTGTCTGGACGATTTAGAGTGATGGTTGCAATTTTGTTATCGACTTCAAAAATAACTGTTTCAAATTCCATGTTTTATTTCTCCACTTTTCTGTCTTCTAGTTCTTTCAGATCTAAGAGATGTTTCTTTGCTTCCCTTTCCAGTAAGGCTCCCTCAGATCCTTTCTTAGAACTTTCCCTGTTGGGTTGCGGGGTATCTCGTTGACAAATTTTATAGTTTTTGGGCATTTAAAGCCCGCTATTTTTTCTCGCGAGTAAGCTATTATTTCATTCTCATTAATAGAAGAGTCTTCTGCAAGAATAACAAAACCCATAACGGTTTCTCCCCATTTTTCATCTGGGATTCCCACTACTGCTGCATCCAATATTTGAGGATGACTCATCAGGGCATTCTCAACTTCAGCAGGGTATATGTTTTCTGCACCGGAAATGATCATGTCTTTAACTCGGTCATGAATGAAGATAAATCCATCTTCATCAAAAAAACCGGCATCCCCAGTAAACAGCCAGTCGTCCACAATAGTTTCAGCTGTTGCCTCAGGTCGGTTTAAATAACCCTTCATGACCGTGCCTGATTTTATTAGAATCTCTCCTACTTCGCCGGCACCTACTCGGTTGTTATCAGTATCCACAATTTTAATTTCCATGCCGGAATAGGGTTGGCCACAGGATCTAAGTTTACCTTTTGCAGGATCGTGATATTCAGGAGCCATGACTGTTCCTATACCGCATGTTTCAGTCAGACCGTAAGCCTGCCAAAAGTCACACTGCATTTGATCTATTGCTTTGACCAAGGTGTCTTCAGAAATTGGAGAGGCTCCATAAACAACTTGACTCAACGAAGTGAAATCGGTTTCTTTTGATTCGGGGTGTTGTAGGAGGAAAAGAATGACCGCGGGTACAAATAGTGCGAGTTCAATTTTTTCAGACTCAATGAGTTGCAGTATAAGCCCAGGATCAACTTCAGGAATGATGATATTTTTACAGCCAAAAATAGCACCCATGATCGCATACAAACACCCGGCAACATGAAACACAGGCATACAAATGAGATTTACAGAACCTTCATGCCAGTCTTTACACCAAGTTTGATCCACCAGTGAAGCAGCAGTTAAAATATTTGCACTGGTGAGTTGTGCGCCTTTAGGGAGACCAGTGGTACCTGAGGTGTACATCAGGAAGACATCGTCGTCTGCCTTGCTTGCCAACATCGGGTCGCTATTGTTTTGTCGGTCTCGCCAAATTTTATAACTTTCCCAGTCACCATTGGAATCCTCCATGGAGACAATTTTTCGTACTTTAGGAATTTCATTTTCAATCTGTTTGACGAGGTCGTAAAATTCAGGGCCTACAAAGAGGATTTCACTTTCTGAGTCATTAAGCACAAAGGCAACCTCTGGTGCTGCCAATCGCCAATTGATTGCAACAGATACAGTTCTTGATTTTAGGGTTCCATAGACAAATTCAAAGTAACAATCAGAATTCTTGTCTAAAAAAGCCACACGAGAGTTGGGATTACATCCTTCTGTTATCAATCCTTGCGCCACTTTGTTCGCAGCTAAATCAAAATCTCGATAACTGGTTTCTTTGTCTGAGAACTTAAATGCTATGGCTTCAGAAGATTGTTTTACCCTCCATCGTAGCAGGTCAACGAGGCTGGTTGTTTGAGGTATCTTTTTCATTCTTTTTTCCTGATTTTCAAAATTATCCCAAAAAAAGGTTTTTTTTACACTAAAATCTGGGTTTGTTATTAAACAACATTTTTTCTATTATTAGTAATATTATCATACAGTTAGTGTGTTCAGTGAGTTCAAATTATGACTAGTTTTAACTAAATGTTTTTGCTAAATGAAGCAACTCTTGGCATTATGATTTTAGAATAATAGTTACTGTATCGGAAAATTAATATTTCGAGTGTAATGAAAAGTATTGTTGTTGGGGATTTAAATAATAATAGGGGACTGGATCTTTGATCTGAAATACGCACCGTAGATTTTATTCACAACATCAACTTGCATTAAAAAAAATGAAAATTAGGAGTAAATTCATGAAAAAGATTTGCAACCATTTGATGGCTCTAGCAATTACCATTGCCTTCACTTCCACTGGTATTTATGCACAAGAGCTGGAAGAAATAATTGTTACCGCAACCAAAAGAGCGGTGAGTCTACAAGACACACCTGTTTCTGTCAGTGTTATTTCTGGTGACAAAATAGAAAAAGCATCCATACATAGTTTTACATCGCTAGCCACTTACATTCCTAATTTCAGCGTTACAGAAAACGCAATTAGCACCATTGTCTCAATGCGTGGTGTTGGTATTGGTGCAAACCAATCGTTTGAAAACTCGGTGGGCTTGTTTGTAGACGGTGTTCATTTGGCCAAAGGACGTCAGTATCGTACCGGTCTTTTTGACATTGAACGAGTGGAGGCGCTCAGAGGCCCACAAGGGACTTTGTTTGGTAAAAATACACTTGCCGGTGCTGTCAATGTAATTTCAGCAAGTGCCAGTGTTGGTGATTTGTTTGGAGGTCAAATAGCGATTGCTGGTGAAGAAAATGGTGGTGAACTGATTGAGGGGCACATCCAGGGTACGGTTGCCAAAAACTTTGCCATGCGTCTTGCTTTTAAAGACCGTAAAGACGACGGTTATGTTGATAATAAATACAATGGCAGTTCAGGGCCGACTACCGATGAGACTATGATCCGATTAAGTGGTTCCTGGGAACCGAATGAGAATTTAACCATTGACTTTAAACACGCAGACGGAGATCACGTTCGAACCGGATCAACCGTTGCCATAAAGCATTGGGAAATGGTAATGCCACCAACGGCAACCTCAGGCTTGGCTTTTAACATAACCAATACTTTTCATGCAGCTCTGCCTGCAGCGGTAGCAGCTGGTGAATTCATCGGTTATCGAGATGAAAACAGAGGTGCTGGATCGTCATTGGTTCTGGGTATGAATCCAGAGGGAACCGATACCACAACCTCAGACACATCGCTTATAATCAACTACGATTTTGGTGATGGGTATACATTTAAGTCAACCACAGGTCGAGCAGAATACGAATACACTGATGGTATTGATGCAGATTTTGCAGCCATCGTTTTGGTCTCAAGAGACGACTGGTCTACCTACGATCAAACAAGTCAAGAATTTACGATTGCATCCCCGACGGATGGAGATTTTTCATGGCTCGCAGGTCTCCATTGGGATAGCCAGGAGCAAGACATTGATCGTTTGATTGAGCTTGATGGAACCATTGGTGGGGTCATGGGAATTTTTCAAGCCATGGGAGCCGCACCAGATCCATCAATCTTGACAATGCCTCTGGCAACCTTAACAGCAATGGGTCTGCCAATGTTGTATCAGAACAATTCGGCCAATGATCCAACGGCTGCCTATTTGGTGTCAGTTGGAGCCCTACCTGGAAATGCTTCTCTTTATCAAACAATGTTTGACCAAGTCACACGAATTGGCTATTGGACACAGAATACTGAATCCAAAGCGGTGTATTTCCAAGGCACGATGCAAATGAGTGACAGTCTTTCAGTAACCGCCGGCGTGCGTTATGTCGAGGAAAGGAAACACATACGTGCGGGAACCTGTCTTGGCACCAACACAACCGGTAAACAAACTTGTAACCCCAATGCATTTCTCGCTGGCATTATGGGCGCTAGTTTCGATACCTGGGCACATAACTTTGACAATGTTCCTGAAAGAAATACCAGCCATATGTTGCCTTCATTGATTGTTAAAAAAGATCTTGACGAGAATAATATGATTTACGCCAGTTTTTCCAAAGGCTATAAGAGCGGTGGTTTCAACGCAGCGGATGACCAGAATCCTGAATTCACAATGGTTAATGGTTCGCCTGTTCCAAATCCTACAGTGCCAGGTATTGGGTTTGAATACGAAGATGAGACCGCAGTATCTTATGAGATTGGAGGTAAGCACACATTTCCAAATGCTAGATTGCAATTTAACTGGGCCGCTGCACATGCAGATTACGACGATCAGCAAGTATCAACCTTTGTTGGTTTAGGCTTTGTCGTAGGTAATGCTGCATCCTCTGATGTGGATACAGTCGAAATGGATCTGTTGTGGCAGGCCACTCCAGATCTTAGAATCGGTGTTAACGCCGCTTATCTTGATGCCAAGTTCGATTCATTTCCAGCGGCTGCTTGTACTGAAAAACAATTGGCTACCTTCAGAGCATTGGATCCAACGGGTAACCCCTACAATCCAACAGCTTATGCTTATACCAATATACACCAGAGCGACTACGGTTCGGATCTGGCCATTGGTAATTGCAAAGCGATTTGGAATGCAGCCGGTTTCATGGCAGTTGGAAACCAAGATTTGTCTGGTGAGCCACGTGGAGCTGGTAAATACAATGGAGCTGTATTTGCTGATTACACCAGAGATATTGGTTCAGGTATGTCAATGTTTTTAAGCTTTGATGTGAGTTTCTTTGATGATTACACCTATACCGGTGATAACGATCCAATTGATCTACAGGAGGCCACCCAAACAATAAATGTCCGAGCTGGGGTTCGTGCTGACAACTGGGAAGCAATGGTCTACGGTAGAAATATCACAGATGAAATAATTGCTGCTGGAGGTTTTGATGTACCTTTGACCTCCGGTGCTCATGCCATCTATATGGCTCCAAGAGAACTTTGGGGTGCTCGCTTGACTTACAGCTTCTAGTAGTTCAGCGGATGATACTAAAGGACGGGCTTTTGCCCGTCCTTTTTTTTGTCCACGCAGAAGAGAAATTGATATAATTTTATTCATGATCCAATCAAAAATATTTCCAATGTTAAGACCAACAAAGGTTGCTAAATGAACCGAAACGTTATTGTCAGTTGTGCGGTAACCGGCTCGGGCGATTCTGTTGGTAAGCATCCTGCAATTCCAGTCACTCCAGAGGAAATAGCAACAGCTGCGATTGAGGCCGCTAAAGCTGGCGCTGCAATTGCCCATATCCATGTTCGTGAGCCTGATAGCGGCAAGCCCAGTAGACGAGTGGAGCTTTACCGTGAAGTGGTGGAACGGATTCGCAGCAGTGATGTCGATGTGATTATTAATCTCACCACCGGTATGGGCGGTGATCTTTTCCTTGGTCCTGACGATGAGCCCATGAATTTCACTGATGCCACGGACTGTGTTGGCATGATGGAGCGGATGGAGCATGTTGAAGAGCTGTTGCCAGAAATCTGTTCGCTTGATTGCGGTTCGTTCAACTATGCAGAAGGCAATTACGTCTACATATCAACACCCAATATGCTTGAGCAGGGAGCCAAAAGACTGCAGGAAATTGGTGTTAAACCAGAACTCGAAGTATTTGAATTGGGCCAATTGTCATTTGCCAAACACATGATGACACAGGGACTTCTCGACAGCCCGCCTTTGTTTCAAGTGTGCCTTGGGATTCGCTGGGCCGCTGAGGCCAATACCGCTTCGTTCAAAACCATGGTGGATGCATTGCCAGAGGGATGCAACTGGGGTGGCTTCGGTGTTGGTGCAATGGAAATGCCAATGGTTGCACAAGCGGTACTACTCGGAGGCAATGTTCGGGTAGGGCTTGAGGATAATCTTTATCTGGAAAAAGGGGTTTTTGCATCCAATGCTGAATTGGTTGAAAGGGCTTGCAACATAATTCAACTCATGGGATGCTCACTGCAGACACCAGCTGATGCGAGACAAACTTTGGGTCTTAAAACGCTCTCATAAATGGCAATGCGTATGAAGATATTCCAATGAATTTGGTACAAAAAAGTGTGGCCCATCCATGGATGTGTGATGTTTTAGGACATCTTACCACCCGTCATTATGTAGCCATGTTTGACGACGCGGCCTACCATTTATTATACAAAGTCTTTGGATGGACTGGATCCAGTGATGCAGATGGTAAGATTGCTTGGGCCGATGTTCGGCATGTTATCAATTACCAAGCAGAAGTAGCAGCCGGAGATCTTCTGGAGATCCATGCTGGGTTAAACAAAATTGGTACCAAATCAATCACTATATTCTATGAGATGAGAAATCTCGGCAGTCATGAAGTGGCTGCTACGCTTGAATGCACTTGTGTGCTCTTTGATTTGCAGACACGAAAAGCAATCAAGATCTCTGAAGAACTTCGAGACTTGGCTTCAAAACACCTGATTGAAAAAACTGACAGCGACAGTGAATAACCAGGCACGGATTGTTATCGTCGGTGGTGGCATTATGGGTGTTTCACTGCTGTATCATTTGGCAGAAGAAGGTTGTGATGACATCCTGCTCATTGAGAAGGGTGAACTGACATCAGGTTCCACTTGGCATGCTGCCGGACAGTGCCCCAGCATGGTCGGAAACTATAACTTGGCAAAAATTCACAATTACGGTAACTGGTTATATTCACGGCTAGAAGAAATTACTGGTCAATACGTCAGTTGGCACCCTTCAGGTGGAATCAGGCTGGCTTTAACACAAGATGATCTTGATTGGTTTCATTACATGAAGGGAATCGCTAGCAATATAGGTTTTCGTCTAGAAATAATTGATAGCAACAAGATCAAAGAAATTAATCCTTTTGTCAACACAGAAGGAGTAATCGCTGGTGCCTGGACTCTCGATGACGGTCATGCAGATCCAGCAGGACTGACCAATGCTATGGCTCATGGTGCAAAAAAGATGGGGGCCAGTATTCAGCGGCATAATCGGGTTCTTGATATCAAACCAATGAGTTCTGGTGAGTGGCAAGTGATTACCGAAAAAGGAAACATTATTGCCGAAACTGTGGTCAATGCGGCGGGTTGCTATGCTAGAAGAATAGCCCAAATGGTTGGAAGAGATTATCCAATTGTCAACGTACAGCACCACTACATTGTGACAGATGTTATAGAAGAATTTTCCCAACGTGATGAAGAACTCCAGGTAGTAAGAGACCCCAGAGCTTCTTCTTATCTCAGACAAGAGCAACAATCGGGTCTAATAGGTATTTATGAAAGAGAAGGCATAACCGAAGCTTGGACACCCGAAGGACTTCCTCCTTGGGAATCAGACAGTGAGCTTTTCTCAGAAGATCTAGATCGGTTAATGCCATGGGTTCAGTATGCAATGGAGCGAATACCTATTTTTGAAGACGCGGGAATCAAGCGGGTTGTTTGCGGTGCTATCGCTCACACCCCTGATGGATACCCTCTGCTGGGTCCAGTGTCCGGTTTGAAGAATTTTTGGAACTGTTGTGGCGCGTCGTTTGGAATTGCTCAGGGTGCTGGCATTGGAAAATATCTAACTCAATGGATGTTGTATGGGGATTCAGAAATTAATATGACAGGTTTTGATTCAAGACGATACGGCAATTACGCAGATAAAGCCTATATGAAGGAAACAGGGTTTCAAGATTATAAAATGACCTATATTACACCAATGCCGGGTGAAGAATTGCCGGCAGGTAGATCTCAAAGATTAAGCCCATTGCATAGCAAACTGAAAAGTAAGGGCTGTGTCTATACTGAAACCTTTGGATGGGAACGACCAAAATGGTTTTCATTAGATGATCGAAAAGAAAATTACAGTCGCCGTCATAATAACGTTTTTGATGTGGTTCGTGATGAGTGTCATGCTGTCCGTGAACGTGTTGGTATTCTAGATTTAACTGGTTTTGCTAAATACGAGGTTGCCGGCACTAATGCAGAAGCTTATTTGAATCGAATCTTCGCCAATAATATACCTGTAAAAAAAGGCGGTATTGTCCTAGCGCATATTTTATCGGACGCAGGGAGGATAAACGCTGAAATGACAATCACTCGTATGGGAGAAAATCAATTTTATTTACTTTCTGCAGCGGGGGCAGAGATTCGTGATCTAGATTATCTTAGTCAGTCTATGACTGCGGAAGAGCATGTTGAAATTGCAAATGTCACTGATAATCGAGGGGTACTGGTACTTGCTGGCCCAAAAGCTC